>Ga0272443_10001073_pt1 | contig 43116 bp, 39 predicted proteins | sample SSMAcet12_FD_193581 | JGI IMG/M metagenome (GOLD analysis project Ga0272443, IMG submission 193581) | Marine sediment archaeal communities from Little Sippewissett salt marsh, Falmouth, MA, United States - SSM-Acet-12 | ecosystem: Environmental > Aquatic > Marine > Wetlands > Sediment ...
CTCTCGTCTCTTGCCTCCCCCTGTCGCGCAGCGACAACCATTCACCAACATTCGTGCAATTCGTGGACAATGACCTCCCATCCACTCTGTGATAATCTGTGCAATCTGTGGGAGAAAAAAGCGGCCATCGTTATCCGTTACCAGTGAACTCCAAATCATCTCCCGTCTCTTGCCTCTCGCCTCTTGTCTCTCGCCTCTTGCCTCCCCCTGTCGCGCAGCGACAACCATTCACCAACTCCCCCCCGGATTAACGTTTGACGAGATCGGCTATGACAGGATGGACAAGATGCTCATAGTCCCTGAATGAAAGCCTGAGGAGTTCCGTATGGTCTCCTGCATTGAAGACGATCTCCTCATCCCTGGCCAGTTCACGGTCAACGTAGGTCTTCATACCGAACAGGTTGCCGAACGGGGGCATGGCCCCTACTTCGCAGCCAGGAAACATGTCAGCGAAATCCTCCTCTGAAGCAAGAAGTACATCGTTGCTCGATGCCACCCGCTCAAGCATGGTAAAATCAAGCTTTCCTGACGCGGGAAGCACCGCCATAGCAAGACGCCCGTCAATTGTCACCATCACCGTCTTGGCAAGCTCCTTTCCCGGCACATGCGCAGATGCTGCGATCTCCTGGGCGGTGTAGGCAGGCGAATGGCTGATGATAAAGTACTTGATACGATGCGAATCAAGGAAATTTCTCAGTTTCTGAATAGGCATAATCCCTCCTTTGGTTGATAAACAGTCCCCCGATACAACAAGGACCGCCGCCGGCAACCGAGATACCGACGGCGGTTCAGTAAGCGTTTAAGAGGAAAATTCAGCTATCTGCGCAAGTATGAAAAAGAGGCGTCGGGACGACCGACAAAACAGGAATACCGGAAACCGTATTTTTTAATGATGCGGTATGCCTTTTCCGCTTCAGCCCTGTCGGAACCAAAGTCAAACATCCAATGACTGCCGTCCACGATCTTCCAGTGACCGCTGATCTGCTTCACCTGGATCGTTGCAGGATTGAAAGGCACGCTATCCTCACCGGGAAAAGGACCAACCGGTGCGTTGCCGTTGACCAGCATATAGGTAAACGACGGACCGGGACGGCCCACAAAGCATGAGCGGTTCATCCCATAATGGCGGATAATTCTATACGCCTTATCGGCTTCTGCTTTCTTTGCGCCAAAATCAAACAGCCAGTGATTGCCATCGACGATTTTCCAGCGACCGTCAATCTGCCTGACAGCCGTTGTCTGCGGATTAAACGGCACACAATCCTCCTGAACGATGCCCGAGGCCGAATCAGCGCCCTCTTTGACCCTGATTTTGCAGAAAGCGACATTGTTCTTCTCGTTCAGTTCAGCATGATTATTGCCGGCGTCAATAACCGCGCCAAGATAGTAAATCCCGGGAGGCGTATCGGCGGGAATGGTATTGGATCCGTTCAGCTTGACCGTCTGCCAACCAGGTCCGTTGAAGGAGATATTCTCCCGACCGCCTTTCAAGAGGACGCCGTCGGAATAACCCTGCGAGTGCACCGCATAGGGCGCAGGGACAGGATAAAGCGCATGTTTCTTCAACACAAGATCGATCACCACACCATTGACCGGAACGGAAAACGAGCTTCGCCCCCTCACCTTGAATGCTGTGCCAAGGTCCTGGCCAGCTCTGACCGTTGACGGACATCCAGTGATCGACACCGCCAGGTCACCTGAAGAAGCGAGAATTCCTGAACCAGAAGGCCCTGTAACACCGCCAACCGGTCCAGGCTGTGCACTGCCATGACAGATAACCTGTTTGGTCTGGCGATTGTTGTTCTCGTTCGATTCCACCACCTGATTCCATATATCGACCTGACCTGTAATGTTAGCCTTGCCGCTGACCATCAAGGTGCTGGTATAGACAGCCGTTCCACCAGGTCTCTGCAACGCTTTGGCAGGATCGAGCTTCCAGATGGTCGCGCCGCCCCAGCGTTTGCCGTCTTTCCAGAAGTAAATACCCGCGCTCTTGGGGGTATGCACATTCCAGACATTGTCGGGAAGTGATCCCGGACCCTGATTTTTAAGCTTTGCCACCACATGGCAGTCCCTGTCAAGCCAGATCTCTTCCACGATCAGGTCCGGAAGAAGCTTCACCGGGAGCGGTACAGGAAGCGGTTTGACCGCCGGACCGGCAACGGCTGCGCACGTGAGTTTCTCCTGACGGGTGTTGTTGCCTTCACTCTTTTCATGCACCTTGTTCCAGAGATCAACCTCGGCTTCGATCACCGCACTCCCCGAAACCTTCAGGTTGCTGGTATAGGTTGCACTACCGCCGGGCTTCTGCAATGCTTTGGAAGCATCGAACTTCCAGATCGTCGCACCGCCCCATGGCTTACCGTTAATTCTGAGATAGACCCCCGCGCTTTCAGGGGTATGCACGGCCCACACATTATCAGGAACTGACCCCGGACCGTTGTTTTTCACCCTCACCACAACCCGACAGGCCTTGTCAAGCCATACGTCATCGACAACAAGATCGGGAAGAACACGGGGAAGAAGAGGATTACCCTTGAGCGTCTTCTGCTGTCCGTAAGCTCCCGGCGACCAGGCGCCTGAGAGAAGGAACGTCAACAGCAGGAAGATCATCGGTACCGAAAATTTCTTGTTCATAGCCGGTCTCCATTTTTGAATTCACTCATGTCCGAAAACATCGTCACAAGAAAAAAGCCAGGCAGCATGTTGCCCGAAGAGCGGTAGCGGACCGGAAGCAGGAAGGATTGGAAGCGATGAAGGGATAACTCTTCCGGACCATTACCCCATTAGTTGAAAGTTAAGCCCGAAAAGACAATAAAACCTAACAGAGCCCGGTAAAAAAACGGAAAAACAGAGCGCGATCGAATCTTGCGGCAGAGCGAAAAAAAAGCCGACTGCAACTATCTGCAGCCGGCTGAAATAAAGAAAGGGGCTTTTCTGAAGAAGCTCAGAAGCCAAAACGAACGCCAGCCATCAGGTTATGGCTGCCGAGAGAAACATCAACATCATCTTCGTCGGCAATATCACCTGTCGCAAAATAGCGATAGCCAAGATCGACCACGACGTTCTCCGTAGCCTGAATACCAACGCCGGCACCAAGCTGCCAGGCAAAAACAGTTTCGCTGTCAGCACCGTCGAGCTCACCTTCGACTTCCAGGTCAACAATACCAACTCCAAGACCAGCCATCACATAAGGGGTAATGGATGAGGCTTCCGACTCAAAATCCACATAGCCATTTGCCATAAATGAGAGAATAGAGACTTCAGCATCAATCCCGTCAGGAAGCTCCATACCGTCAAACTTATCCACGTCATTCACCTGATAGCCAACTGCACCTTCAAGACGGAACATATCGGCATCAAGACCAACGGCAGCGTTAACAACATAACCGGCAGAATATTCCAGAACATCTTCGTATTCCGTTCCATTCTCTTCAACGTCTGTATTAGACATTAAACCAAGGCCTGCAGAAAGACTCACATAAGGGTTTGCGGCAGCCTGCGCAAATGAACTGCTGACCAGCAGGACAAACAGTGCTACCATCATGCTCATAAAGCTTTTTTTCATGATGTTCTCCGTTTTATTTTTATCTGTTTCATTCAAAATCAAGCATGATACATGCGTTGATAGAACCGAATTTACACAATCGATCTGTCACAGCAAAATATCATAATTTCACATCACTCTTCTCATCGACCGAATGATAAAAAGCCCTGAGCACCGGCAGAGAACTCTGGTAGCCAGCCTCGATGAGTTCTGGAATCTGTGAGGTTTCCACAAGACTGAAATCCCCGATATCGGGTTCGATGACGAGATCAGCATCACCGATCTGCAGGGTGGTGGTCTTTTGCAGTGTGCAGTAGAATGCGTTCAGGAGCAATCCGACAATGTTGTCGGGGCGACTGAAGCGGTGACCGCCCATAAGGTTCACACAGACAAGCGGAAGATTCTGGCACTCCCGCAGGGGAGAAAGAGGAACATTTTCAACCAGAACGCCGTCGACAAGCATACGCCCGTCGAGTTCGACAGGCTTGAACACGCCCGGGACACAGGAACTGGCCATCACGGCAGAAGCGACATCTCCCTCACGCATAACGACCATCTCTCCGGTTGCAATATCGGTTGCGATCATCGAAAGAGGAATCGCTGCATGCTCGATCCGCTGTCGGCCAAGCAGGTCACTGACGACCCCGCCGAACTTTTTATTGGACAGCACCCCGTACTGCGAAAGGGTAAGCCCTGAAAGATCGAGCCAGTCCAGCTCAAGAGCAGCCGCTTCGATCTCCTGCCAGCTTTTACCAAACGCATGCAATGCCGCCACAAACGAGCCGATGCTGGTCCCGGCAACAGCGCGCACCCCTATGCCGAGCTCATCGAGCGCTTTGAGCACTCCGACATGAGCGGCGCCCAGTACCGCTCCGCCGCCGAGAGCCAGAGCGATTGATTTTTTTTCTGATTGCGTTTTGTGCATTTCAGTGAAAACGTTTGAAAAGTTGCTGTAACAGTTTGAACTTCAGTGACCCGAACGGAGGATAGCGAAGAGCGTTTTCAGGAAAAGTCCCTTTACGATGAACACTGCGAAGCCGTGAAAAGGTTTCAAAACCTGAACGACCGTGATAGCGCCCCATGCCGCTTGTACCTCTTCCACCGAACGGAAGCGCCGGGATCGCAGCTTGAAAAAGCAGATCGTTGATACAGACCCCGCCCGAATGGATATGCCCCATAAAATATTCGGAAACATGACGTTGAGGCGAAAAAATATAGAGCGCAAGAGGATCTCCTGCTGAACGGACGACCGCAACGGCTTCTTCCGGTGTATCGTAGGCAATCACAGGAAGCAGCGGGCCGAAAATCTCCTCCTGCATCAGGGGTGATGAGAGAGAAACGTCGGTGAGAATAGTCGGCTCCACATAGCGGCTTTGCGCATCACTCCCTCCCCCGCAAACAATGCTTCCTCCCTTCATGAGCTCCTGCAACCGCCTGACGTGACCTTCGCTGATAATGCCGGCATACGCTCCGCGTTCTCTCGATCCCGGTCCATACATGGCATCTATAGCCCGCTGCAGCGCATCGAGCAGATCCTGGCGGATAGCGCTCTGGACAAGGACATAATCAGGAGAAATGCATGTCTGACCGGCATTGATATATTTCGCCCAGACAATCCTGCGTGCCGCAACATCGATATCGGTTCCCTTGTCAACAATACAGGGACTTTTCCCTCCGAGTTCGAGCGTCACCGGTGTCAAATGCCTTGACGCTGCCGACAGAACAAGCCGACCAACCCGTTGGCTGCCGGTAAAGAAGACATGATCAAAACGATGTGTCAGAAGGGATGCCGTTACCTCTGCCCCGCCCTGAACGACCCTGATGGCGTCGCTGTCGAGATAATCCTTGAGCCCATCGGAAAGCAGGGCTGCTGTTGCCGGGGCCATTTCCGACGGCTTGATCACCAGGCAGTTCCCCGCGGCAATCGCGGCAACCGCAGGTGCAAGGCTGAGCTGCAGCGGATAGTTCCAGGCTGCGATATTGAGCACGACACCGCAGGGCTCGCAAATGTAATAGCTCCGCCCTGGCTGGTAGCGAAGAGGGGTGTGAACCGTTACGGGCTTCATCCAGCGTCGCAGATGCCTGAGTGCAACGGTAATCTCTGTTAAGAGATAGTGAACTTCGGTAAACCAGGTTTCAGCCTGCGGCTTGCGGAAATCCTCATGCAGCGCTTGAAGAATATCCTCTTCACGCTCCTCAAGAAACCGCTGCAGCTGCATAAGCTGCTCTTTTCGCCAGGCATAGCCGGACGTACGTCGCTCTTGAAAAACGGAGCGAAGATGCACGCAGAGTTCAGCGATTTCAGCCTCTGTTTGAACTGCGGCACCGCTATTGCATACTGTGTAGTTTTTCAACGGGCATGTTTTTGGCTAACTTACAATCACTACAGACAAATTACACATATATAATCAATCGCACTCCTTCTATGGAATTGCTCTTTCAGCCCGAAACATGGATCGCCCTGACAACACTCACCGCGCTTGAAATCGTTCTGGGTATCGACAATATCATTTTCATCTCGATTCTTGTCAGCAGACTGCCGGCCGGCCAGCGGTCAAAAGGACGAATTCTCGGGCTCGGGCTTGCAATGGTCACAAGGATCCTGCTCCTGCTCTCTATCGCCTGGGTAATGGGGCTCAAAACGGGCCTCTTTACCGTCTTGAACCATGAAATATCCGGCAGAGACCTCATTCTTCTCTGCGGCGGACTCTTTCTTCTGGCCAAAAGCACCCATGAAATTCACCATAGTCTCGAAGATAACGGTCATGAAGAGAAAAAAAGCACAACTGCAAACCTTGCAGCCGTACTTCTTCAGATCGCCATCATCGATATTGTTTTCTCCCTCGATTCAGTCATCACCGCTGTTGGCCTGGCCAAAGATGTCGCTGTTATGATCGCTGCAATCATCATCTCTATTGGTGTTATGATGGCTGCCGCAGGATCGATCAACGACTTTGTCGATCGCCATCCGACCATTAAAATGCTTGCCCTCAGTTTTCTGATCCTGGTTGGAGCAACGCTTGTTGCTGAAGGGGCAGGCTTCGAATTCCCCCGTGGGTATATCTATTTTGCCATGGCATTCTCAACCTGTGTTGAAATGCTGAACATACGTCTGCGAAAAAACGGTTCCAGACCGGTCCATCTCCACAAAGATCTGGACATGGAAAGCAGCGGAAACAACCAGTAAGAACCAGAAGGAGGATCAGATGTCTCTGCCCGCACCCCTGAACGCTGACACGCTCTATAAACACTGTGATGCCGAACAGTTCAGTTTCAGCACAACGGAGGAACTCGAAGACAAGCCGCAGTCTGCCGGACAGGAACGCGCGATCGAAGCTATCCGTTTCAGTATAGGAATGAAACATGACGGTTTCAATCTCTTTGCCCTCGGCCCCGGAGGCACGGGAAAACAGACCGCTATCGAACTCTATCTCAAAACAACGGCTCCGGCTGAGAAGGTGCCTGACGACTGGTGTTACGTCTATAATTTCCTGAAACCCCGTCAGCCTGCGGCGATATCGATGCCTCCGGGCAAAGCCTGTGCATTGAGCAAAGATATGGACCTCCTGATCGAAGAGCTCATCACCAGTATTCCGGCAGCCTTCAACAGCGAAGAGTATCAGGAGCAGGAAAAAGCGATCAAAGAGGAGTTCCAGGATAAAGAATCCTCAGCCATTGAAGCGCTTGAAAAAAAAGCTGCCGATAATAATATAGCCGTCATCCGAACACCTTCAGGCTTTGCGTTCGCTCCCATACGCAAAGGAGAGGTTCTTAAATCCGAGGAGTTCCTGCGCCTCAAGCCTGATGAAAAAGAAGACATCGAACGTGAAATCGCTGTCCTGAAAGAGTCGATGCAATCGATCATGATGCAGATACCCAAATGGCAGCGGGAAGGCCAGGAAAAACTCAAGGAGCTCAACCAGCAGGTTGCCGGTCTGGCTATCAGGCCGGTCATCAGCGAGCTGAAAACCAAATACAAAGAGATAGCTGCGATTGCAACCTATCTCGAAGCGGCCGAAAAAGATATTATCGATAATTTTGAACAATTTCTGGCAAGAGAGGATCAGATGCAGGAAATCCTGCCAGTGCCTGCAGCCATCAAAGGAAGCCGAAAAAAGCAGTTCCACCGCTACAGGGTCAATGTGATTGTCGACAACGGCGACACCAATGGCGCTCCGGTGGTCTACGAAGATAAACCCTCCTGCCAGAACCTCCTGGGCGATATCGAGCACATCTCCCAGATGGGAACGCTCGTGACGGATTTCACACTGATCAAATCCGGAGCGCTGCACAAAGCTAACGGAGGCTACCTGATCCTCGACGCACGCCGCCTCCTGCTTGAACCACTGGCATACGAAGCCTTAAAAAAAGCCATTCGTACCCGGCAAATCCGCATTGAATCGCTTGCCCAGCTCTACAGTCTGATCAGCACGGTCTCACTTGAGCCGGAACCGCTTGCGCTTGATATCAAGGTTATCCTGCTTGGAGAACGGCACCTCTACTACCTCTTGAGCGCCTACGATCCGGATTTCAGGGAACTCTTCAAGGTTGCCGCCGATTTTGACGACACGATGGAGCGAAGCGAACCGGCAGCCAATTCCTATGCCAATATTCTTGCCGGCATCGTACGCAAAGGAAATCTCCGTCATCTCGACCGCCACGCGGTCGCACGCGTCATTGAATACGGCGCCCGGATCTCGGGAGATGCCAACCGCCTCTCTACCCATCTGCAGAGCCTTGCCGATCTGGTCCATGAAGCCGATTTTTTCGCCGGAGAAGACAACTCCGCCCATATAGGCCGGAACCACATTCAGAAAGCCATTGATGCCAAGCGCTATCGAGCAGGCAGAATACCGGAAAGAATCAGAACATCGATGATGGAAAAGACCATCCTGATCGATACTGATTCGGAAAAAACCGGACAGATCAATGGCCTTGCCGTCTACCTGCTTGGCGACCAGTCTTTCGGGCATCCGAGCAGAATAACAGCACAGATCAGAATGGGAAAGGGAGAGGTCATCGACATCGAACGGGAAGTTGAAATGGGCGGCCCCATCCACTCGAAAGGAGTCCTGATCCTAACCGGTTTTCTTGGTGGGCGATTTGGTGTCGATCAGCCGCTTTCACTTTCGGCAACACTGGTCTTTGAACAATCATACAGCGGAATTGAAGGCGACAGCGCATCATCAGCGGAACTCTACGCTCTGCTCTCGGCCCTTTCCGACATCCCCATACGCCAGTGGCTCGCGGTGACCGGCTCGGTCAACCAGCATGGAGAGGTTCAGGCTATCGGTGGCGTCAATGAAAAAATTGAGGGTTTTTTCGACCTCTGCAATGCACGGGGACTTTCCGGCAAAGAGGGCGTGCTCATCCCGGCTTCCAACACGAGACACCTCATGCTGCGGGAAGATGTCGTAGAAGCAGTCCGGGACAACCGTTTCCACATCTATCCAGTGACTCACATCGATGAAGGCATCGAGATCCTCACCGGAAAATCAGCAGGAAAAGCGGATGAAAACAACGTCTGGCAAGAGGGTTCCATCAATGCCCGAATTGTCGCCAGGCTTAAAGAGATAGCCGAAAAACAAAAGGCTTTTTCAGCACTATCGCAAAAGCACAGCAACAACGAGTAACGCATGATGAGCAATACCCTTCCTGATACACTTTCCATCAAACGCATTACCGTTGCGCTTGACGGCTCATCCCACAGCAAGGCATCGCTGAGCATAGCCACTGACATAGCGCGGGCCCTGAACGCTGAAATCAATGGAATTTATGTCGAGGATATCAATCTCCTGCGCATGGCAGCCCTACCGTTCGCCGAAGAAATAGATCGTCTCTCCGGACGTCGGGAACCAGTGGACAGCGCGGGTCTTGAACGATCGCTGCAACTTCAGGCCCGGCAGGCTGGCCAGATGCTCAGACAGGCTGCAGAGCGTTTTCGCCTTGTCCACTCGTTCAGAACGCTCAGAGGACAGGTTGCTGCGCAAGTTCTTGCCGAGGCACTTTCGAGCGACCTGCTGGTACTCGGAAAAACGGGAAAAACTCCGGTCTGCCGAAAAAAAATGGGAACAACAGCCAAAGCGGTCATCACATCAGGCACAACCAGTATTCTTCTGATGCGACCGGGATTTTCTATACAGGAACCGCTTCTGGTACTTTTCGATGGATCACATGGAGCCGCAGCAGCCCTTGTAACAACGGCCGCCATCGCAGACAAGTCGACGCATATTCATGTGCTTCTGATCGCCAACAGCCCGGAAAAAGCTGAGAAACTGAAAGAAAGTGCAAAAACACTCCTTCCTCCGACCTGCAACGTCACCTTCCATGAGACACCCTGGACCGACATAGCAATGCTTCAGCAGTGCATCGGCATGATCGGCTCAGGGCTGGTGGTGGCAAGCGATACCGAAGGAACCCTCTCAAAAGAATCCATGCATGAACTCATTGAAAAACTTGACTATCCGGTTCTGCTGATACGAAAAAGCACTCAACAGCCCTTACCATAAAACGATTTCAGCACATCCGTCGAGCACATTGAACGGCGGAAGCGCTCAGGGATACCGCCAGCGTCCTTCATGCCATCGGCCTTCGGGCGTGCGCGATCCCGGCACCCATACAGCTCCTTTTTTCGGCGCCCTGAGCTTTCGCCAGTGACCGGAAACCCATTTTCCGGAAGCGTTGAAATGACCGGGAACCCACGCTCTGTTGTGCTGAGGAGGTCCCGTATATTTCCAGTAACCGGGAATATGAACTCCCCGGGGTGTCTTGTAGGGAGAAACCCATAGAAAACCTGGGCCCGGGCGCAGAGGACGCGACACAACACACGATTGCAGAGTAAAGGAAAAACCCAGTATCAACAGAGCTGGCAGCAGAATACGACTCCTTTTCATAGTTCACCTCCATCGGTTTAACGCTCAACCACAAACATGGGACATCACTTAAAAAGTATAAAAAAATCGCCTGCTGTAAGCATTGACGTCAAAATACAGCAAGAAAATACTATAGGCTTCTGATCTCACTGAAGACAGATCAGCCAAGAGAAAAGCGGGAAATCAGAATCGCGGCTGATACAGCAGCGTTAAGAGACTCGACATGAGGACTGGCAGGGCCGTGCGGAATCATGACCATGCTATCCGAAATCTTCTGAATCGGCAGGCTGACACCGTTTGCTTCGTTTCCTATAACAAGAACAAGCCTGGGTGGCCACACCTTGAAAGCACGAATATCGGTCCCCTGCAGCGATGCAGTCACGATATGAAAACCCCGGGCTTGTAAACGGCCGAGTTCCACACCGAGATCATCGGCACTGTAAAGCTCCAGACCGTAGAGGCTTCCCGCACTCGACCGAACGGATTTCGGGTTATAGCAGTCTGCCGTCCCCCGTCCCGAAATGACGGCTGCAGCGCCGAACCATGCCGCCGTGCGGATAATGGTGCCGACATTACCGGGATCCTGCACATCATCGAGCGCAACAACGAGAGAGGGGCCTTCATCAGCCCGGGAAAGCCTGTCTTCTGACCCCATACGAAAAACCCCAATAACACCCTGTGATGTTGTCGTTGCGGCAAGGCGTCTCATCTCTTCCTGCTCAAGCAGGAACAGTTTCTCACGGTAGCGCTCCGGAAAGGGTATGAGAGCGAGCTGGTCGGCACCAACAAACAAGGCGACAAGAGCCTCTACGGATGGCATCTGCCGAAGCAGTTCGCTCACTGTCCGCAGACCCTCGGCAAGAAAACAGCCCTCTCTCTCCCGATACTTTTTCTGATGAAGTCTGGCAAAGCGCTTGATCATCCCTTTGGCAGCGTAAGGATAACGTTGCGAAGTCATTTGCGTTTCAATGAACGTTTAAACTGATCGAGAACCGCTTCCGGCTTATGGGAAAACTCTGATGGAGGCGAAGAACTCCCCGTTGAAAAACTGCCCGGATCGATATCGAGAGAATAGGTATCAGAACTGCTCTCAGAGGATCTATCACGACCTGCAAGGACTTTTTTGATATAATCATCCATCCCCTCATGATCAAGATCCGTTCGCAACGATCCTTTGCTGCGGCAGGAACCGCCCATAGCCTGGCGAACAGGCTGGAGAAATTCCTCTTTTTCCACGACAGGCATCTTCAGACCGTAAAGCATACGCTTATAAGAGACCTGGTCCATAGACTCGATTTTCTGCACCATCTGCGTCACACCACCGAACGACTCGATTAGCTCCAGTACCTTCGGCTCAAGTCCGGCAAAAGGGTCAGACTCAACGCCCCTGCTTGTCGAAGCAGGCGGAGTAAATGGTTTAGCCTCGTGAGAAAAGGGGGGCTGCAAGGCAGAAGCCCGGCCCTTCTGCCGTTTTTTCCGCCCCCCCGGCATAAACTCCTCATCGACTTCATATCCCTCGAGACGCTTGCGAATCATATCATCCTTCATCGCCCTGGCCCTTCGCATCGATACCGATTCAATCTCAGGACGCATCCCTTTAAGAAAAGCGATCCCCAGGAGAACGCCTACGGCAGCAAGAAAAACGACAAACGGCAAAAGAATCATCTCGATACGCACACCAAAGATGATCAGCAGCACCAGTTCCGAAAAAATCAACGCGACTGACAAACCAATAAGAATTCTTAATACGACACGCTCGCTCATGCAACAGTTCTCTTGAAATTACAGATCATAAAAACAGACTCAGCGACAGTAATATAGGGATTTCAAGTGTGCAAATTATTCTTATACTCCTCATATCCCGTATTGAATTGATTTGCCATTGAACAGAATAGCCTGCATGCATACCTTAAAGAAACCGGAACTGATCGCTCCTGCCGGAGACAGAACCTCGCTCATAACTGCTCTGAATGCAGGAGCTGACGCAATCTATTTTGGCGCAGAAAGCTGCAACATGCGCGCCAGAAGCCGCAGTTTCAACAGCCGGGATTTCCATGATATCGCATCACTCTGCCAGGAACATCAGGCCAGGTCCTATCTTGCGCTCAACACTCTCGTCTTCGATAACGAAATTGAGATGGTCAACATGACGGTCGCAGCAGCAAAAAAGGCCGGCATCGATGCCGTCATCTGCTGGGATGTGGCCGCTATCAATGCCTGCAGAACTCAGAATATGCCGTTCCATCTCTCCACCCAGGCATCGGTCAGCAACTACAGCGCAGTCTCGTTCTATGCCTCTCTCGGTGCAAAGATGATTGTGCTTGCCCGCGAACTGACGATTGAACAGGTAAACTCCATCACCGAACAAATTCGAAAGGACAAGCTCGATGTCGCTATCGAATGCTTCGTTCACGGTGCAATGTGCGTCGCTGTTTCAGGCAGATGTTTTCTTTCGCAGGATATTTTCGGTCGTTCCGCCAACAGGGGCGCATGCCTGCAGCCCTGCCGCCGCCGTTACCGGATTATCGATGAAGAAGAGGGCTTTGAGCTGGAAATCGGAACCGATACGGTAATGAGCCCCAAAGACCTCTGTGCGATCTCCTTGATGCCTCTGCTTATCGACTCTGGAATTACCGGTTTCAAGATAGAAGGACGCAACCGCAGTCCTGAATATGTCCATACCACGACATCCTGCTACCGCCAGGCCATCGACTACATTGTGGCACACCGCCATGAAACATCATTCGAAGAAGATTATCAAGCAGTTGCCGACAATCTTACCAGGCAGCTGAAAACAGTCTACAACCGTGAGTTTTCGAGCGGATTTTATTTCGGCAAGCCCTTCGATGCCTGGACAAGGAACTACGGTTCGAGAGCGACCGAAAAAAAGGTCTATCTCGGCACCGTTCTCAAGTACTACCCTCAAGCAGAAATCGCTGAAATCCTCATCCACTCGGAAGAACTGAAGCGGCATGACAAACTCTCGATACAGGGCACGACAACAGGGATTGTCATCCTCAACGCTGAATCATTTCACGCATCCGATAAACCCGCAGATTCCGCCGAGAAAGGCGAAGTAGTCACCCTGCCCTGCAACCGAAAAGTCAGAAAAAACGACAAAGTATATCTGCTTCGACCAATCTGATCCTGAGCGCCTCCTTCGCAATCAGAGAGTAAAAAAAGTATACTTAATAACCAACGTCCCTGTTCTGATCCCTGTTCTGAAAAAACAATTGTTAATTTCACAGGACAGGTTTTTTGATTATTTTTATGATAAGGATTCGGCTATGATGACCTCTGTCACGACAAGAGCGAACCCTTATCTTCAGCCCTTCCGTTTCCGGTTTCAGGTGTCTGTTCCCTGCCAAATGTTTTTTGAATTTTCAGGAGTGAACCTCACATGATTTACAAAGTCATCAGCAAGAAGGAGTTCACTGCATTTGTCGATACCCTCGTCAAAGCAAACCTCTCCTATGGACCGAAACAGGTCGATACAGCAAAAAACGGCGACCCGATATACCAGTTCAAAGAGGTGCACTCTGCTGAAGAAATCGCATTCGACTATACGGCAACGCACTCGTCAGCCAAGCACCTGCTTCTGCCTTACAGCGAAGAACTTTCGCGTTTCACCTTCCGCGACGGTGACTGGAAGCAGGAGATCGCCTACGAGAATACGCCAAAGGTGCTCATCGGACTGCGTGCATGCGATATCAGCGGACTCAACATTCTTGACGATGTGCTGCTGAACGGCAAATTTCCGTCACCATACTATCTGGCGCACCGAAAAAACACCTTTATCATCGGCATGGACCATCTGCCTCTGCCGGACTGCTTCTGCAAATCGCTCAATCATCACACTGTCAGCAAAGGATTCAATCTGTTCTGCTCAGACATCGGAGACAAATACTATCTTTCGATCAACTCCTCGAAAGCCTATACCTATCTTAAAGAGTTTGCTATAGAGGATCCCTCCGACGAAGATGACTGCCGCCTTATCGAACGCCGAAAGCTCATCAAGCAGAGCTTCCGGACCGAAGTCGAAGTGACTGGCCTGCCGAGTTTTCTTGACATCGAATTTGATTCTCCGATATGGAAAAAGTGGGGAGACAAATGTCTTAACTGCGGGACCTGCGCAATGGTATGCCCCACATGCTACTGCTATGACACGAAGGAACATATCGATACCGGTCTCGAAGGGGCGTCGAGAGAAAAACAGCTCTACTCCTGCAATCTCGTTGACTTCGCCGAAGTTGCCGGTGGCCATAACTTCCGACCGGGAAACGGCGACCGCCTCAAATACCGCTATTACCATCACTACCGGGGTTTTGCCGAAAACGCCAATCAGCAGATCTGCGTCGGATGCAACCGGTGCGGCAGAGCCTGCCTGGCCGATATCAACCCGAAAGATGTCATCAACGACCTCAGAATGGAGAAAGAATCATGCATGATATGCGCTTCACCATCCCCCATCAGGACCTGAACAGGGAACATTTTACCGAAGAGATTGCACAGTTCAACCAGAAGTCGGAACTGATGCAGACCGACAGGGGATATAAATGCAGAATCACCAATATCGTAGAGCTCACCGGTGAGGAAAAGCTCTTTCAGCTCAGAATCATCGACCGCCATGAACGCCAGATATTCAGCTTTCGTCCCGGACAGTTTCTTATGCTCGAAGTCCCCGGCTACGGCCAGATCCCGATCTCCATATCCAGCTCGACAAGCAATAATGAGTTCATAGAACTCTGCATCAGAAAAGCAGGCCGGGTTACCGGAGCCCTTTTTCAGGCAAAAGCAGGTGCGCTGGTCGCAATCAGAGGCCCTTTCGGATCATCCTTTCCTATGGATGAAATGGCAGACAGCAACATCATTCTGGTAGCGGGAGGACTGGGAATAGCCCCGTTGAGGGCTCCGCTGTTCTGGATCAATGATCACCGTGACCGATACAACAAGGTTCACCTGCTCTATGGAACAAAGGAACCATCACAGATGCTGTTCACCTATCAGTTCGATGAGTGGAAAAAGGTCAACCATATAGACCTGCAGACGATTGTCGAAAACCCTTCTCCCGAATGGCAGGGAAAAACCGGCATGATAACAGAACTTCTGAACGATATTGCCATAGAGCCGGCAAACACCTACGCCATCGTCTGCGGTCCTCCGGTCATGTTCAAGTTTGTCTGCAACCAGCTCGACCGGGAGGGCATCCCCATGAACAGGATGTTCGTCTCTCTCGAGCGGCGCATGCACTGCGGCATGGGCAAGTGCTGCAGATGTATGGTAGGATCGACCTTTACCTGTGTCGATGGACCTGTTTTCGATTACTGGTCGGTCATGAATCTTCAAGAAGCCATTTAAGGAGAATAACGTGCAACATCTCGGGTTTTCGCACTCGAAGCTGAAAATCGGCTCATTTGATTTCACCTGCTGCGAAGGCTGCCAGCTGCAGCTTGCAAACAGAGAATCAAGCCTCGTGGAATTTCTGGATCTCCTCGATATCCGCAATTTTCGTGAAATCTCTTCGGAAAGACATGACGATTACGATATCGCTCTGGTCGAGGGCAGCATCAGCCGTGAAGATGAGGTTCAGCGTCTCAAGGCCATACGAAACCAGGCAAAAGTCTTGATCGCATACGGCAGCTGCGCCTGTTTCGGAGGAATCAACAGCCTGAAAAACAGCTTCACCACAGAACAATGCGTCCGTGACGTCTACGGCGACAGCCATGTAGACACCCTTCCCGTTCGCAGAATCAGCGACGTGGTCAACGTCGATTTCAGCATTCCGGGGTGCCCGGTTTCAAAAGAAGAGGTTGAGCATATCATCGTCAGTATCGCGACCGGTGCTATGGTGAGCCTTCCGAAATATCCGGTCTGCGTGGAGTGTAAACAGCAGCTCAACACCTGCCTGTTCGATCTTGGAGAAATCTGTCTCGGCCCCATCACCAGAGCCGGCTGCAAGGCGGTCTGCCCTACCGGTAAAACAGCATGTCTCGGCTGCAGAGGACCTGCAGAGGATCTCAATGGCGCATCATTCCTCCAGCTGGTTGCCGATCGCGGGCTCAGCATGGATGAACTGGATGAAAAGCTCCGCTTTTATAACTGTTTCGAGGATCTCAGCAATGGCAAAAGTTGATTGCAATATCGATGTCCACCATATCACAAGGGTTGAAGGACATGGCAATATTCACATTACAATTCGTGACGGCAAACTCATTGATGCGCAATGGGCTGTCGTTGAAACCCCGAGGTTCTTCGAAGTCATGGTCAGGGGACTCAGTGCCGAACGCGTTCCCTTCCTGACATCGAGAATATGCGGCATCTGTTCGATAAGCCACGCACTGGCAAGTATACGTTCCCTGGAACGGGCGATGCAAATCGCTCCACCGCCGGCAGCGGTCAGGCTCAGGCAGCTTGCCATGCACGGCGAAACGCTTCAGAGCCACGCCCTGCACATTTTTTTCCTGGCCGTCCCTGATTTCGTCAATACCCCCAATGTCCTGCCGCTCATTGAATCGCATCCCGAAATAGTTCAGGCCGGACTGAGAATGAAAGCTGCCGGCAACGCCATCAGCGAGATCGTCACCGGACGCTGCACCCACCCTGTAAGCCTTGTGCTTGGCGGACTGAGCAAAGCTCCTGACAGGCAAGCGCTCGAAGGGCTGAAAAAACAGCTCGAACAGGTATTGCCGGACCTTGACCTCACTGCGCAATTCTGCACGACGCTCTCCATTCCTGACTTCGTGCGCGAAACCGAATTCGTTTCGCTTCAGAACGGCGAGAACTATCCCGCCATAGGAGGCGATCTGGTATCGACTGACGGAGTCTGCAGAGATGAAAACGACTACCTTGCGATGACCAATGAATACAAGCCTGACTTCACGACCACGAAGTTCACCCGCCTCAGCAGGGAATCATTTGCCGCTGGCGCGCTGGCCCGCTTCAACAACAACTACGATCTGCTTCGCCCTGAAGCACAGAATGCGGCTCGCCTGTTCGGGCTCGAACCGGTCACTCACAACCCGTTCATGAACAACATTGCGCAGCTCGTCGAGTGCTATCACATCGTCAACGATGCCATCGCTCTGATCGAAGAGCTCCTTGACGCCCCGCTTGAGAAAGTCAAAACAGCATGGAAACCCAAAGCAGGGGCAGCAACCGGCGCTGTGGAAGCACCGAGAGGCATTCTCTACCATCACATGGAAGTTGACGAAAAGGGAAAAGTGGTCAGAGGAGACTGCATTATCCCGACAACGCAGAATAATGCCAATATTCACCACGATCTGGCAGCGCTTGCCAAACAGGCTCTTTCGGAAGGCAAAAACGATAAAGAAATACAGCTGCTCTGCGAAATGCTGGTACGCTCCTATGACCCATGCATTTCATGCTCTGTACACTGAAAAGGTTTGAACTCTTGATAACAGGGCATCGTCAGGCATTGACGTCTAAGCCGCACTACCTCTTCAAACGCCCGATAAGAAGCAGCACCACGATCAGCAGAATTCCTGCCAGGAGAAATGGCCAGAGCGCAATAACACCAAGAACAAACCAGATAAAATTGTTCCAGCCATCATTGAGGGCGACGCTCAATCTTGATGAGAAACCGATCATCCGGGGATTGAGCTGATAGCACCTGATCGTCAGGGTACTGTAGGAAACCCGGTTGGCAAGATAGTTCAAGCGCCCCTCAAGTGACTCAATATCAGAGCGCAGCTGACTGATATAGCGTTCCACTTCAAGAATATCTTTCACGCTCTTTGCCTGTGAAAGAATCTCTCTGTAGCGTTGCTCGGTCTCTTTCTTGATTTGAATCCGAACTGAAAGGTCCAGATACTCCTCGGTAACATCGCTGGCTGATATGCTCTTGCTTTCAAAACGCCCGACACGTCCTTCGAGTTCTGTCAGAAGCGGATCAAAATTCGAAGACGGCACGCGCACGATCAATTGCGCCTCAAGCCGGTCATGAAGCCGGTACTGATTATCACTCGACGTATATCCCTCAAAGCGCCGAACCAGATCGAGCAGAAAATCTCTGGTCTCGACAACATTGGAGGTTTCAAACATAACCTCGCCCTGGCGGATGACTTTCGGTTCAATAACGTCCGCAATACTGTTTCCTGCATTGACCCCATTGTCGGCAGCCGGAACGGGAGTCGCTGCCATTTGTTCCGGAACAGGTGCTCTATCAGGTGCAATACCCGAAAAAGAGCCGCCGCCTGTATCCGTCTGCTGCAGACCGGGCAATCGATCATCGCAGGCAGACGTTGCCAGCAGCATCACAAGGATAGCCAATACTCCAGACAGGTTTTTCAACATAACCGGGCGCAGAATAAAAAGGTGAGAGAACCTCCCTTCGCTCCCTGAAAAGGGAGTAAAGGGAGGCGAAACAATCAGGCAATTTCAACTAACTCAATCGAAAAGGTCAGGTCCTGACCTGCAAGAGGATGATTGGCGTCGATGGTCACCGCCGTATCGGTCATATCAGTCACCATCACAACGGCCGTCTGGCCGTTGGCCATGCTGACCTGAAGCTGCTGGCCGATAGTGACCTGGAGGTCCCGGGGCATACGTTCGCGAGGAACCTCTGTTATGAGCTCATGGCTATGGTTGCCGTATGCATTTGCCGCTTCAATGGTTGTCTCAGTCGAATCACCGGGCTGAAGACCCACTACCGCCTGTTCAAACCCCGGTATCACAGCACCTTCGCCGATAGTAAACTCCAGAGGATCGCGTTCAACCGATGAATCAAACACGCTCCCGTCGTTGAGCTTCCCTGTATAATGAACTTTTACCTTATCTCCCTGTTTGGCTTCAGCCATGAGATGTCCTCCTCTTTTTCTGTTTCAACAAAAATCTGTCGTTTTCAATCAACCATCACCTGAACATCGACCTGCAATGCTCTGGATAACAATCAATCATAAGGGAACAAACTATGGAAAAATATTCTGACTTCACACTTTCAGATCGTGATATCACGAAGTTGAACTGAATATTTTATCCCCGCAAAAAAAATTCATACCTTATTTCTGGTGTAGTATTATATATACTATCGATAATAGAAAGCAGCCCTTAACCTTAACCAGTCAAATCAATGAAAAAAGTATGTTCACTTCTCGCTGTTGCAGTCCTCCTGATGGGCGGATCTGCATCATCCTTTGCAGGGACCCCTTACGCATCAGGCAATATCGGTGTTACATGGCTTAGCGATTCACAAGCAACACTCGGAGATTACTCAGAAAGAGACGAATACCAACTCGAAGTTGATTTTGATTCGGGTATCGCCCTTACCGGTGCTCTGGGTTATGATTTCGGATCTACACGACTTGAAGCAGAACTGGGTTATCAGAGCAATGATGCTGCAGAGATCCGTTGGTATGAGGATGGTTTCGATGACTCGTATGATGCTTATGAGTTAAGCGGTGATGTTTCACTGACAACATTGATGCTCAACGGCTATTATGATATCAAACCTTCTGATGCCTCAGACCTTGAAATTTTCCTGACTGCAGGAATTGGCGCTGCATTTTATACTCTGGACTTTGGAGAGGTTGATGATGATGAATATCGCGGAACATATCATGGCAGCACCCTGGCATACCAGATCGGGGCGGGTCTTGCCTACGCAGTCAGTTCTGAACTGACAGTTGAAGCACGCTATCGTTATTTCAGCACCGCTGAGTTCAGCACTGATGATGACTTTGATACATTTGATGACGGCTACAACCTGGATTTAAGCAGCAATGCAATGCTTATAGGTCTGCGCTATAACCTCTGATAGCACGGTTTTCTCCATCTCATCATAAAAAGGGTCGTTTATGCGACCCTTTTTATGTGCTGCTCATTGTTGGCTCGATTCTTACCCTTGGCAAAGATTCTGGATGATGTTTCTGAAGATAATCAAGCAGTCGTTCACGGACCAGGCACCTCAGGTCCCAGACCTCAGATGCATTTGAGGCACTGACCAGGGCGCGCAGTTCAAGTCCTTTGTCGGTTGCTGCAGTAACCTGAAGATTCTCGACACGTTTGTCCCAGAGAGGCGTTGCCCGAACGATGCTGCCGAGCTGTCTGCGAACGGCCTCGATATCGACGCTGTAATCGGTATAGAGGTAGACGCTGCCGATCAGTTCGGAAGAAGTCCGGGTCCAGTTCTGAAAAGGTTGCTCTAAAAAGTAGCTGATAGGCACAACCAGACGTCGCTGATCCCAGATGCGAACAACAACATAGGTCAGGGTAATCTCTTCTATCCTGCCCCACTCCCCCTCCACGATGACGACGTCATCGATACGGATCGGCTGGGTCACGGCAATCTGTATACCGGCAATCAGCGTCGCAATGCTTTTCTGCGCGGCTATACCGATGATAATACCGGCAACGCCGGCAGAAGCCAACAGACTTATGCCGATCTGGCGCACCGTATCAAAACTCATCAGCACTGCCGATACAGCGACAATGACAATAAGAACATTGAGCACCTTGCGTAAAACTTCGAGATGGGTCTCCACCCTTCGCGCTTCGAGGTTATCGGGCTCGTCCTTCTGAAACCTGCCGAGCACCAGACTGCTGAGAAGACGAAAGAGACGAATACTGAACCACGCTATCGAAAGAATCAACCCAATGACAAGGGCGTGGCGGACGATTGCAGAAAAAGACCCGGAAAAGGAGAGATGAGGCTGAAGAAAAAGGGCGACCGCGATAATGAAGGTCACCCTGAAGGGAATCTGGATCAGCTCGAAGGGAACGAATATTTCGATAAGAGAAACCCTGAACCGGGCAATCAGACGCTTGATGAGCGAACCGGAGACCATATAGAGCAGGAAGCCTGCCAAAAGGATCAGAACAGGAAGCGCAAAACGTACCAGTTCCGGATTGCGAAGCTCTTGCCATATATTCATAATCACGATCATAACATCACCGATACCGCCAAAGCTGACATGCTCTTCAGAAAACGCACCTACATGTTTTTCATACGCTCGCTTTCGCTTCTGGAACGCGACACACAATCCTCAATCGCCATACCTCCGAAATAGTTGCCTGTCAGGAGAATGTTTTTACCTGACAGCATACGATCCATCGACTCAAGCCACTCTTTATGACCGACACGAAGTGACGGAACGACGTTGGTCACCTGGCAGGTATGGGCTATTTTAGCCGTACTGACTCCAAGAGCTTCGGTTATGCGCTTCATCTTCTTCTCCTCGCTCAATCCCGGCTTGAAATGGAACGCAAAACCACGGAAGTGCTCATCGGGAACGACATCACGCGAGACAGCCGAGTAAAATATATCGTTGGGCGAAATCAGAGCGGCAACAGGTTTGACAGACAGATCTCCCTTTCTGATGATGACCCCGACAGAATCGACTGATGCCGCCTTGAGTTTCCCGAGATGTCCTGCAATTGCCGGATCAATTGACTGCAGAAGATGCGAAGACACTGCTGATGGCGTTGCGAGCGCCAATGTTGCCGCTGAGTAACTCCCTCCTCCTGCTGTTGTGATGACATAACGGCCATCGAGCATCTCCACACCGGTCACATCCTGAGAGGTAAAAACATTGATCCCGCGCCTTTTTGCAATCGCTCTGGCGACCGACTGCAAACCGTTGGTAAAGGTATAGTTCTTCAGCACCTCCTTGCGTTTAGGACGGGACTTGAACATCATATCAGCCGGAAAATCATCGGTAGGCTGCGAAGGAACCGCACTGAAAAAGTGACTGAGCACCTTGTTGTAGTTCTCCTGGCCGACGATCTTTGAATAATACTCACGAACACTCAGACCATCTTTTTTCAGGGAAAAAATAGCCGGTATTGATTTCAGCACCTCAAAAATATTGAGCGCCGACATAAGCGATGTCACCTTGTTGTCGATAAGCAGGCTGAACGGCACTTTCTCACGAGGAATGATCGTATCGGAAATATTGCACGCCTCAACAATATCGAGAAGGTTCTGGTAGGAGTTGTAACAGGTATGGGCTCCCATTTCGAGCCAGAACTTCAATCCGTTTTCGGAGAACTGATGAGAGTTAAAGGACCCTCCCACGCTATCGTTCTTTTCCAGCAAGGTGGTTTTAAGCCCTGCACCGGCGCAGTAAAACGCAAGGCTCAGCCCGCTTATACCACCACCAATGATAACAACATCGCTTTTCATGTATGCACTTGTTTTGAGATTTTTTCACGAGACCTGTTTTATAATGTAGTCAAAACGCAGCAGAACACCATCAGTTCCTGTGCACATCTCCCCGCAGTGAGCCTGCCAACCTCCCGACTTCCGACGTCCTTCCATCACCCCCTACCCTCATAGCCTCCCTCACGATAGGTGTTGACATAGCGCACATAATTCTGAGGGGACTCCTTGATTGTTTGACGCTCGGCATCGCTCACCGGCCTGATAAGCTTTGCCGGCACTCCGGCTGCGAGCATCCCGGAAGGAACCCTAAAGCCCTGACGGACAAGCGCCCCCGCGGCAACGATGGAAAATGGTTCGATGACGGCATCGTCAAGCAGGACAGCACCCATTCCGACAAGCACGTGATCCCTGACATTGCATGCGTGCAGAACAGCTCCATGGCCGATAGTCACGTCGCTTCCAATCGAAAGCGGACCGGTATCGTGCGTCACATGCAGAGTAGCGTTATCCTGAACGCTGGTTCTGCAGCCGATGCGGATCGGACAGACATCGCCACGAATCACCGTGTTGAACCAGACGCTCGACCCCTCGCCGATCTCAACATCGCCGATTACACAAGCTCCTTCGGCAAGAAAAACCGATTCATGAATTTTTGGATAGATCCCCTGATAAGGCAACACGCTAGCCATGGTATCCTTGTTATGAGTTGTACATTCAAGAAAACTTTGCAAACTTACGCTACAGGCAGAGCAGAATTTCAGGCACGTTCCATCGTCGTTCACCAATGAACTCCACACTTAGCTGTCACAAGTTAAAAAAGATCTACAATAAACGGGAAGTCGTCAAAAACTCGACAATAGAGGTCAGACAGGGCGAAATCGTCGGCCTTCTGGGGCCTAACGGGGCCGGTAAAACCACGACGTTCTATATGATCGTAGGACTGGTTCGACCCGATGGCGGAGACGTTTTTCTCGACAGTACGGAAATCACGCCCCTGCCCATGTTCAGAAGAGCAAGGCTCGGTATAGGCTATTTACCACAGGAAGCCTCGGTCTTCAGGAAAATGACGGTTGAAGATAACATCAGAAGCGTCCTGGAATTTTCTCCGCTCACCAGGGATCAGCAGCATGAACGGACAGAACAGATGCTTGAAGATTTCAACATAACGCACATCCGCAAAAACATGGGCTATTCGCTTTCCGGCGGAGAACGAAGACGCACTGAAATTGCCCGCGCGCTTGCGCTGAACCCCAAATTCATTCTTCTCGATGAACCCTTTGCCGGTGTCGATCCGATTGCTGTCGAGGATATTCAGGAGATTGTCCGAAACCTCGTCAAGCGCAACATCGGAATTCTCATTACCGATCACAATGTCCATGAAACACTCTCGATCACCAGTCATGCCTACCTGATGTTCGATGGTGCGATCTTCATGCAGGGCACACCGGCTGAAATAGCCGACGATCCTGAAGCAAGAAAGCTCTATCTGGGAGAAAAGTTCTCACTCGACAGATACTGAGCCCGCCCCACCTCGCCCATCGCGTGAAAGGAACCTACTATCGCCACGAACTGTTACACTTTGTTCATGACATTCCGAGACCATCAGCCAACGTTACTGCCGGTTTGAAAAAACAACAAACGCTCTCCTGATGGCTTCTTCAGATATATGATATCATAAGATTCCAGATCAGATGCCCGACATGAGACAGAAGGCATAGCTGATCATTTTTCCCGATGTTGACGTCACCTTTACCATGAACATACTCCTTCTCTATCCTGAATTCCCCGACACCTTCTGGAGCTTCAAGCACGCATTGACATTCATCAGCAGGAAAGCCTCCCTTCCTCCGCTGGGGCTCCTGACCGTCTCGGCCATGCTGCCCGGCACATGGAACCGTCGTCTTGTGGATCTCAATGTCACCAGCCTCGATGCCGAAGACCTCGCATGGGCGGATGTAGTCTTTATCAGCGCTATGGGGGTGCAGCAGAAATCAGCACGGGAACTGATATCCCGATGCAGCCAGGCGGGCATTGTAACGGTAGCCGGAGGTCCCTTATTTACGTCTGAACCTGAATGCTTCCCCGAGGTCGACCATTTCGTACTCAATGAAGCAGAAACAACGCTGCCGCTCTTTCTTGACGATCTGGCAACCGGTAATCCCGGTAAATATTACCGGTCCGATGACTTTCCGTCAATAAAAACCTCTCCGATTCCTGACTGGGGAGTGCTTGACATGAAAAAATACGCCTCGATGGCTATCCAGTTCTCGAGAGGATGTCCTTTCCAATGCGATTTCTGCAACGTGACAGCGCTCTTCGGCCATAAAATCCGGACAAAATCCAGTCAACAGATCATAGAGGAGCTGAATGGCCTGAAAGAAAACGGGTGGCAGGACAGCGTCTTCTTCGTTGACGATAACTTTATTGCCAACAAAACCTATCTGAAAAAAGTCCTGCTTCCTGAGCTGATCGAATGGCAGGCGCACAACAGAACCACGACAAAGTTCTATACAGAATGCTCGATCAATATTGCCGACGATGCCGAGCTTATGGACCTCATGGTCAAGGCTGGCTTCAACCAGGTCTTTATCGGCATTGAAACCCCCGACAACAGCGCACTTGAAGCGTGTGGAAAACAGCATAACACATCGAGGGACCTCCTGGAAAACGTTAAAACAATCCAGCGTGCCGGTCTTGAAGTCCAGGCCGGCTTTATTGTCGGGTTCGACACCGATACCCCGTCCATTTTCCGCCAGCAGATCGAATTCATCCAGCAGAGCGGCATTGTCACAGCGATGGTCGGTCTCCTGCAGGCACTTCCCGGAACCCGACTGTACGAACGGATGAAGCGTGAAGGAAGGCTGCGCTGCAGTTCGACCGGAGATAATGTCGACAGCACTACCAATATCGTCCCGGTGATGGATCTCGAAACCTTGCAGAACGGCTACCGGGATATGATGCACTATCTCTATTCACCAAAAAACTATTACCACCGGATACAAACCCTGCTCAAGGAGTACCGCCAGCCGCAGTTCAAGTCACGTTTCAGACCGGGCCAGCTTGTGGCATTCGCCCGCTCCACCGTTATACTCGGCATCATAGGAGAAGAACGGCTGCAATACTGGAAAATGCTGCTCTGGACCCTGTTCAGAAAACATGAATCTCTTTCTCTTGCCGTTACTCTATCCATCTACGGGTATCATTTCCGGAAAGTCTGTGCACTGCATCTTAAAAAAGAAGCTTCGCTCTCTCCCTGAACATTAATTGCAGCCATCACATAGACGACAAATCGTATCTTTCCATGTTTTCTTGCATTGAACCCTAACCGCAGACTGCTCCACATGATCTCCGACAGTTTTCTGTTCCGCTCGGACGGCGGCTTTATCCGCCTCCCCATATGGGGTCACATTCCGCTCAATACCCCGCTCAAAAAAATTCTTTCCCATCCGACCTTTCTTCGCCTGAAAGGCATCCGCCAGCTCTCGTTTTCACAGCAGGTCTACCCTGGAGCGACGCATACCCGTTTTGAGCACTCGATAGGGGTCTACCATCTCATGAAACTGATTCTTCAGAGAATCCATACCAACCCGCTTGCCGAAAGCCTTCAGAACGACCGTTTTTTCTTCGACGATCACTCCTGCAGACTGCTGCTCTCGGCCGCCCTGCTTCACGACATCGGGCACTACCCTCATGCGCATGTTCTCGAAGAACAGGCTCCTGTCTTCCGGGGCAAACCGGTCTTCACCAGACATGAGTCGCTGGTCGACCGTTTTCTTTTCGAAACCAGTGATCATTTCCCATCAATTGCCGACACGCTCCACGATGAGTGGAAGGTCGACCCGCATGAGGTAGCGGCACTGATTCGTGGAGAGAGTGGCAACACCTACAAAAAACTGATCAGCGGGACGCTTGACCCCGATAAAATGGACTACCTCATGCGCGACGCGCACCACTGCAATATCCCCTACGGAAACATCGATATAGAACGATTGATCGAATCGTTCGTCCCTGACCCGGAACGATGCCGTTTTGCTATTACAGAAAAAGGGATAGCGCCGCTCGAAAGTCTGCTCTTCGCCAAGTACATGATGATGCGCAATGTCTACTGGCACCATACAAGCCGGACATTCTCCGTCATGCTGCGCAGGTTTCTTCAGGACAATATCGATACCTGCATGATCACGCCGCATACGCTCACCGAGCTTTTTTACAGCAATTCAGATGATCGTGTGCTCTACGATCTCGAACACCTCCTGCCCTCCGAAAAAAATCCGGCAGGATCACTCCTTGAACGTATTCAGCAGCGAAAAATTTATAAACGCGCCATCATTCGCACCCCGTATCTGAATGGGGCAAAAAAGCCTATCGACTGGATGATGGCCTACGCCACCGATCATGAACGACGCAAAGAGCAGGAGATCGCGCTCTGCACCATGATCGCCAAACGCCACAACATCGATCTCTGCGGACATGAGATTCTCATCGACCCGCCATCACTGAAAGATATTTTCGACTACGATGATCTGAGAGAACTCTGCGTCTTTCCAACGAAACAGGAACATCTCCAAAGCCCCGGTAATCATCAGAAAAATTATATCAGCTTCGACGAGTTCGGCGAATCGGTCTTCCGCTCGGATTTTATCCTCGCGTTTGAACGCTACACAAAAAAATTCCGTATCGTCTGTCGAGAAGACCTGACCCCCCTTGTCCGTCAACATGAGGAAGAGATCATCGGGATGCTTGAAGCAAAAGGGCCGGCCTGAACGTTGCGGCGCCGGGCGCAGCCGTGTCGTTCATGAACACAGAGCGCCCGACAGCGCAATACTTGTTTCTTTTTATTAACTTACCAATACCTTCAACCAATCAAACCTGATATCGCCATGGAAAACCAGGATAACTACTATAAAGGGCTGTTTTACGGCGCTGTGCTCGGGGCCGCGGCAGGAACAATTATGGGCTTGCTGTTTGCTCCCAACAAAGGCCGCGAAACCCAGCAGATTATTTCAGGAAAGTTCCGTCACGCCCTTGGAAAAGCCACCGATAAAGCATCGGAATTTTACGACCCCGGTACAGAAGAGAGCATTTTCACCAATGAAGCACTCGAGCGTTCCAATGAAATTATCGAGAACGCAAAAGCAGAGGCAGGTAAAATCCTCAATGACGCCAACACCATTCTCAGAGAGATCAAAACCCACGCCAAGGGACAATCGAAAACCCAGGAGAACTGAAACACGATGCTGACCTATACCGGAGTTCATCTTGACCGGATTGCTGCAGAAGGGCATGCCGTCCTCATGCTGCACGCCTTTCCGCTCTCTTCATCCATGTGGGTCGATCAGCTCGGAGCACTCTACCAGTACCGTATACCGGCTCTCGCACCCAATATCTATGGCGTCGAGGGATCGGATATGCGTCCGAACTGGTCGTTCGACGACTATATCGAGGAACTGGAACCCCTGCTTTCAGAACTTGGGATACGCCAGGTCACCCTTGTCGGCCTCTCGATGGGCGGGTACCAGGCATTCGAATTCTACCGCCACTACCCGCACATGGTCCGATCACTGGTTCTGTGCGATACTCGCGCTGAAGCAGATTCTCCTGAAGCACTCCAAACCCGCAAGGAGTTCAGCGCAGCGGTCAGACAGAAAGGACCGGAAGAAGCTCTTCTGCGAATGCAGCCGAATGTCTTTGCCCCTGGTCTCGAGGATAAAAACCCTGCTGTGGCGGAGACCTTCAAAGCAATCGTGACGCACCAGACGGGCGAAGTCATCGCTGCTGCGCTGGAGGCAATCGCCCGCAGAAAAGATTCCACGGCGACACTGGCAACCATCTCCTGCCCGGTTACTTTCATAACGGGAAAAGAGGACAGACTGACGCCTCCGCCGCTTGCAGAATCAATGCATAAGGCCGTCAACGGATCGGTCCTGCATCTCATAGACAAAGCAGGACATCTGTCAAATATGGAACAACCTGACGAGTTCAATGCTCTGCTTCTCGATCATCTCAATCGACTTGCCTGAAAAAAAGCCCGGACGTTCCATTGCGTGAAACTCCGGGCCATGAGGTTCGGCTTATTCGGACTCCTGCTCGCCGAAAGCAAGTCCGCCGGAAGGCAAACAGTGCTCACGCATTCGTTGCAGGCGCCCTACTGTCGAAGACTTTCGATAATATCGAAGAAGTTAGGAAAGGATACCCCTATGATCTCCCTGTCTGAAATTTCCAACTCACTCTCCAGCGCCTTGTCGGCTATAGCGAAACTCATCGCAATGCGATGGTCGTCATAGCTTTCGAGAATGACTTTTCCAGAAGGCACACGCTGACGGCCTTTAACCGCAAAACCATCGGGAAACTCTTCACACAGAAAACCAAGCCGCTGCAAATTGCTGACAACGGCGGAAATCCTGTCGCTTTCCTTTGTCCTCAGTTCAGCCGCATGGTGAAGCTCGAATTCAGCGGTTGCACATGCTGAAAAAACGGCAAGCATCGGAATTTCATCGATGATATTGGCAACAATTGAAGGCTCATCGATCCTGAGCGGTTCGACCGATCCCGAATACCGAACGACAATATCTCCGATCGTTTCCCCGCCGATCACCCGTCGGTTTTCAAACCCGATATCGGCGCCGGCACCGATCAGGAGCTCAATGTAGCCCGCCCGGGTCGGATTGAGACAGACATCCCTGAGAAGAATTTCGGAGCCGGGAACAAGCAGGCCGAGCGCGATCATAAAACATGCCGCAGAGGGGTCTGCCGGAATATGAAACGGCCTTGCCTCCAGAGATTTTCCGCCAGGAATAATTACCGCACGCCGACCATCAGACAACGCCTCAGTCTTCAGATCGAGCATCAGTTCAGTATGATTTCTCGAAGGCAGGGTTTCGATAACACGACTTTCCCCGTCAGCATGCAGAGCCGCAAACGCAACAAGTGACTTGACCTGGGCGGAAGGCATAGGAAGCTCATAGGTAATCGGTTTCAGATCCCGTGTCCCATTGATGCCGACAGGGGCGGTCCCATCCGGTGAGAGTGAAATACCGGCCCCCATACGACGCAACGGATCGGCAATACGCTTCATGGGGCGCTTCATCAGTGAATTGTCCCCGACAAGCGTACTGTCGAACGGCTGTCCTGCCAGTATCCCGGCAAACATCCGCATAGTACTGCCCGAATTATTGCACATAAGCGGGGCATCCGGAGCAGAAAAACTCCAGAGTCCGCTGGAATGAAGAACAACATGACGGGTCTGACGACCATCGGCCCCCTGAACAATATCCTGGGAAAGCCTGATGCCGCATGCCTGAAGCACGCCAAGCGTAGACTGGTTATCGAACCCGCCGGAAAAATTCGAAATCTCAGTCGTTCCGTCTGCAAGCGCCCCGATAAGGGCTGCGCGGTGAGAAATTGACTTGTCAGGCGGCAGGTTGAAAACTTCCCCTTTATAGGCAGTCATGTCCAAAAGATTTTAATGGTGAAACAGGTTCTGTATAAAAAAAGCAGCCCCGAACGGGAGCTGCTTCATATGTTTCCTGCTGTAACGCGATCAGGAGTTGCGCTCTTCGTTGGCTCTCTGGGCCCTGCGCTTGCCTCTTGAACGTTTCAGCCGGTCGTCGATTGAAGGTTTGACAAAGTACGCTTTTTTGCGAAACTCTTTCAAAACACCTGCGCGCTCATATTTTTTCTTGAAACGCTTGAGCATCTTGTCGATCGACTCGTTATCATTCAACTGTACACTTACCACTTGTTTTCACCCCCTTCAGGCTGTCTCAACGTTTTAATTTCGATTTAAGGATATCCCCCAGAGAGTCGGTTTTACCGGGATTCCCCTGATTCAACTGTACATTTTCAAGCAGCTGTTTTCTTCCGCTCTTCAAAAACTCAACAATAATGACATGAGCGCCGCTTCCTGTAGCGTTTTTTTCACGAACAACGCCAACCTCTTCCAGACCCTTGTGATAGACGGCATCACCCTGCGCGTAAATCCCATGCGGAGAGTAGATCTGACAATCGGAAGGGTTGAGTTCCTTAAGATTGAGTTCCCTGTCGATCTGAATCTGCCACTCCTTGAGAAGATAGACCTGCTGACAGCTTGCACAGCGTATCCAGTACTGGTTCTCAGCTGCCGACTGTGGCTTTGAGGTCTCGTCTCCACTCGAAGAACCATCATTTTTTGAACCGAGACCAAGAAGATCATCCTCTTTCGGCTTGTCGCTGGGCTTCCACTCCCCGACAAACACCTTTTCAGATATCTGCCCGCACCCCTCGCAAAAACAGGATTTTATCTTTCCTTCGAGAATAAACTGTCTTTTTCTGGATTCAATCCCCGGTGCCGCAGCAACACTGTCGGCTTTCGCGGAAGATCTCTTCTTCAGTGCTTTTTTTTCAGCAACCATACAGCTTCACATCATTTATTTCCTTAGGGGAACCAACACATTCATCTCTGCCAGGAGGCCTTACAGGATACACCTCGCCCACACTGAAAAGGTTCTTCAGGTTTGCTTAGATACGTAAATCTGAATAGAAAAACAACCGCTTATTACCCATCAGGATCATTTATGTGTAAGCGCTTCTATAAGGTCAGATTTCGTAAGAAGTTGCAATCGACCATCCGAAAGACTTATCAGAACGCCCGAAGCATTTTCCTGCAGTTTTTCAGACAACTCCGAAATAGTGGCATGTGGCGGACAGACCGGAAATGGCTGTTCCATATAGCCGACAACCTTGGAATTCATGGCATCGTCGTTTTCAATCAGAATCGAGAGAATCTTGTTTTCGCTGATACTTCCGATCGCTGTCCCATAGGAGACAATCGGCAGCTGCGAAACGTCGTTCTGACGCATCATTTCAAACACTTCCGAAAGCGTATGCTCGGGAAGGGCGAAGATAAGATCCCTGCGGGTTTTGAGCCCGAGAATATCCTCTGCGGTAATCTCATCTCTGGAAGATGGCGCTTTTCTGTAAAACCCTTTGAGCTTCATCCATTCATCGCTGTACATCTTACTGAGGTAGTAGCCGCCAAAATCACTCATCATGACAACGATCCGGGCATCCCGGCCAAGATGTGCACCGGCCCTGAGCGCTGCAAACATCGCTGCGCCGGATGATCCTCCAGAAAAAATCGCCTCTGAACGCAGAAGTTCACGACCGCAGTTAAAGGCATCGAAATCGCTGACCTGAACGATATCGTCGATCACCGAAGCATCCCAGTATTTCGATTCCCATAATCCTCCTATCTCCTCCAGCTCGAACAGTGCCGGCGCAGAGAGCTTGCGATGCTGCAACAGCTCCCTGTAGATCGATCCCTCCGGCTCAACACCGATAATCCTGATATTCTGCCGTTTCGACTTCAGAAATTGTCCTATACCCGAAATCATCGCTCCCGATGTCACAGGAACAAAAAGATGCGTGACCTCCCCTCCGGTCTGCTCCCATATCATAGGGCCGGTGGTCTCAGCGTGAACGCTGAAACTCAGAGGGTTTTCATACATGTTGGTGAAATACGCATGCTTGAGGTTCTGCACCAGATTTTGCGCAACATTGACGCAACTTCTCGGCGCTCCCGGCAGCGCATCAGAAGGCGTGATAACAACTTCGGCTCCCATGGCTTTCAGCACCTGCTGCTTTTCGCGTGATATCTTGTCCGGCACGACAAGCAGAACCTTATAGCCCTTAGCTATCGCGGCCATTGCCAGTGCAATACCGCTGCTGCCGTATGTCCAGTCGACCAGGGTCATTCCAGGCGAAATGAGCCCCTCTTTTTCAGCATTTTCGATAATCACGGATGCAACAGACCAGTAATGGGTCCCGGAAGGATTGAGATACTCGAGTCGTGCAACTATTTCCGGCTGTATATGGGCTGCCAGCCGCTTGATGGCAACCATCGGCACCTGAGCGTTCATCGAGAATATATTCTGCTGCAACATTCTTCTATAGGGAAGAGGGTTAAATGAATTGTCGTCGTTAATCAATGTAATACCTCTGCTCATCGTTTCAAATTATCCGAACCGGCACGACAACGGCAACGACACAAAACCCAGAGTAGTGTATCGGCACAATCCGTCTCAATAGAGCGCAATGTCGGCGATGCAGCTTTTTCAGAATCACCCAGACTTGAAAAACAGCGGCAAAATATGTTTTATTAAGACATACCGGTACTCACTCCGAGCTCCTTGTCGCATAACACAACAGATCCAAATCCATTGACAGCTGACAGCAATGCTTCTCCATCAGGCCCGCTTTCGCAACTCCCTCTGGAGCATCTCAGCGAGGCATTAATCTCTTCCGCACATCTTGCCTGCAATGTCAAAAAGATCCGCGATCTGATTGGTAAAGAACGCAAGATAATGGGTGTCGTCAAGGCAAATGCCTACGGCCACGATGCCCCCTACATTGCCGGGTGTCTCGAAAAACTCGGAGTAAGCGATTTCGGTGTAGCCAACATTGACGAAGCGCTTCAGCTCCGACAAACAAAAGCAATATGCGATAACTCCCGGATTCTGGCATTCTGCTCCCCGCTCGACAGCCATATCCCATTCTACCTGCGCCACAATGTCACTATGACCGTCACGGACTTCCGGACGATGCACGCCGCTGCCGCTGCGGCAAAAGCAGCCAACCGCCTCCTGAATGTACACGTCAAAGTAGATACCGGGATGGGACGCCTCGGCCTGCCGCCTGAAAAAGCTATGGAACTGCTTTCGTCGATCGAAGAGAACGACCATTTACAACTGGAGGGAGTCTATACCCATTTCGCCCAAAGCACCCTCAGCGACGACTTCACCCGTCGCCAGACGGATTGTTTCCGCCATCTGTGCAGTGAATTCGAGCACCGCTTCAGAAGATCGGTCATCAAACACGCCGCAGGCAGCGGCGCAATCATCTGCCAGAAGAACGCACATCTCGATATGGTCAGGCCGGGAATCATGCTCTATGGCTATCCGCCCGACAGCACCACAACTATAGGCCCTGAACTCAGACCGGTCATGCAGTTCCAGGCTAAAATTATTTTTATCAAAGAGGTTGCGCCCGGTACATCCATCAGCTATAACAGAACCTGGATTGCCCCGGAAAAACGCACAATCGCAACCATTTCCGCCGGTTATGCGGACGGCTACCACCGGAGGCTTTCGAACCGCTCGTCCGTAACAATCAATGGCCGCTCATACCCCCAGGCAGGAACCGTCACCATGGACCAGACGATGGTGGATCTTGGTAACGCTTCCCGGGCTGCTGTCGGCGACACTGCGGTACTCTTCGGCTGGGACGGCCCCTCGGCTGCTGATCTGGCCGATATGGCCGGAACCATCAGTTACGAACTGCTCTGTGCTGTATCAGCAAGAGTTACAAGAGTTTTCATCTGACGACCTCCAATCCCCCATTCGCATGAACAGACTTGAAAAGCTTGCCGTACAGCTCGGCATGACAACAACCGAAATCATGGTCACAGGATTTTTGCTCAGCGGGCTCGTTCTGGGCATCACGGTCAACCTCCTGACCTCATCCGTCAACATCTCCCGTTTCACAGAGAATGTTCCGAAGACGCTTTTTTCCGACACAGAGATAGACAGTCTGCTCCATGAAGCAGCTGCCATGGAAGCCGGAGGCATTGCCCCCACCCCGGAAAAACAAACTCCCTCACAACAAAACGGCCCCCTTTCGAAGACAACTTCCGGAAGTAAAGTCCGCTTCATCGATGCAGGAATCGACGAGCTCACGTCAATTCCCGGCATCAGCAAGGTTCTTGCCGGCAGACTGATTACATTCAGAAAATCGAGAAACGGAAATATTGAAAGATTCCAGGATTTTTTAGAAGTTAAAGGCATCGGCAGAAAAAGACTCGAAATCCTTCAACAGCATCTCATCCTTCAATAAATGACCAGATCCCGGCACGCATGTATTATAGACCGTCTCTCGACAACCGTCGTAGAGATAGGCTTCGATTTGGATGATGCTCCCGATAGTACCCGACAAAAGACCATCAACGTCGGCACCCGCCATATCATGGGTGAAGATCAGAAACGAGCACTACGCAAAATCGGTGAGCTGCTGAAAAAAATGAAAGCAAAAAAAACCTCACTCTGTATCCATCCGGATCGTTTTTACCCTCTTGATACCCTGTTTGCCAGGAAACTCGACAAGGAAGAGATGGATGCCCAATGCAGAACGGAGGCAGGGTATTTCCTCAGGAATCCCGATAACTACAGTTGTGAGACTATCCCCTACTGCTCTGAAAAGGAAGACTCTCTTTTCAGCAAACACCTTCTGCTGTTGTACCCACGCCCCTTGCTTTCCTCAATCAGAAACGGGTTGGAACCATGGAGCGATATCGACGCAACCTTGCTCTATCTCAAACCATTGGTCAGCATATCGGCGATGACGGAAAAGAAACTCTGCCTTCTGGAACTCGAAGCTGACTACGCGGCATTTTCGGTAAGTTCGAACGGAAAAATCGAATACTACCGCTACTGGGAACTGCAAGAGCCCGGTGAAGCCGAGTACTTCGCGCTTCATGAACTGAAACACAGCAGGATCCCTGAAGACCATGACGTGTATGTAACCGGAGTACTCACTGAAAACAACGTGATGATGGAGCGTCTCAAAAAGGCATCGGCAGACAACCTGCTGCCACTCGATCCGTCAGAGATCATGCCTGAAGCGGTCAAGTGGAAAAAAAACATGAAAACACCAGCCGTGCTGAAAGCGCTCGCAACAATACTGGAGACACCCTCAGACACGGCATAGCACAAGAGCGTTTAAAGCCGTCCGATAAGCTGTTCGGCGATCTGGACGGCATTGGTAGCAGCCCCTTTTCTGAGATTATCGGCGACAACCCACATGTTGAGCGTTTTCGGATGCCATAAATCACGACGGATGCGACCGACAAACACCTCGTCTTTCTCATATGACGACAAGGGCATCGGATAGAGATTGGCCGACGGATTATCCTGCACAATCACACCAGGAGCCTTTGAGAGCAGTTCCCGGACATCGTCAACTGAAAAATCCTCTTCAAACTCAATGTTGAGCGATTCACCATGCCCTCCGTAAACAGGAATTCTGACCGTCGTGGGAGAGACAGAAAGAGAGTCGTCTCCCATGATTTTTCTGGTCTCGTTGACCATCTTCAGTTCTTCCTTCGTATAGCCGTTCTCCTGAAAAACATCGATATGCGGAATCGCGTTAAAAGCGATCTGGTGAACATGAGTGAACGATTCAGGGACAGTGCCTGCCAACTCCGCTTCGAGAGCGTCACGACCGGCCTTGCCCTTCCCCGTCACCGACTGATAGGTCGATACAACAACTCTCCTGAGCCTGTAACGGTCATGAAGCGGCTTGAGAACGACAACCATCTGAATGGTTGAACAGTTAGGATTGGCGATAATCATCTCCGGTCTGCCGTCCTCATCAAAAATAGCTTCAGGATTCACTTCAGGAACCACGAGCGGTACGTCGGGGTCCATACGAAACGCAGACGAATTATCAATCACCACAGCTCCGGCTTCAGCAGCGATACGGGCCCACTCATGACTGGCACCGGCCCCTGCTGAAAACAGTGCGATATCGACCTCTGCAAACACCTCTTTCGAGGGTTCCCGGGTCACAAAAGTCCTGCCGTCAAACACGATCTCCTTTCCTCTGCTCCTCGATGAAGCCAGGGGCACAATCTCACTGACGGGAAATTTTCTTTCCTCAAGAACGTCCAGCATCGTCCTGCCGACAAGACCGGTCGCTCCCAGAATGGCAACGCGGTATCCTTTCTGTGTACTGCTCATAAATATCGTCTGTTTTCTTCTAATAGTTTAATGTCAATCGCTTCGAATGGTCATTGAGAAATTCCGCATAATCGCGGATCTTTCCTTCGCGTTCATAGCCTTCGCATTCGACCTCGTAAGCCTGAAGGATTTCGATGACGTTTCTCCAGTCCGGTTCGCGAACCAGCTTGTCGCGAACCCTGGAAACCCGCGGAAGTCCTTTCAGATAGGTTGAGTAATGCCTCCGCATTTCAAGGCTTCCGTACTTCTCCCCCTTGAATTCAACCGACAGTTTCAGATGTTCGACCGCAACGGCAATGCGATCCCTGTAATCAGGATGCGTCACCACGCGCCCCGTATCGAGAAGCTCCCTGGCCTGAGCGAAGATAAAAGGATTACCAATCGCTCCTCGTCCTATCATGACAGCAGCAGCCCCGGTCTCGGCAAACATCGCCCTGGCATCCGCTGCACTCCATATATCGCCATTGGCGATAACCGGTATTCTGGCCTTCTCCGTCACCTTTCGGATCCACTCCCAATCGGCCACGCCCCTGTACATCTCGCTGCGCGTCCGCCCGTGAATCGCCAGGGCCTGAACCCCGACATCCTCCAGACGGGGAACGATATCGACAATATTGATTGAATCGCGATCCCAGCCAAGACGCGTTTTGACCGTAACAGGCAGATTGACCGCACGGACAACCGCAGCGGCAATCGCAACCATTTTATCGGGTTCTTTCAGCAGGGCAGCACCGGCCCCTTTCCCGGCAACTTTTTTTGCGGGACAACCAAAATTGATATCGATCCATGCCGGGCTGCACGATGCCGCAATGACAGCAGCCTCAGCCATAGCTTCCTGGCTGTTGCCGAAAATCTGAACGACAACAGGAGCCTCATCATCGTCAAACCGCATTTTACGGAGCGACGTATCGACCTGTCGACGGATCGCTTCGGCACTGATAAATTCAGTATAGACAACATCTGCCCCGAACCGCTTACAGATTTTCCTGAAAGAACGATCAGTCACCTCTTCCATAGGCGCGAGCATAATCGCCTGACCGATGTCCAATGACCCGACCTTCATATTAACTATCCGTCTTTTCCACAGGAACCGCAGGCGACATCACCTCTTTGACCTGCTGCTGAATACGGCTGTAAAGCTCCTGATCCTCCCTGAAGGCTTTTTTTACCGCCTCACGCCCCTGACCGAGTTTTTCAGATTCATAACTGAACCACGCCCCGGCTTTCTTGACGATCCCGAACTCGACAGCAAGATCAATCAGTTCTCCCATGACAGAAATCCCCTCACCATAGAGAATATCGAACTCAACCGTCTTGAACGGAGGAGCGACCTTGTTCTTGACAACCTTGACCTTTGTCCTGTTGCCGATAATATCGACACCGTCCTTGATCTGGGCGGTTTTTCTGATTTCCAGGCGAACCGATGAGTAGAACTTCAGGGCTTTGCCGCCCGTCGTCGTTTCCGGATTGCCATAAACCACACCGATTTTATCACGAAGCTGGTTGATGAACACCGCAACAGAACTGGACTTTGAAATAGCACCGGTAAGTTTACGCAATGCCTGGCTCATCAGACGAGCCTGTAATCCCATGACACTGTCTCCCATCTCCCCTTCAAGTTCTGCCTGCGGCACCAGTGCCGCAACGGAATCAACCACAACAATATCGACGGCCCCGCTGCGGACAAGCGTCTCGACAATTGAAAGCGCCTGCTCTCCGGATTCCGGCTGACTGACAAGAAGAGCATTGATATCAACACCAAGCTTTCTCGCATAAGCCTGATCAAATGCGTGTTCGGCATCGACCATTGCCGCCACTCCACCGAGCTTCTGAGCTTCAGCGATAGCATGAAGAGCGAGCGTTGTTTTACCCGAAGACTCCGGACCGTAGATCTCGACAACCCTCCCTTTAGGAAAGCCGCCGACACCAAGAGCGAAATCGAGGGCAATAGAACCTGTTGAAATCACCTGAACAGGCATAACCGCAGCATCACCGAGCCGCATAATCACCCCTTTACCGAACTGCTTTTCAAGGGTTTCCATTGCCAGGTTCAGCTGTTTGAGCTTCGCCGGATCCATCTCTTTATTGTTCACTGCTGTTTTCTGTGTATTCATAGAATTACTCTTCTCTCAATGATGATTGACAGGAAAAAAACTTCGACCCCCGCTTATACTGCCGCTTGAGAAACAATCGAGCGAAGTGTCTCTTCAACCGGGCGATATTGCATGCCAAGTTCTTCGACAGACAGACGGTTGCTGTAATACAGTAACGTTCGTGCAAGCCTCATACTTTCGACGCTGAGATAGGGCCTGGAGCCTGTCAGGAGAGCAAACAACTCACCCGCCACACCAACGACCGACTCCACGACAGATGCCGCCTGATAAGCCTTTCCGGCAGCGCTTCCCGGCATTGCGGCGATCATGGCAAACAACTGGCGGAACGAATAATTCCCTGCAGTCACCAGATAGCGCTGTCCGCTCCGGCCATGCCGCCATGCGGCAAGGTGGGCATCGGCAACATCGCCGATATCGACCAGGCTGATGCCTCCTGAAGGATACACAGGAATTGTACCACGATAGATATCACGAATCGCCCTGGAAGAGGAGTTCAAACGTCCTGCCGGGTTGGAAGGAGTACCGATCACGACGCCGGGATTGACAAACACCACATCCAGCCCTTCTGCAATACCTCTCCGCCCTTCCATCTCGGCAAGATGTTTCGACTCCATATATGCAATCCTGTGCTGCCACTCCCTGAACGGCGTTGTTTCATCGGCCGGCTCACCATCATCGCCAACCCCTGCCGCCGCGACTGAACTGGTGTGGACCAGCCGTGTGACACCCTCAGCCAGACAGGCATTGACCAGATTGCCGGTTCCGGTAACATTGGTTGCATAAAGCCGCTGCCGGTAGTTTCGGCTGTAGGCGATCAAACCTGCGCAATGAAAAACCGTATCGACCCCGCTGCAGGCATCATAGAGGGAAAGGGGATCAAGAAGATCACCGTACACAAACTCAACGCTGTTGCCGTCAAGAACCGAAACATCGGATCCTCTGCGAGCAAGCACCCTGAGATGCAACCCGGCATCGCAGAGGGAACTGAGCCTTTCAACCAACTCCGATCCTATATAACCGGTCGCTCCGGTAACCAGTATAACCCGCCCGCTTTGTCCCAAGGTATCTTTATCCTGCATTAGCCGCTCTTGCACTTGCTGTTCTTAAAAATAAGAAGAAAAACTACATTGCATTCAAATCAAACATCAGACGTCAAAAAAAAGTTTGCCCTTATGAACAACAGGGATATCATCCATGATGACATAGCATCAGGGACTTTCCATAACGATACGATGCAAAACGGCATCAGAGTTATCACCAACAGAGTATCCCATGTACAAAGCGTTACACTCGGAATCTGGATCAACGCCGGCTCACGCGAAGACCCGGATACCACACCCGGACTGGCACATTTTGTTGAACATGCCATCTTTAAAGGAACCTCCTCAAGGGATTATGAGACCATAGCCCGCTGCATCGAAGATGTAGGCGGCTATATCGATGCGTGGACCACCAAGGAAAACACCTGTATCTACATCCGCTGCCTCAAAGAACACATTGCGCTCGCATTCAGCCTCCTGTCCGACCTCTGCTGCAATCCTTCATTTCCGGATGAAGAGATCGAAAAAGAAAAAGAGGTCGTCATCGAAGAGATTCACAGCATCAACGATGCTCCCGAAGAACTGATCTTCGATGAATTTGACCTTCATGCCTTTCCCCGTCATCGGCTCGGCTCGACTATACTCGGGACCGAAGAGTCGATCGAATCCATCACAGGCGATGACTTGCGACAGTTCATGCAAAACAATTACACCCCGGACAACCTTCTTGTCACAGCAGTGGGCAACGTCACTCACACCGAGATCATGGAGCTTGCTGTTCGAAGCTTTGCATCGCTTCAGGAAGGCACCCCCGCAAAACGATCGACAAGAGAGTTCGAACTCAGGGATTATACCCCATTCAATCTGCAGCTCCAGAAACCGGTCTACCAGGCCCAGCTTCTTTTCGGCACGGCCGCCACAAGGAAAAACGAACATTTTTACAGCCTTCTGCTCCTCAATACAATCCTTGGCAGCGGCATGAGTTCACGCATGAACCTTGAACTCAGGGAAAAAAACGCACTCGCGTATAACGTCTACAGCTCTCTGACGCTCTTTGATGATGCGACAATGTTCAATGTCTACGCAGGGACCGACAACAGCAATATTGTCAAAGCTCTTGCCATCATTGATCAGATACTCTCCCCCGAATCACTGTGCAGCATAGATCAGAGTGAACTCGAAACCGCCAAATCAAGGCTGCTCGGAGCGATGATCATGGGTATGGAAAAAATGACGAGAAGAATGTCGCGTGCAGCGCGAGACCTCTTCTACTTCGGAAGAATCATCCCGCTGGAAGAAAAAATCAACGCTATCAGACAGGTAACACAGAACGACATTCGCCATGCCGTCATGCACCTCCTCCAAAGCGCCCCGGCCTCAACGCTCATTTATGAAGCAGAGGAAGAGTGACCGGGAAGCGTTATTCGTTATTCGTTATTCGTTATTCGTTATTCGTTATTCGTTATTCGTTATTCGTTATTCGTTATTCGTTATTCGTAAAATGAAGATCCTCTCCTGCCTTTCTTTCTCCTACACCCATTTCGTGAAAATTCGTAGACAACCCTCTCCCTCCTCTCGTCTCTTGTCTCTCGCCTCTCGCCTCTTGCCTCTCACCTCCCCCCCGTCGCGCAGCGACAACCAATCACCAATCACCCCTCCCTCCATTCACCCCCAAAGAGCGTTTTTTTTTAAAGTCCTTAAGAAATCGTATATTTTGGACTTTTATTTCAGCAAATTTATTAACCTGAGCGGATACTGCATTGCAACATACTATCAAGAACGTCAGCGAGACTGAGCAGCAGCTGGAAATCATTCTTTCAGCAGAAGAATTTAATCCGGAAGTAGAGCTGGAAATTCAGGATGCGAAAAAAAACATCCAGATCAAGGGCTTCCGCAAAGGGCACGTTCCCGTCGGCCTGATCAAGAAACTTATGGGACCGGCTATCGAAGCATCGGTCGCTGAAAAGCTCGCATCGAAATATTTCGGAGAGATTGCCGAAAAAGAGACAATCAAACCTGCCAGCAGAGCACAGCTTGACAATTTTTCATTCAATGATGATCAGCTGACCATCACCCTTTCCTACGAAATCCATCCCGAGTTTGAACTCAAAGATTTCAGCGGCTACAGCTTTGTCGAAGACCTCTATACAGTAAGCGACGAGGATGTCCAGAACGAAATCAATCTTATTCTCAAAGGACATGGAACACTGGTCAGTGTCGATGAAGCAGCAACCTCCAACGACACCGTCATTGCTGACCTTATCAAGCTCGATGCTGAAGGCAAGGAAATTGAAGAGCAGAAAACCGAAAACCACCACTTCAATCTCGAATACCTCCCAGAAGACAATCCCTTCAAAAAAGCACTGACCGGAGCAAAAGCCGAAGAGACCGTCAACGTCGATATTGAACCCAAAGAAGAGGGCGAAGAAAAAGTCAGTTACGAGATCTCCGTCAAAGAAGTCAAACGTATGGAGCTTCCTGAACTGACCGACGAGCTCCTCAAAGAGATAACCCAGGAAAAATTCGATTCAATCGACGCCTTCACTCAGGATGTCCGTCAGCAGCTCGAAGAACATTTCAGTGGCAAATCAGAGCAGGACCTGCTGGAATCGATCTCATCGAAACTGATCGAAGAGAATCCTGTTGCAACACCGTCAGCAATGGTCGACTCATTTGAAAACATGCTGATTGAAAATGCAAAACGTCAGTTCGGGGGTAATTTCCCGGCAGGCTTCGACGACACAGAACTCCGCGCATCGATGCGTCCCAATGCGGTCAAACATGCCCAGTGGATGCTGATCAGCCAGAAAATAGCGGAAACAAACAATCTTGAAGTCACCGATGAAGACATCAAGGCCTATGCTGAAAAAGAAGCCGAAAAAAACCCATCGGTCAAGGCAGAAGAGCTGATCAACACCTATATGTCTACGGAATTCAAGGATTACATGATCGATACGATCCTGAAAGACAAAATCTACGGCATCATCAAGTCCAGCGTAACAATTCAGGGTGAAAACAAAGCCATTCCCAAACACAATCACCGCTAAGCGATGAGGACGGACAGGACACAAAAAAAGCAGGTATTTCCCATACCTGCTTTTTTTACTGCCATCTACTCTCTTTGAATCGAGAGCCACCATCTTCAGACCCCGGCAAGCAACCCTTCCTGACCGGTCTTCCCCTGATTCAGACAAATGATATCGTCATCGACAGGTCAAGGGCCGTCACAGTATGGGTCAGTTCGCCGATAGAAATGAAATCGACACCGGTCTCCGCCAAAGCGACAACATTGTGCAATCCCACATTTCCCGAAGCCTCGAGAACGGTTTGCGGCGCATGCTGACGCACATAGCCTACAGCATCGCGTGTCGTCTCAAGTGCAAAATTATCAAGAAGCACAATATCGGGTCGTGCTGAAAGAGCCTGCTTCAACTCATCCATGGAACGGACCTCAGCCTCGATCTTCATCGAAAGTCCCCTCCCGGTAAGATATTCACGAGCTCTTTCGATCGCAGCCACAATACCTCCTGCCGCATCAATATGGTTATCTTTGATGAGTACGAGATCGAATAAACCGAAACGATGATTCCGCCCGCTGCCGATTTTCACCGCTTCTTTATCAAAATACCGTAACCCGGGAGCTGTCTTGCGGGTAT
>Ga0272443_10001074_pt1 | contig 43080 bp, 39 predicted proteins | sample SSMAcet12_FD_193581 | JGI IMG/M metagenome (GOLD analysis project Ga0272443, IMG submission 193581) | Marine sediment archaeal communities from Little Sippewissett salt marsh, Falmouth, MA, United States - SSM-Acet-12 | ecosystem: Environmental > Aquatic > Marine > Wetlands > Sediment ...
GGGGGAGTGGGGGAGTAGGGGCGTATGGGGGTAAGTTCTTACCCATTACCCATTACCCATTACCCATTACCCCCTTACTCTTCACCCCCTTACCCCTTACTGTTTTTCTTCAGCAGCTCGTACTTACGGAGGCGCTCCCTCAGGGTGTTGCGGTTGATCCCGAGAACCTTTGCGGCTCGCACCTGGTTTCCATTCAAGGCTTCCATGATCTGTTCAAAGAGGGGTTTTTCCACCTTGGAGATCACCTGTTCGTAAAGGTCCCCTTCATCCAGCAGGCTCCACGGGGTGACGATCTCCTTTAACCATCGCGCAAGAAATTCCTCGAAGGTGGTGCCCCCATCGGGCTGCTCTCCCTGAGGGGAAAGGCCGAGATCCGAGTCCTGGATCACGGACCCGGAGGCGAGGACCGATGCCCGCCTCAAGGTATTTTGAAGCTCCCTCACATTGCCCGGCCAGACATGTCTGGTAAGGGCCTTCATGGCGTTCTCGGAAAGGATCTTGGGTTTCCCCCCTTCCTGGTTGGCGAAAGTTTTCAGGAAATGTTCGGCCAGGACCGGGATATCTTCCTTCCGTTCCCGAAGGGGCGGGATCTGGAGGGAAACGACGTTGAGCCGGTAATAGAGGTCCTCCCGGAAATCCCCCTGTTGGACCGCTTCCCAGAGGTTTCTGTGTGTCGCGGAGATCATCCTGGAATTGGCCTTGAGGGACCTCTGGCCGCCCACTCGCTCGTAATCTCCGTTCTCCAGGACCCTCAGCATCTTTGCCTGGAGATCAAGGGGCATGTCCCCGATCTCATCGAGAAAAAGGGTGCCGCCCTCGGCGGTCTCGAACTTCCCTTTCCTTGTTTCCGTGGCTCCCGTAAAGGAACCTTTTTCGTGGCCGAAAAGGACGCTCTCAAGGAGTTGGCCCGGGATGGCGGATGTATTGACGGCCACGAAGGGGCCGGAGGCCCTGTTGCTGAACCGGTGAATGGCTCTGGCCACAAGCTCCTTCCCGGTCCCACTCTCCCCCAGTACGAGGACCGTCGCTTCCGTGGCGGCGACCCGTCCCATGGCCTTGAAAAGACCTTCCATGAGGGGCGATCTTGCGATCATATCCTCCATCTTGTCCGGAAGCGGTTCCTCATCCTTTATCCGGGTGGCGGCCTCCGATTGGGCGAGACCCCGGGCGACCCTTTCGAGGAGGACAGGGATGTCGAAGGGTTTCGGGAGGTAGTCGAAAGCGCCCTGGCGCATGGCTTCCACCGCGTGGGTCATGATGTTCTGGGCTGTGATGATGATAACTGGGATCTGGGACCGGGATTCACGAAGCTTGCGCAGCACGGTGAGCCCGTCCATGTCGGGCAGGAGAATATCGAGGACAACAAGGTCGGGGGGAGCCTCGGCGGCCGCTGCCAGACCGGACCTGCCGTCGCCGGCTGAGATGACCTGGTAGCCTTGCCGGGAGAGGGATTTTTCCAGAACCCAGCGTATGCTCTGGTCGTCTTCTACAACAAGGATCCTCTTGCTCATCGATCTTTCCTCACAGTGACGCAGATTCCTGATTTTAGATCCCGGATTTAAAAAAGAGCAGGTAGTGTCCTTAAAAAGAAATATGAGATGGAAGGTTCCATTAAGGCTTCCTGGGGTTCATCGGCAGAAAAATCCGGACCTTTGCTCCTCCCTCTTCCCGGTTGTCAAGGGAGAGAGATCCTCCGTGATTCCTGATAATCCTCTCGCAGATCGCGAGGCCCAATCCCACGCCCTTTGATTTGGTGGTGAAAAAGGGTGTGCCGAATTCTGTTATTACCGGATCGAACCCGTGTCCCTGATCCATCACGTCGACCTCGAGGAGACCCCCTTTGTATTTTTTCTCCGACGCGAGCAGGTGGGAGAGGGGTCCGCCAACCGGCGTAAGAGTGCGGATGATAATCTCTCCTCTCGGCGGGGAGGCTTCCACCGCGTTCTTGAAAAGGTTTAAAAAGACCTGGAAAAGACCGTTCCGTTCGGCCGTGATGGAGGGAAGGCTGGGGTCATAGACCTTGGAAAAAGTCATTTCACGGCCCTTGTCAGACATCTTTACAAGGGCCAGGGCTTCATTGAGGACTTCATGGATGTTGATTTCCTCGGTGTGTATGTCTCCTTTGGGATTGGCCGCCAGAAGGCTTTCAATGAGGCTGTCGATGCGGTTGACTTCCCGGAGGATCACCTCGCAGTATTCCTGCAGGGGGCTTTCCTGCTTAATCTCCGAACTGAGAAGCTGGGCAGATCCCTTGATCCCGCCCAGGGGGTTCCTGATCTCGTGGGCCATGCCCAGGTTGAGGATGTCCATGCTGGAAAGCTGATCCGCCCTGCGGTGGGAACGATCCACTTCCTTCAGGAGGGTTTCGTCCCTGATGAGGAGGACGGCTCCATCGATGGAGCCGTCGGGTTTCTGCAGGCAGGATACGCTTACGAAAAGATTCAAGGGACTCCTTCCCGGGAAAGTGTATTCAATCCCGCTTCGAACCAGGGTCCTCCCTTCGGCGAGGGAGGTCTCCACCAGTTCAGCGACGCCGGTGTTGCCGGGAAAAAGCCCCTGGACGGGCATGCCCATGACCGATTTCCTGGATTTACCTAAAATGCGCTCCGCGGAAGGGTTGATCTTTCTCACATGGCCACGGTCATCCAGAATGAGCAGTCCTTCGAAGAGTGAGTCTATGAGATTGGATTCAAGGCTCAAGGTAGAATTCCATTTCGACTTCATGAATGGACGACCCGACGACGTGACGAAAAAAGAAAAAACCCGAATCGTGGCGAGCTATTTCCTAGTTGCCCGGTCAAACTGTCGTTCGGTCGCTTAGTCGTTCTTTCAATTCAAAAAATTCCTCAGCTCGCCTGACAATTTTATCCGGATCGGAAAGGGTGTTTATCTCTCTTCGAAAGCTTGAGCCGCCGGCCATCCCCTTGCTGTACCAGGCAAGGTGTTTTCGCAGATGTCCCACGGATAAGCGTCCCGGCAGATGCCGGCAAAGCATCTCAATGTGGTCCTGCATTAATTTTGTGCGGAACCGTTCATCCAGATTACAGGGACTGCCTGTAATATAGGCATGGATTTCGTAAAAAATCCACGGTTTTCCCAGGGCGGCCCTCCCTATCATGAGAGCGCCGCACCCCGTTTCCGAGAACCTTCGGAGTGCATCCTCTCCCGACAGGATATCTCCGCTGCCGATGACCGGGATGTCCACTTTTCTTACAAGCCTCGCCACCGCTTCCCAGCGGGTCGGCCCGGAAAATCCCTGAATCCTCGTTCGGGGATGAAGGGTCAGGGCCGCAGCTCCCTGATCCCGGAGGGCCCGTCCCAGGTCAAGGTAATTTTCCTCCTGGACGGACCACCCCAGACGCATCTTGACCGTTACGGGGATGCGGACTTCCTGGACAACCTTTCTGACGATCAAGGCTGCCAGTCGGGGTTCCCGCATCAAGGCAGCACCACTCCCGGTCTTTAACACCTTTTTGACAGGACATCCCATGTTGATGTCCACAACGTCGGCCCCCATGTTTTCGAGGAAACGGGCCGCATTTGCCATCTCATCCGGATCCCGGCCGAAGATCTGGGCCGCCACCGGGTGTTCCTCGGGATGAAAGCGCCCCATTTCTTCCGTGCGCCGGTTCCTGAATCCCAGAGCCTTTGCACTGATCATCTCCGACCATACCATCCCCGCACCTCCTCTGCGGCAGGCCACCCGGAAAGGAAGGTTCGTGATCCCCGCGAGGGGCGCGAGGATGAGGCCGGGATCGATTTCAATGTTGCCTATGAGCATTTTGATTCCAGATTCCAGAGGGATGATCGAGGTCCAATGTCCAACGTCCAAGGTCCAACGTCCAACGGGAAAGTCCTTGTGCACCCGTGCACATGTGCACTAGTGCACTATTCCCAATCCTCAATTCTCAATTCTAATTCCCGGTCCAGAGGGATGATCGAGGTCCAATGTCCAACGCCCAACGTCCAACGGGAGAGAACAGTAACAAGTGGAAGGCGGAAAGGGGAAAGTATGCACTATTGCACCTGTGCACCTGTGCACTGAATTTCTCAATCCTCAATTGGCCATTTTACCGGTACGGATCACCTTCCCGTCTCGAATTTTTCCAGGAAAAACTCCATGGCCCGCAATTGTTCTTCAGTGGGAGGCGGTACGAAAGCGACGGACCATTTCCCGTCCCAGGCGGTCATGAGGGTCGCGAGGAGATCTTCCCTGGGCACTGTTTCCGATGTGTTCCAGTCCCTCGTCTGGAATTTAAGGACAACCCTGGGCTGATGGACACTGGACCCGACCCTTTCGAGGGCCTCCCTGACCTGCCGGAGGACGTCCGGAAAGGGAAGGCCAAGCTCTTCTTGCATCTGTCGATGATAGAGCATCACCGCCGCGCGCGAGGGTCCTGACCGGAGGGAAACTTCCAGGTCCTGGGAAAGCCAGAGTCTCCCGTTTTCCGGATCCGTGAGGGCTTCATACATAAGGTTCATGACAACGACTGTTCCGGGACGGGTCTTCTGCGCGGCCCTTTCAAGGCGCCGGCCAAAAGAGGCCATGTTTGAGGTTTTCCATCGGGTCCAGCGGTCGAAGTCTGATCGGGCCATGATGGAGCGCCTTTCCTCCCCGTCCTGGACGCTCAGATAGAGCTGGGGGGGGACAGGATCTCCCGTTTCTTCACGGTAGCGGGCAAGGGCGGAGGTGGAAAACCCCTCGGTCATCCGAAGGGCCAGGTCGTCCTGGAGGAGGATGCCCTCCACACCGGTGGCCGCCAGGTCGGAAAAGAGACCTTCCAGATAAGTACAAACGGTTTCATCCAGGATGTCCAGGGAATCCCCCTGCCTGATCTGGCGCGTTGCGGGATCAAGGACCGCGTCCCGGGGGAGGTCTTCCCTTCCGAAGCCGGCCTGGCGGGTCACCATCCACGCGAAAGGCCGGATTCCTTCCTCCCTGCAGAGACTTACGAAGGGGGTGAAAAGGTCGGCCACAAGAGGGGCAAGCCCGGTGGGGAAATAAACCCCCTGGGAAGTTTTGGCGGCAGAGTCTGCGACGGGACCGTGGGGACGGTCCCCGGGAAGGTGAAAAGCCCTGAGGACAACGGTGTCAAAGCCGGCTTTCTTCCAGTTTCGAAGGCTGGGGCGCAGGTCCTCCACGGATTCGCCCTCGAGCAATATTATCTGAACGGCCTGGATCCTCTCACCGGCCTTCACTCCAGGTCCAGTCCCCGGCAGGAGGCAGCCCGCGGCGAGGAGAAAAACAAAGAGGCGGAAGGGGAGGCTAGGGAAAGAGAATCTTGACAGCGTCCTCGATGGTCTCAACGGGAATGATCTCCATGTCCGGGATAACCGGGAGCTTTCCCTTGCCCGGCGCCGGGACCAGGGCCCTTTTCAGGCCGAGCCTGAGGGCTTCTTTCAGGCGTCCCTCCAGGCGGGGCACAGGGCGGATCTCCCCGGAAAGCCCGATCTCCCCGCACAGCGCGGTCCCGGGGGCCACCGCCAGGTCCAGGATGCTCGAGACGATGGAAAGGGCAATGCCAAGGTCCGCCGCCGGTTCCGTGAGGCGCAGGCCGCCCGCCACGTTGACGAAAACATCCATGGCTCCCGTCCTGATCCGGGCTCTCTTATCGAGGACCGCAAGTATCAGGAGGACACGGGACAATTCGGACCCGGACACGGTGCGCCTGGGGTTCGGAAAAGGCGTCTGGGCCACAAGTGCCTGGACTTCCACCAGGAGAGGCCGGGAGCCTTCCAGCCCCATCACCGTCACCGACCCTGGAGAGGGATGTCCCGCGGTGGGCAGAAAAAGACCCGCCGGGTCGGCCACCTGGACCAGCCCTTCGCCGGTCATCTCCAGGAAGGCCAGTTCGTTGGTGGACCCGTACCTGTTCTTGACAGACCTCACGATTCGGTAGGCGTGGGAAGAATCCCCTTCGAAATAAAGGACGGTGTCCACCATGTGTTCCAGGGTCCTCGGGCCGGCGATGGCCCCCTCCTTGGTCACGTGGCCGACGAGCCAGGTCGTGATCTCCCGTTCCTTGGCCAGGCCGACTGCGCGTGCGGCGATCTCCCGGACCTGGCTGATGGTGCCCGGAGACGAGCCGATATCCGGGTGGTAAAGGGCCTGTACCGAATCGAGAACAACGGCGTCGGGGGAAAATTCGGACACGGTCGCGGCAACCGATCCGAAATCCGTCTCGGAAAGGACCATGAGATCCTCGATCCCGGCATTGACCCTTTGGGCCCTCAGGCGGATCTGCCGCAGGGATTCCTCCGCTGTCACATAGAGAACCCTGGATCCGGCGGCTGCCATGTTTGCCAGGACCTGCAGGAGAAGCGTGGATTTTCCGATCCCGGGGTCCCCCCCCAGAAGGATCACGCTGCCCGGGACCGCGCCGCCTCCAAGGACCCGGTCAAGCTCCGAGAAACCCGACGGGGTTCTCCTGGAGAAATCCTCGGGAACCGCTGTGACCGGGGCAGGGGCTCGGGAAGGAGATGCTCGCCCCCCGTCGTCCCCGGGGCGTTTTTCCTCTATGAGCGACCCCCAGGTTCGGCAGTCGGGGCAGCGGCCCAGCCACTTTGGGGAGGTGGTTCCGCAGGCCTGGCAGACGAAGACACTAGAAGGCCGGGCCATGGAATCAGGGGATGGGGGATCTGGCCAGAAGGTATTTCAGGTCTTCATCGACGAAGGACAGACCGAATCCGGCGAACCAAAGAGTGTCCCGTTCACTGTTGGCGATATCCTCGGCTCCAATGTCTAAGTGGAAAAAATCCCAGAACCTGAAGACGGCGGTCATGCGGATCACGGGGTTCTCGTCGCGGTCCATCTCGAAGGCCTCCATCGAGAACCTCAGGTCGTCATTGCTCCAGAATTGATCCACCCCGAACCCGAAGGAGGATTCGATGTATCCGAGTCTGAAAACCGTATCGTGGAAACGGCGGCCCAACTGGACGGAGAATTTCAGCTGGTCCTTGTAGGTGACTTCGTCCGTGACCGTGGTTGTCGTTGATCCTGGTGGGGTGGTGGTGACTACCGTGGTCCGGTTTTCCCATTCCCGCATTCCCTCCGGGTCATCCACGAGCTCGATCCGGTAGAACTTGTCGGGGTTGGGTTGGATGTCCAGGGTCAGGTATCCCTTCGTTCCCTCGATTTCGGGGATGTAGTTTCCGTGGATATCCACATTGATTTTGAGCTGTTCCCCTTTCTTCAGCGTCTTGTTGAGGGTTCCGAGGGTCTCGTTGAGACTGGTATAGGTCTCATCCTCGTTGATGAGCTTCCCGACAGTGCCTTCCCCTTCCTCAATCCGCTTGGCGATGATCCGGATGGATTCCAGAGTCTCCTCGAGGATCTCGGCATCCTTGCGGATCCTCTCGATGGTCTCTTTTACGGTTTCCCGGTTGTCCGACAGGACGCCGCTCACCTGGTCGGCGGCCCCTTCCAGCTTGGTCGTCAGCTTGGGCAAATCATCCCGCAGGTTCTCGGACATCGCCCGGATGTTGGCGATGGCTTCCCGGACATCCTGCCTGTTCTCTCCGGCGATGCCGTCCAGCTTGGCCGTCAAGTCGGCCAGGTTCTCCATGATGGTGTCGACCTTGGACCGGTTGTCGGTAACGAGGCCGCTGAGCTGGGCCGTCAGGTCCCGGGTGTTCTGAAGGATCTCGGCCATGGACTTTTCACCCTCTTCGGTCCCGATGACCTTGCGCAGGCTCGCCAGGATGGCCGAAAGGTCTTGTCCGGCCGTCTGGAGGGAGTCCATGAGACTGTCGATGTCTGACCCCGACCGGGTTCTTGTTACCATTTCACCGGCCTCGTAGTACTCTCCGCTCGTCCCGGGTTCAATCCCGACGAACTTGTCTCCAAGGATGCCCTGGCTTCGGATCACGAACGCGGCTTCCCGGTCGATCCTGTATCCTTCGTTGATCCGGAGGGCCACACGGGCCTTTCTGTCCGAGATGTCGATCCCCGCGATCCGGCCGACGTTGACCCCGACCATCCGGACCGGGGCGTTGATATCAAGGCCCGCCGCGTTGTCGAAGACCGCGTAGAGCTCATAGCCGTCCTCTTCCCCGATGTGGGTGATCTGCATTGTCCCCCAGGCGAAAATGAGGAATCCAACCAGGATAAAGAGGCCAACGTATGTTTCGGTTTTAAAGCGCGACATCGGGTCCTAGAATACAGAAGGAAAAAAAAAGAAGAAAGAAGGAAGAAGAAAAAAAGCATCCTCTCCATGCGCAATCCTCAATTCTCAATTCTCAATCCTCAATTCCTTCTCCCTTCCACCTCCCATTTTCCACTTTCTTCCTATTCGTCCTTTATCGGTCCTTCCGCACTCCCGTGTATGAACTGCCGGACGTACGGGTCGTCGGAAGCGCGGATCTGGTCAGGGGTCCCGGCGGCGATGAGTTTCCCGCCGAAAAGCATCGTGATCCTGTCGGCAATCTTGTAGGCACTGACCATGTCGTGGGTGATGGTGATGGAAGCGACCCCAAGCTCCTCCCTCAACTGGATGATGAGGTCGTTGATGGAATCGGCGCGGATGGGATCGAGGCCGGTGGTGGGTTCGTCGTAAAGAAGGATCTCGGGTTCCATGGCGATTGCCCGGGCGAGGCCGACCCGTTTTCGCATTCCACCTGAAAGTTCCGAAGGCATGAGGTCAAGGATCCCGGGCAGCCCCACCATCCTGAGTTTTTCCTCGGCCACTTCCCGGATCTGGGCAGGTTTCATCTTTGAATGCTGAAGAAATGCAAAACCCACATTTTCCCATACCTTCAGAGAATCGAACAGTGCGGCATATTGGAAGAGCATCCCGAACTTGCGCCGCACCTCGTCCATTTCCTGGAAGTCCGGATTCGTGATGGAGCCGCCATCGATCTCAATCGTCCCCGAGTCCGGTTGAAGAATCCCAATGACGCATTTTATCAGGACGCTTTTCCCCACTCCGCTCTGCCCGATCACCACGACGCTCTCCCCCGCGCCAACGTCCAGATCGACCCCGTCGAGGACAACCTTGGTCCCGAAGGATTTTTTCAGGTCCCGGACCCTGATCTTGGGCAAGTCGCTCATTTAAACAGGAACGCGGTCAGGAAGTAGTTGGAAATCAGGATGAGGATGGAGGCCACCACCACCGCCTTCGTGGTGGCTCTTCCAACCCCCTCAGCGCCTCCGGAGGTGAAAAATCCCATCTGGCATCCGATGAGGGCGATGATCATCCCGAAAACAGAGGCCTTCAGAAGGCCGATGGTAACATCGGAAAACTCCAGGTACTGCAGGGTCCTGTTGACATAGATGGTGCTGCTGGTCCCGAGGACGTTCACGGCCACGAAGTATCCCCCGATGATCCCGACGAGGTCCGCAAAGACCACCAGAAAGGGAAGCATGATCATGCCGGCCAGGAATCGGGGAACGACAAGGTAGCGCACGGGGTCCGTTGCCAGGGTGATCAGGGCATCGATCTGCTCGGTGACACGCATGGTGCCCAGTTCAGCGGCCATGGCGGAACCGACCCGTCCTGCGACCATGATGCTGGCAAGCACGGGGCCTAACTCCCTTGTCATGGAAAGAGCGACGACGGTTCCAACCAGGCCCTCGGCCCCGAACCGCTTGAACCCGCTGAAAGTCTGCAGAGCCAGGACCGCCCCGGTGAAGATCGCGGTGATCAGCACCACGGGCAGGGAACGGACCCCGACCTCCTCCATCTGTTGAAGGGTCAGTTTCATGGGGAAAGGCCGGCGCACAAGGCCGCGAAGGACCTTGACAAGGAGCATGCCCCCCCGGCCGATTTCCTCCATGAAGGCGAGGGCGCGGGCCCCTGTCCAGTCAAGAGAATCTAGCATCCGCATGGGTTATCTTGTACTACGGCAGGGGGGGAGGGGTAAAGAGGATTGAGCGAGGAAACGATCCGACGACAGGACGAGCGGACAAGAATATGATGTAACGACTGGACGACTGGACGAAAAGACAAAATAATGACTGAACGACTGAACGACTGGACGGTGGGGCGAAAGGACGAACCGGCAAGGATAGGGTGTAACGACTGGACGACTGGACGAAAAGACAAAATAATGACCTAACAACTAAACGACTGGACAGTGGGGCGAAAGGACCTTTTCGTTACGGCGTCAGTTCGTTCAGTCGTCAGTTCGTATAGTCGTCAGGTCGTCGGGTGGCTTTGTCTCAAAGTCGAGCGGTCTTCCTGGTTCGTACGCACGTCCCCGATCACGCGCATACGCAATTACTAACGATAAAACCTCTTTACCCTGTGGGAGATGGCGCAGAGCACCTCGTAGCCGATCGTCCCGGCCCAGGAGCCAAACTCGTTCGCAGTGATGGTGACGCCGCCCTGGGAGCCTATGAGGACAACCTCGTCCCCTACCGCGACGCCGGGGATGTCGGTCACCTCAACCATGGTCATGTCCATGGTGACTCTTCCCCTGACCGGCGCCCGGCACCCGCGGATGAGGACGTGGGCCTTATTGGTCAGGGCACGGAAAAAGCCGTCTGCGTATCCCACGGAGATGGTGGCGATCCGGCTTGGCCCGGGCGTGACGTATTCATGGCCGTAGCTGATGCCGGTTCCCTTCGGGACATCACGGACCTGAAGGACTCGGCATTTCCAGGAGAGGACCGGGGTCAGGGCCTCTCCATCAACCACTTCGGAAGGAGATGCGCCGTAGAGCATGATCCCGGGACGGCCCCCCGAGTCCGGGGTTGCCTGGGAGGTGAGGATGGCGGCGGAATTGGCCATGTGGAAAGAAGGGGTCACCTTCATCTTTTCGAGTTCCTGCCGAACCTGGCCGAACCGTTCCTGCTGAAGACGGGTGAATTCCCTGTCAGCGAGATCCGCATTGGCAAAATGGGTGAAAACACCGCGCAGCGCAAGTCCGGGAAGCCGGCTGATTTTACTGATCTTTTCGGGTGCGGTTTCCCATGGAAGGCCAAGGCGGGTCATGCCGGTGTCCACCTTGACATGGACGGGTGCCAGGGTGTTTTTGTTCACGGCCGTCCTGGAAATGGCGCGGGCCATCGAGAATCGGGCGATGGCGATCTCAGCCCTCCACCTCAGGGCCGCTTCGATCTCGGATTCGAGCATGCGTCCCATGATCAGGATGGGGGCCTGGATTCCAGCCTTCCGGAGCTCGGCGGTTTCGGCGACGGTGGCCACCGCAAGGATGGCAGCTCCTTCCTCCACCAGAACCCGGCTCACCTGGGTGGCCCCGTGTCCGTAGGCGTCGGCCTTGACCACGGTGAGAATGGGAGCGTTCGGAGGGAGCAGGCGTCGGGCAAGACGGAAATTGGATCTTAAGGCGTCAAGATCCACCTCCGCCCAGCAGGTCTCTGTGTCCCAGTCATAAGACATCGGCCCGGTTTCCTTTTAATCAAAATCCCTGTCGGAAAGGTCTTCAAAGCGGGTGTACTTGTCGAGCCATGCCAGTTTCCGTATCCCGACGGGACCGTTGCGCTGCTTGCCGATGATGATCTCAGCTACCCCTTTTTCCAGGGTCTCCTTGTTGTAGACCTCATCCCTGTAAATAAAGGCGATCACATCGGCGTCCTGCTCAATGGCTCCCGATTCGCGGAGATCAGCAAGGAGGGGGCGCTTGTCCTGACGGTTCTCAACCCCTCTGTTGAGCTGTGAGAGAGCCACGACGGGAACGGAAAGCTCTTTGGCCAGAGCCTTCAATGACCGGCTGATCTCGGAGATCTCCTGCTCGCGGCTATCCGTTCTGGACCGGCTGGACATGAGCTGAAGGTAATCCACGATGACGAGGTCGAGCCCTTTGTCAGCCTTCATGCGTCTGGTCTTGGCCCTCATTTCCATGGCGCTTATCGCCGCGGAATCGTCTATGAAGATGTTGGCCTCGGAGAGCCGGCCCGCCGCCGTGGTCAGCTTGGGCCAGTCGGTATGGCTCAGGAAACCGCTCCGGAGGCTGTGGGCGTTGACCTTCGCCTCGGAGCAGAGCATCCTCATGACCAGCTGTTCCTTGGCCATTTCAAGACTGAAAACGGCGACATTCTTCTTGTGGACCAAGGCCGCGTTCTGGGCCATGTTGAGGGCAAAGGCCGTTTTGCCCATGGAAGGGCGGCCGGCGACGATAATCAGGTCAGAGGCCTGAAGCCCCGATGTGATTTCGTCTATATCCTTGAACCCAGTGGCGACACCGGTTATGGTTTCCTTTTTTTCATAAAGGGCTTCAATGGTTTTGAAGCTGCTCTTGACGATGTCCCTCATTGAAAGAAGGCCGGACTGGATACGCTGTTCGGAGATGGCGAACATCTTCTGCTCCGCCTCGTCGAGGAGCTGGTCGACATCTCCGGGGGTGTCGAAACAATTCTGAACGATCTCTGTGGCCGTCTCTATGAGGCGTCTTAAGACCGCCTTCTCCTTGACGATCCTCGCGTAATTGGTGACGCCGGCGGATGTGGGGACCTCGTCGGCCAGGGAGGAGATGTAGTCGGGGCCGCCTGCACGGTCGAGGTCTCCGGAGGAACGGAGGCGATCGGTCAGGGTAATGATGTCGATAGGCTGACCCCGTTCACACAGGCCCAGCATATTGGCAAAAATGAGCTTGTGGGAAGGCTGGTGGAACAGGGAGGGCTCCAGGAGTTCCATGACTCCATAGATAACCTCATTGTCCACCAGAATGGCTCCCAGGACGGCTCGTTCCGCCTCCAGATTCTGGGGGGGGACTTTTCTGATATCGGTGTCTTTTTCTGCCATACCGACCAGCGATCAAGAAAAAAATAGAAAAAAGGTTGGGAAAAGAACAACTCCTACCCGTGTTCCTTCCGGAACAGGTACAATGCCTGTAACTTTTCCCGGCAACAAATACTATTACTACGACAATGGTTTAAGCTATAGCCATAACAAAAGCTGTTTTTTTAGCTTGAGCTTTATCTTTCCCTTTACTCCGTCTCCACTTCCTTTTCCGGCTCTTCCTCCTGATTTTCTTCGGGTAAAGCCGGCTCTTCCTTTACCTCTTCCATCGCTTTTTCCGGGATGGAGCCTTCCTCAGGCAGAACGGTGATCCGGATAACGGGGGTGACCTCCTGATGCAGCTTGATGGATACGTCAAATTCCCCAAGGTTCTTGATGGGCTCGGGCAACTGGATATCCTTGCGGTCAAGGGTGAGACCTTTTTCAGCGATTAAATCCGCGATATCCATATTGGTCACGGAGCCGAAAAGGCGGCCCGTCTCGCCCGCTTTTCGAGTGAAAACAAGGTTCAGACTGGAAAGCTTTTCCGCCAGGCCCCTGGCTTTTTCGGCCTCGACGGATTTTTTCTTCTCGATATCCTGGAGAAAATGCTCCTGTGCTTTCAGGTTCCTGGCGGTCGCCGGAATCGCGAGCTTTCGCGGAATAAGAAAATTCCGGGCGAACCCATTCTTGACATTGACCGTGTCCCCCATGTCGCCCAGGTTGGCGACATTCTCAAGCAGGATTACTTTCATAGTCTTTTGCTCCTTTTCAAGTCGTCGGGGGCACCGGTGGTTTGGTTACGGGCCAGCGCCTCCTGAAATCGATCCATGTGTCGAACAGCCCGATAAGGGCGATGCATATCATGAAAACAATGGGAAAGGTCAGGATCCCCATAGCCAGGAACAAGGCTCGGACAAAGGACGGCAGTTCCCATTTGGTGAACATGTGGCCCGCCGCGATCACCCCCTGGATCCCGTACATGGCTCCGAGAGGCAGGAATGCGTTGAGAGCCACGTCCCTGAACGTCCCCGAGGTCATGATGACCGCCAGAGCCAGGACGATGAAGGCCACGACAAAGGGGAAGGGGAGGTACCAGGTAGAAAGAAGGGCCAGTTTCTCCTTTTCGACCAGCCCGGCGGCCGCCATCCAGCCTCTGATGAGAAGACCGTAGAAGGTCACCAGGAAGATGAGGGAAGAGATCTCAACCCCGACAAACATCCTGCGGAACCTCTCCACCATCCAAAGCATCTGTTTGGTTTCCTCAGGCTCCAGACTGGAGTTGTCCACGACGCTTTCCATGAAGAGGTCTGCGCGTCCCATGACTTGCCGGTAAACCTCCTCGACCCCTAGTCCACTGATGATGGTATAGAGGAGGAAGGCGGAAAAAGCCACCAGCATCACAAGACCTACCGCCAGACCCACCGAGCGGTATAGGGGAACCTCAGACAGGGCTACCAGACGGATCCCGATGCAAAGAGGAACGGTTTCCAGGAGAAAAAAGACCGCCTGAACCGGGCCGACCGCCAGAGCGGTCAGGATGCCGACGATGGCAATGGCGCCGAGGCCTTCCATAACCCCGCGCCGGGTCATCCCGTAAGACAGGGGAAGGGGCGCCAGGATCATCAGGATCCCCCCCACCGCGGGCTGGAAAACCTGAACCACGAGGGGGAACAAGGCAAACCCGAGAAGACGAGGCCACAGGCCGGCGTCCCTCTTCCGGCCTTTCACCATCATCGGACCTTTCTCTCCTAGCGTTCGACGGTAAAGGGCAGAAGGGCGATGTTCCGGGCCTTCTTGATTGCGGCTGTCAGCTTCCTCTGATGTTTGGCGCAGTTGCCGGAGATCCTGCTGGGCAGGATCTTCCCTCTCTCCGTGATATACCTTTTAAGTCCCTTGACGTTCTTGTAATCGATCGTCTCAACTTTATCGACGCAGAAGTGGCATACTTTGCGGCGTTTCGTGAACCGCTGTTTTTTCATCGTGACCATCCTGTTCTTTTCCTAAAAGCCCTTTCGGGCAAAAGGGTTGCCGTTAAGCTGCCCGGTCAAAAGGGAATATCCGAATCGTCGAATTCCGGGCCGCTGTCCGTACCGCCGGAGCCGGATGAATCGGTGCTGTCCCTGTTGGGTGTTCCGAGGAACTGCACGGAGAATGCCACCACTTCGACCTTGCTCCGTTTCTGCCCGTCGTCGGTCTCCCAGCGGCGCTGGGAAAGGCGGCCGTCAACGAGAACGGGTCTCCCCTTCTTGAGGTACTCACCACAGTTTTCAGCCTGTTTCCCGAAAACGACGATGTCAAAGAAGTCGGTCTCCTCCCGCCATTCTTCATTGGTCTTATAGCGGCGGTTGATCGCAAGGCTCAAGGTTGCGACCGCGGTACCGTTAGGCGTGTAACGCAGCTCAGGGTCCCTGGTAAGGTTCCCCATGAGAATTACCTTGTTGTAGTTAGCCATCTCTGCTTTCCTGTATGCTGAGGGTCGGATCCTCGAGAAGCTGTGGTTTTGCCTTCGCCGTTTCCTCGAGATCGTCCACCTTGACAGTCATGAAACGGATATTCTGGTCGGAGATTCTGAGGTTCCTTTCCAGTTCGCCCACCGTTTCCGCGCCGCCCGAGAAGAGGATGTAGATCATGTGGCCGCGGGAATGCCCATGGACCTTGTAGGCCAGTTTCCTCAATCCCCAGCGGTCGGAACGGGTCACTTCTCCGCCATTTTCCACGAGGATGGCACAATAACGCTCAAGGGTTTCCTGGACCTCCTCATCGGTGAGATCAGGGTGCAGGATGCAGATAGTCTCGTAGCCTTTCAATTGGGTCCTCCTTCCGGGCCACAGCCCCAAAAACCGGGTTGGTCCGGTTCAGGGAGCAAGGAGTGAAATGTCAGTCCGCGGGGGACTGTTAAATGATGCAGTGAAGGATGGTTACCTATCATATCTGGCAGAGGGTTGCAAGGAGGGGAGGCGGCGGTGAAGGGAGTAGGGGCGTGAGGGCGTGAGGGAGTAAGGGAGTAAGGGAGTAGGGGCGTGGGGGAGTGAGGGCGTAGGGGCGTGGGGTTTTGGTACAATAAATGTGCACCGGTGCACATGTGCACTAGTGCACTGCGAAATCCTGCCTGGTTTATGGTTGACGATCATTTCACCCTAAAGGCCCAAGAAAATTTCACGTGGGACGTTGGACCTTGGACGTTGGACGTTCTTTTCTCGATTTCTCGTATCTCTCCCTGGGCAGCCGCACGAAAGACCCGCAGGTTTCGCATCGCAGGGTGATCATGGGCCCTTCCCGGATGACCAGGAAAGTGGTCCCTCCGCAGGGGTGGGGTTTTTTAAGGCAAACGGTTCTTTTTTCGGAGCGGTCAGATTCCAAGAGAGATTCCGGATATTAAAATGTATCGAATGTTTGGCAAAAAAGATCCCGGTGCACCTCAATCCTCAATTCTCAATCCTCAATCCTCAATTCAAAAAACAGGGCCGGCCTTTCAGCCGGCCCCTTCTGTTTTTTCGTCCAGCCGTCTGATCTTTCCGTCGTCTGGTCGGTCTTGCTTACTTGATCAGCGGCGTGATGGTCGCGAAGAGGGGCGCCAGGACCAGGGACACCACCGACATGAGCTTGATGAGGATGTTCATGGCGGGTCCGGAGGTATCCTTGAACGGATCCCCAACCGTATCTCCCACCACGGCGGCCTTGTGCGGATCGGAACCCTTGCCTCCGAGGTTGCCTGCCTCGATATATTTCTTGGCATTGTCCCAGGCCCCCCCTGCATTGGCCATGAAGAGGGCCAGGAAAACCCCGGTCAGGGTCGCTCCCGCGAGGGTGCCTCCCAGGGCTTCCTTTCCTAGCAGGAACCCTACGATGACCGGAGTGATCACCGCGGTCAGCCCGGGTGCGATCATTTCCTTGAGGGCCGCGTTGGTGGAAATCTGGACGCACCGTTCGGGGTCGGGTTTGCCCGTTCCCTCCATGATGCCGGGTATCTCGCGGAACTGCCGGCGGATCTCCTCCACCATTTTGAAGGCGGCCTTGCCCACCGAAGTCATTGTCATAGCGGCCACCAGGAATGGGACGATGCCGCCGATGAACATGCCAACGACGACCTTGGGAGAAGCGAGGTCTATGGTCTCTAGGCCCACGGCCTTGGTGTAGGCAGCGAAAAGGGCCAGGGCAGTCAGGGCCGCCGAGCCGATGGCAAACCCCTTCCCGATGGCGGCCGTGGTGTTTCCCAATGCGTCTAACCCGTCGGTGATCTTTCGGGTGTCGGGCCCCAGGCCCGCCATCTCGGAGATCCCGCCGGCGTTGTCGGCGATGGGTCCATAGGCGTCAACGGACATGGTGATCCCCACCGTGGCCAGCATGCCCACCGCGGCAAGAGCGATCCCGTAAAGGCTCATGGGGGCTGCCGCAAAGGAGGAAGTAATAATCGTGACGGCGATGATGGCGATGGGGAGGGCGGTGGACTCGTATCCAACGGCGAGACCGGTGATGATGTTGGTGGCCGTCCCCGTTTTACTGGCCTCGGCGATATTCCGGATAGGCTTGCCCCCGGTGTAGTATTCCGTCACCAGTCCGATCAGGATCCCTGCCAGGGTACCCGAGAAAATGGCCCAGAAAACGCCGGGGTTGGCCCCGCTACTTTGGATGATCGCGTAGGCGGCGATCAGGAGAAGACCCGCCGCTACAAAGGTGGAATACCGCAGGGCCGCGGCCGGGGACAGTTTTTCAAGGATCTTGATGGAGAAGATGCCGATGGCGCTGCAAACGATCCCCGCCATGGCGATAAGAAGCGGGAGGGCCATGTAAATGGATCTCATGTCGTCTGGGATGGCCATGGAAGTCGCCCCGAGGGCGATGGCTGCGATCATGGATCCGACATAGGATTCAAAAATGTCGGCGCCCATTCCGGCCACGTCGCCCACGTTGTCGCCAACGTTGTCGGCTATGACGCCGGGGTTGCGAGGGTCGTCCTCAGGGATGCCGGCCTCCACCTTGCCCACCAGGTCGGCTCCCACGTCGGCGGTCTTTGTGAAAATGCCGCCGCCCACACGGGCGAAGAGGGCGATGGAGGAGGCTCCCATGGCGAATCCGTTGATGTATTGGGCCGTATCGGGTTTCCCATAAAGAAAGAAGAGGATTCCCACTCCCAGGAGCCCGAGGGAGGCGACGGAAACGCCCATGACCGCTCCTCCCGCGAAGGAGACGCTAAGGGCTTTGGCCTGGCCGCTCGAAGTGGCGGCCTGGGAGGTCCTCACATTGGCCCTGGTGGCGGCATTCATTCCGAAGTAGCCGGCAAGCATGGAACAGGCCGCACCCCCGACAAAAGCAATGGCGGTCTGGGAGCCCAGCTTCCAGAACAGCAGGATAAATACCACGGTGATGAAAAGCATCAGGATGGAGTATTGCCGTTTCAGGTAGACCATCGCGCCGTCGTGGATCATCCCTGCCAGCTCCTCCATCCTGCTCGTTCCGACCGGCTGTTTCCGGATGAAAAGGAAGATGAGCAGCGCGAAGACGAGGCCGCCCGCTCCGAAAAGCGGGGCAAGGTTTGTCCAGGTCATAGTCCCTCCTTCTCTTGGTTTTCCGTCAGGTTGACAGTTACCGGGGCGGTTTTCCCGTTAAAGATCACGTCCAAAGCCAGATCGGCAGCTGCGCCGAGGACCTTTTCCACCAGGGGCATTTCGCTTTCCCTGAAAGGGGAGAGGACGAAATCACTCTCGGAAAGGGGCTCTTCAGGCCTTCCGATGCCAAGCCTGATCCTTCCGAAGCCGTCGCTTCCCAGGCAGCGCAGAACAGACTCCATTCCCCGGTGGCCGGCGGTGCCCCCTCCCGGTCTGTACCGCAAGGCCCCAAGGGGGAGGTCGAGGTCGTCGACCATCACCAGGATCCTGGATATATCCACCCCCTCGCGGCGGGCAAGGGGAGCCACTGTTTCACCGCTCAGGTTCATAAACCCAAGGGGCCGGACAAGGAGAATGTCCTCGCCCCGGCGATAACCCCTTCCGAGAGAAAGCCGTCTGCCGGAATCCCGGATCGGGATCTTCAGACGCCTGGAAAGGACCTCCAGGGCCATGAATCCGAAGTTGTGCCTTGTCTCCTCGTATTCGGGGCCGGGGTTGCCGAGTCCCGCGATCAGCCACATGGGACAAAATAGAGGAAAAGGTTATTCCTCGTCGCCTTTCTCCTCTTCCTTTCCTTCGGCTTCCTCTTCCCGGGCTTCGCCTTCCTCTTCCTCTTCCTCTGCCTCTTCCGGTACGGCTTCGACGGCAGGGGTTACCACCGAGAGAATCGGAAAATTGGATTCGAAGGTGAACCGGACCCCTTCCGGAGGAACAATGTCTTCCACGTGAACCCCATCACCGATCTCAAGGGGCGTGATGTCAATGGTAATGAAGTTCGGGATCCGGCCCGGAAGACAGACGACTTCCAGTTCGCGGCGTTTCAGCTCCAGAATCCCGCCCTCCTTGACACCTTTGGATTCTCCGGTGATCTCGATGGGGACCATGACGGAAATCTCCTTGTCCATGGCCACCTCCAGAAAGTCCATGTGCAGGACTTCCTCCCGGAAGGGGTGTTTCTGGATTTTCTTCACAAGGACGTTCTTTTGCACACTCTTGCCGCTTTCAGTGATCTCCAGCTCCAGGATGTTAGTCGTGGCGCCCGGGGTAGCTAGGAGGTGGAAAACGTCCTGGCCGCCAACGGAAAGGGAAACACCCTCCTGCCCTTTTCCGTAAAGGACCGCGGGGATCCTTCCCTCCCTTCTCATCTTTTTGCTGGCGCCTTTGCCGGTGTCGGACCGCGCTTCGGCCGTCAGTTTCTGGGTTGCCATGCTTCAATTTCCTCCTTTTGTCAGCCGGATTCCTCAGACGAAGAGGGAGCTGACGGATTCGTTGTCGTTGATCCTTCTGATCGCCTCAGCGAGGAGTTCATCGATGCTCAACTGGACGATTTTCTCACACCCGAGCGCCTCTTCGCTCAGGGGAATGGAATCGGTGACGATTATTTTTTCAGCGGGGGAGTCCTTAAGGCGCTCTAGGGCCGGTCCCGAAAAAACGGGATGGGTGGCACAGGCCAGGAGCGGTCCGGCGCCGGCCTTTTTCAGGGCTTTAAGCCCCTCGACGAGGGTGCCTCCGGTATCGATCATGTCATCCACCACAACGGCTGCTTTTCCCTTCACATCGCCGACGATGTTCATGGCCTGGCTGATATTTGGTCCGGTACGACGCTTGTCGATGATGGCAAGACCGGCCCCGAGCCTTTTGGCGAAAGCCCTTGCGCGTTCCACACCGCCGGCGTCTGGTGAAACAACAACGGTTTCCCCGAAACCAAGCTTCTTAAGATAGCGAAGGAGAATGGGAGACGCGTAAAGGTGATCCACGGGGATGTTGAAAAAACCCTGGATCTGGCCGGCGTGGAGGTCCATGGTGAGAACCCGGGAGGCCCCCGCAACGGTGATGAGGTCGGCCACCAGCTTGGCGGTGATCGGGGCCCGCGGAGCTACCTTTCTGTCCTGCCTGGCATACCCGAAATAGGGGATCACCGCGGTGATCCTCCAGGCGGAGGCCCTCTTCAAGGCATCGATGAGGATAAGAAGCTCCATGAGGTTGTTGTTGCCGGGCCTGCATGTCGACTGGATCACAAAGGTATCGGCCCCCCGGATATTTTCCGAGATCTCCACCATGATCTCCCCGTCAGAGAATTCCCGGACCACGGCATCCCCAAGGGGTTCGTGGAGTCTCTCGCAGATCCTCTTTGCCAGCTCGGGGTTCGCGTTTCCCGTAAAAAGCTTGATATTGGTAAAGGGCATGATTATTCCGCTCCCGGTATTGATTCCCGGGTCTTCGTCTGGCTGGGGCGGTAGGATTCGAACCTACAGATGCGGGATCCAAAGTCCCGTGACTTACCATTTGTCGACGCCCCAGGAAGTTGGGAGTTCTATTCCTCGTACCCGAACGCCTTGTCCGGGTCGTTGGAAGGCTCTATGGTGGGGTTTTCTTCGGCCCCTTTTTCAGGTTCTTCCTGTTTTTCGTCCTTGTCGGGTTGGACTTCCCCGGATTCGTCTTTCCCGGATTCGCCTTCCTCTTCCTCTTCCCGGGCTTCGCCTTCCTCTTCCTCTTTATCGTGATCCGAAGTCTGCCCCGAAGCGGATTCCTTCTTGTAGACTTCCAGAACTGAATCTTCGATCATTTTCCGTGTTTCGCTGTTAAGAGGATGGGCGACGTCGCGAAAGGTCCCATCTTTTCTCTTCTTGCTGGGCATGGCGATGAAGAATCCCTTGTTGCCGCTGATCACCTTGAGATCCCTGACGATAAAGCTGTTGTCAAAAGTAATGGTCGCGTAGGCTTTCAATTTGTCCTCGTTCACCGGGAAGACCTTGACGTCTGTTATTTTCATGTTATGCACCTCCCTTTCCCCGTTGATCCTGCTGAGGCCCGGCAAATCAGGAGAAGACAGGTTTCGCCAGAGCGGCGAAAGACCATCCCTCCGACAAGATTCTTTTCAGAGCACGCTGTGCCGCGCTTGGATCTTCAAAAAGGCCAAAAACAGCCGAACCACTCCCTGACATCAGAGACGCCCTGGCTCCAAAACGGACGAGATCCTCCTTGCATCGGGCGATCTCCGGATGTCGGTTCAAAACGGCGGCCTCCAGATCGTTGATCAGGAGGTCCTGCCAGCGGTCCGGGAACAGTTTCCCCCCATGGACCTTTTTTTGTGTGGAAATCGTATAGTTGCAGGTTTTTTTTGTCAAACGGAAATTGGAATAGGCCCACTTGGTGGAAATCTGGAAACCGGGAAAAACAACCAGAAAAAAGGCATCGAGGCAAAGAGGGAACCGGCTCACGATGTCTCCTCTTCCGGTCACAAGGGCTGGAGAAGGATGAAGAAAGAGCGGGACATCTGAACCGATGCGGCACGCAAGGTCGTGCATCCGGTCGGGTTCCAGGTCCAGCCCGAAAAGATCGCAAAGCCCCATCAGAACGGTGGCGGCATCGCTGCTTCCTCCACCCAGGCCGGCGCCATGGGGGATGTTTTTTTCCAGGACGATGGAGACGCCCTGTTCCATGATACCCGAGGTTTCCATGAGCAGGGTTGCCGCCTGATATGCGAGGTTGCCAGGTCCGGAGGGTATGTCAGGCGCGTCGCAGGCCAGCCGGATCCCGGGTTTTTCCGCCTTTTTCAGGGTGATCCTGTCGAAAAGGGAGATCTTCTGGATGACGCTGTTAATTTCATGAAAGCCATCCGGACGCTGCCCAAGGACCCGCAGGTTCAGATTCACCTTTGCGGGGGCAAGAAGCCGGATCAAAGAGGGGCCTCCAGTTCGGTAATGGGTACAGACCCCGGTATTTTAAATTTCAGGGCCGATGCGTCTTTTTTGAAAAGCCCCGCTTTTTCCCATTTTCCCTTCAACTCGGCGTCCGGAAGGGTGACCGTGAAAGCTTCAGGAAAGAAAGGAGGTATCCTGGCGGTGGTCGCCTCAAGTCTCAGGTTGTCATAAGAGCAGTGATAGGCGTGGAGGGCGGGGGGGTCCTTTTTGGAAAAAAGGAATTTAAATTGGGGTCCGGTCCCATCTCCTGTGATCCGGAGGGTTCTTTCCCCGGAACTGAGAAGGCTCGAACGAGGGTTCCCGGGGTGGGTGTATCCGGGAAAGGAGCCCAGCAGGAGGGGGGGGACCGCGGCGGCATCCACGGGAAGAGGGAAAGGAAGGCGGCTCCCGAGAGAAAGGCCTTTCGCGGGACCCCTGAATGCCACCCCTTCCCCGGGGTAGTAAATGAGGACTTCCCGGCCGTCTGAAGCCATTATGACGAGGGTGCTCCCCATGAGGCCGGGGATCTCGATCCGGAAAGGTCCATCAGGGAAGACTATGATGTGGGCTTTTCCACGAAAATTCCCGTCGGTTCCCCTATACAGGATCTCGATAGTGCCCGAGACTCCTGCCTTGAAGGTTGTCTGGCGGGTTGTCATGGCCTGGAGGAGAGGGGAGGGATCGAGGTCTCTCTCAGGATAAATACTCCTCGGCGCGCAGGCCGTTGTGAAAACGATCAAGACGAATGCCAGTGAAAGAAAAGGCCCGGTTTTCATGGGAGCGGAGTGTCAACCCCTTTTCCCTTCAGCTTTCGCGCGATTTCGGGGTTGTCGGGATCGGAGGCCAGAGCCCTGGACCAGTAAAGGATCGCCAGTTCCTCCTGTCCCAGTTTCTCGTACGTGTCTCCAAGATGGTCAAGCACCGTTGGATCCTCTTCCATTTTTTCAACGGCGATGAGCAGCAGCCTCAAGGCTTCTTCGTAATGCCCCAGCTGATAATGGACCCATCCGAGGCTGTCGATGATGTAGGGCGCATCCGGACGGATCCTCAGGGCCTTCTCGATCATCTCCTTGGCCTCTTCGAGTCTGATACCCCTGTCCGCCCAGGAATACCCGAGGTAATTCAGGGCGTCCGGGTGGTTCGATTTTACCTCCAGCAGGAGGAGAAGGGCTTTTTCGGCAAGGTCGAAGCGTCCGGCCTGGTCGTGGGTGATCCCCATCTGATAGAGAAGGGCCACATCCTCCGGGTCGATTTCCAGACCCTCCTCGAGGAGCGTGATGGCTTCGGAAAAACGCTCCTGTCTTGTCAGGATCTGTGCAAGGTATGTGCGGATACTGGACCGATCCGGTGCCAGTGAGAGGGCCTTTTCGGCACTGCTTTGGGCCTTTTCCATATCCCCCTCGGCGTCGTGGATGATCGCCAGATTGAGGTGAGGTTCGAAGCGGTCCGGGTAGATTCGCGCGGTTTCCTCGAAGGTTGCGGCCGCTTCGGGATACATTTTCATCTCTCTCTGGGTGGAGCCGATCTGCATCAGGGTATCGAAACTGTCCCCCGAGACGGTTCGCAGATGATTGAATAGCTCCAGGGCCCTGGCATAATTTTCCTTTCGCGATTCGACAAGACCAAGGAGGAGAAGTCCTGTGAGGTTTTCCGGATCCTCCTTGAGGATAAGGTCCAGTTGGGTCCTGGCCTGGGAGATCTGGTCGGTGATGAAATAGGTTTTTGCCAGAAAGCCCCGCACCGCTCTGTTTTCGGGGTTCTTCTCCAGAAAGGCCTGGTAGAGCTGGATCGCCGATTCCGGCTTTCCACTTTTTTCCAGCTGGGTCCCCTGGTCCCCGAGAGCCCTGATAAACGACGGGTTCAATTCTATCGCCCTTGAAAAATGATCCACGGATTCCGGGATTTGCCCGGAAAGGATGAGCAGGCGGGCAATATGAAAGCGGGCCAGGGCCTCAAACTCTTCCTCTACGGTCAGTTTTTCAAGGACGGCCAGGGCCCCTTCCCTGTCTCCGGATTTTTCCATCGCTTCCGCGAGGGGGAAAAGGGCACCTGTATTGTCAGGCTCCAGGCCCGTCCCTTTAAGAAGGTGGTCGAGGGCTTCATTAATCCTCCCGGAGTCAAGGAACATCTGCCCAAGGGCAATGTGAACCTGGCCAAGGTCCTCGCTGACCCCGAGGGCTCTCTTCCCCGTTTTTTCGGCTTCCTCGATCCTTCCCATTTCCATCTGCAGGGCCATGATTTCGATCAGGGGAGTGACGGAACCGGTGTCCAGCCTGGCAGCCGCCTCAAAGGAATTAATGGCTTCCTCGAACTTGCCGTCCCGTTCCAAAAGCATTCCGTTAAGAAAAGCCGCATAGGCTTCAACCGTGGCGTCATGTTGAAAAACCCGCACTTCCCCGATCTCCGGATGGCCCTCGGGAAGACCCGGGCGGGTATCCGGGTGTGGTCCGGAGACCGTAGCGCATCCTGTGGCCCCCGCCAGGAAGCCGAAAAATATTATTGCCGTGAACCGGACTGGAAGAATCATGCTGTGGGTTCCTCCGTATGTTTTCTCCCGGCTCTCAGGGCCTTTGTGGAATAGGCATTCAGGGTCAGGGGAGCGGTGGTGGCCATTTCCCGGCGGCGGTAACCGAGTGCGGCTACCATGGCCGCGTTATCGGTACACAGGGAAAAGGGGGGGAAGTGTACATTAAAGCCGCCTTCCCGGGACATCCCTTCAAGCCGTTTTCTCATCAGGGCATTTCTTGCGACCCCTCCCACGACGACCAGGTCCTTCAGGTTTAAACGCTCAAGGGCGAGGATGCTGCGTTCCACAAGGACATCCACGACCGCGGCCTGGAAAGAGGCGGCGATGTCGCTCCTCGGAAAAGGGAGGCGGTCGGCAGTGGCGGTCGGATCAAAGTATCCCTCCCGTTTCAAAAGGGTGTAAAGGGCTGTTTTCAATCCGCTGAAAGAGAAATCGAGGGTTTTGGACCCGGCAAGAGGGCGGGGAAGTTTCAAGGCTTCCGGGTTCCCGTTCTCGGCCGCTTTTTCGATGGCGGGACCGCCCGGGTAGCCGAGACCAAGCATCTTGGAGGCTTTGTCAAGGGCTTCCCCTGCTGCGTCATCCAGGGCCGTTCCCAGGATTGGAGGGGCATCGCTCCCGTCAATATGGTAGAGGGTGGTGTGGCCTCCGGAGCACACAAGTGCGACTGCCGGGGATGGGGTGCCTCCGGCGAGGTCCATTGTCATGAGGTGTCCCTGGATATGATCCACCGGAACGAGAGGGAGACCCGTGGCGAAACAGAACCCCTTCGCGAAGGAAAGGCCGACCAGAAGGGACCCGATAAGCCCCGGACCCGCGGTAACCGCAACGAGGTCCAGATCCTGAGTCCGTGCACCGGCATTGTCCAGGGCCGCAAGGACAACCGCGTCGATCACCTCGAGGTGCCGTCGGGATGCCATTTCCGGCACAACTCCTCCGAAGGGCGAGTGCAGGTCATCCTGACTTCCGACGATGCTTGAAAGGATTTCCTTCCCGTCACGGACTACCGCGGCAGCGGTATCATCGCACGATGTTTCTATTCCCAGAGTCAGCATAGGCAATCAGGTTCTCGAGGGTGATCCAGTTGACCCCCCTTTCCCTGGCTTTTTGCGCCAGCCTTGACATGGCCTCGGCTGTTGGGGGGTAGGGGTGGCCGATGCCGATGGCCCATCCCTTTTCCTCCGCCAGGTCGAGGAGTTCCTCGATCCTGGCGTCGATGGCTTCAGGGTCCGAAACATTGTCGAGGAATATACTCCGCTGGGCGGAGGGAATTCCCATCTCCCTTGCGAGGTGAAAAGCCACGGTCTCGGCGGTGGTTCTGCTGTCTATGAAAAACAATCCCTTCTCCTTTACCAAACTGAGCACTGCCTCCATGACCCTTTTATCCGCGGTGGCTTTCGAGCCCATGTGGTTGTTGACCCCGACCACCTTCGGGAGAGAGGCCAGGTCCTCTTCGAGGATCCGGAGGATCTCTCCGCGTTCCTGCGAGGTGAGGACAGCCCCTGGTCCGGGGTCCGTCTGCGGGTAGCCCAGAGGTTCCATCGGGAGGTGAAGCAACAGGGTCTTCCCCTTTTCAAGAGCCTCCTGGGCCAGTTCCCTCGAATGCGGGAGGCCTGGAAGAAAGGAAAGGGCCACCGGAAGCGGCATCTCGATGAAGGGTTTTGCCGCCCTGGTGTTATGCCCGAAATCATCGATGATGACCGCTATCACCTTCCCCGGAAGGGCAGGCGTGGGGAGAGTCACTCTACCGGTGTCCGGTGGGGGCGGTTTCACCGGGGGCCGCGTCAGGAAAAAGAGAACACCTGCAACCACGATGGCCAGAAGGACAAGCCCTGGAATTTTCCAGGGGATTTTTATCCCTTTTCTTCTGGTCTTGCGCCGCCGTTTTGCCGATGGGGCGGTCAGTTTGTCACCCGCTTTCCCCGTTTTCCTTCAGGTCCTTGAAAAGATCCAGCCCCTTCAGAAGATCCAGGGCCCTTTGCAGCTGGGCATCCTGCTCGGGGTCTTCCGGGATGATATGCAAGGAAGGCATCTTGTTTTCTTCTTCCGGGAAGTCCCCTTCATCCACCTGATCGTTTTCAAGATGGCCTTCCAGGTCCTTTTCCCTGGGAATGATCCCTGGGATCCTGGTTCCGTTGTTGGCAACCACGATGTCCGGCTGGATCCCTGTCGCCTGGATGGAGCGTCCGTCGGGGGTGTAATATTTGGCTGTCGTAACCCTCATCCCGGAACCGTCGTCAAGGCGGTATATTGTTTGAACCGAGCCTTTGCCGAAGGTGGTTGTGCCGATGAGAATGGCTTTTCTGTAATCCTGGAGAGCTCCGGCGACGATCTCGGAAGCACTCGCCGATCCGCCGTTGACGAGGACCGCGATAGGGTATTCGGGTTCCGTTCCGGCCTTCTTGGCGTTGTATGAAAAATTCTGGTTTTCAAGGCGACCCTTCGTTGTGACGATAGGGCCGGACACGATGAAGTAGTCGGCTATTTCGATGGCCGAGATGAGAAGGCCTCCCGGGTTGTTTCTAAGGTCGATCACCAATCCCTTGAAGGGGGAGCTTTTTTCCTTCCTGATCTTTTCGAGGGCTTCCTGGAATTCCGAGCCCGTATTTTTCTGGAACTGGGTGATCCGGATGTAGCCGATGGCATCATCCACATCCCTGACCTTGACGCTTTGAAGAGGGATAACGTCCCGGGTGATGGTGAACTTGATGGGTTCCGGCTGTCCCTCCCGGAGGACGCTTATGGTGACATTGGTCCCCTTCGGCCCCCTCATGAGCTTGACCGCCTCCATGAGGGTCAGATCCTTCGTAGGATTGTCCTCTATCATGACGATCTTGTCCCCGGCCTGGATCCCGGCCCTGAAGGCGGGCGTATCGTCTATCGGGGCGATGACTGTGAGGATCCCGTCACGGATCCCGATGGTGATCCCGATCCCCTGGAATTCACCCTCAGTATCGATCTGCATTTCCTTGTACATGTCGGGATCCATGAAAGAGCTGTGAGGATCCAGGGAATGGAGCATCCCCTCAATGGCTCCCCTGATCAGTTCCTGGGTTTCCGGTTCCTCGACGTAATTTTTCTGGACGATGGAAAGCGCTTCGGAGAACAGCCTTATCTGGTTATAAGTGCTGTCATTGTAGGCCTGGGCGTTGTTGATAGAGATCCGGTTGTAGACCGTCAGCCCGATGACCAGCAGAAGGGCTGCAAAAACCCCGGCCTTGATATATCTGGCGGGTTTCATTGTATTCTCCTCCTCCCGGGGATCATCCTGAGAACCAGGGTTTTGGATCCACCGGTTTTCCATGATGTCTTATTTCGAAATAGAGGCCGGCTCCCTCGAGGGACCCGCTGTCGCCCACAAGCCCTATCACCTGGTCCGCTTCCACTTCCTGCCCCACCTCGGTTTTGAACTCGGCGAGATGACCGTAAAGGGTGTAATAACCACCTCCGTGGTCGACAATGATAATCCTTCCATAACCCCTTAACCAGTCCGCGTAAAGGACCCGGCCCCTGTAGACCGACCTGATGGGAGTTCCCTCGGCCGACTGGATCGTGATCCCGTTGGAAATGGTGTAGGTTTTAAACCGTTCGCTTCGGTTGGGACCGAAAGAAATCACCACCCGGCCCGAAACCGGTTTTTTCAAAGATCCCTCAAGGGTTGAAAAAGCGGATTGTCCGGTGAGCGTTTCCCTTTCCAGAGCGTCAAGGAGTTCCCTGAGGTGGCCGGCTGAAGTTTCCAGCTCTCCGAGGAGCTGTGCGTTCCGGTTTTTTCGGTCCTTGACCTCGGCAAGAAGAAGTTTCTTATCCTTTTTTTTTCGGGAAAGGGCCGAGAGATTTTCCTCGGACTCACGACGGGCATCGACAAGCCTGGACTTCGATGTCCTCAGTTCCTCCATCTGCTCCTTTTCCTTCCGGAACAGGTCGGTGGCCAGAGCGAAAAGATCAGAGTCATAACGAGCCAGTTTTTTCAGATAATAAACCCTGCGCTGAAGGTCTTCCAGGCCCGAGGCGTTCAACACCACCTCTAGATAACTCACGTGTCCCGCTTTGTAAAGTGCAGCGGTCCGGGCGGAAAGACGTGATGCCGACCTCTCCCTTTTGGCCCGGATCTGCCGGATCTTTTTTTCCGAGTCAATGATCCTGGCCGTCAGGCTCTTTTCCTCGCTGGCCAGGGCCTTTATCCGGGACCGGTTCCGGGAGATCTCCCGGTCCATCCCTTCCAGGGTGCCCAGGATGGACTGTTCCTCCTTTTCAGTTCTCTCGATACGTTCCCGGGTGATTCCGATGCGTTTCTGGATGGATTCCAGTTTTTCGGAGGTGCCCTCGATGGTTTCTTCACCAAAGGTTCCCGCCGCCGGGAAAGCAGCGGCAACGAGGATGAACAAGATGAAAATGGTTGTGCGCCTCATCGGGAATGCCTGCCCACGGAAGCCAGACTCCCCAGGCCGCCGAGGATCATTCCGCTCGCGAGAATAAGCACGATGGACGTCCGGGGGAGAAAGGAAAGGGTGTCCATGTAAAAAGTGTTTAAAAGGACCGGACCCGCTTTAATGACCAGGAAGCGGTAGAGCGCGAGGAGAAGTCCGAGGGAGAGGATGGAACCTGCCACTCCCTGAAGGATCCCTTCCACGAGAAACGGCACGCGGATGAAACCTTCGGTGGCCCCCACCAGACGCATGATCTCCAGCTCTTCCTTCCTGGCCATGACCGTTATCTTGATGGTGTTCGAGATGATAAAGACCGCCGCCAGGGAAAGGGCAAGGCCAAGGAAAATGGAACCGATTTTCAGGATCGCGAGAACCTTGTCCAAACGGTCGAGCCATTCCTTCCCGTACAGGACATCCTCGACAAGCGGGTCATCCCCGATAACGTTGAGGATGGAGCTCACCCCCTGGAAATTCCTGTGGGCTGAAGCCGGGGTGATCCTCAGGCTTGCGGGCAGGGGGTTGCTTTCGAGCCCTTCCAGAAGGCTCCGGTTTTCAGCGAGCATGGCCCCGAACTCTTCTAACGCCTGCTCCTTGGATATAAAGACAACCGAATGGACTTCCGGAATCGACGCCAGGCGGTCCTGAAGGGTGTTAATGTCCGCCGCCGGGAAACCGTCCCGAAGATAAGCTGTCAGCCGGACCTCGGTTTTCAAGGTCTGCACAACTCCCTGCAGGTTGTGGGTCAGGAGAAGATAACCTCCGACCAGGAGGAGACAGACGGAGATGATGCCGATGGTGATGGAGCTGATGAGCCAGTTCTGTCTCAGGCTGGCGATGGCCCTGAGAATGGAGGAGAAAAACTTTTTCAAGGATTTGCCCCCTGGACTACCCTTCCTCCTTCCAGATGGATCACTCGCCTTCCAAGGGTGCGCACAATTTCCAGGTTATGGGTGGCCACCACAACGGTGGTTCCCCTGGCGTTGACGTCGGTGATGACGTCCATGATCTTCATGGAGGCCTCGTGGTCGAGCCCGCCCGTAGGTTCATCCGCCAGAAAGATGATAGGATCGTTGACCAGGGCTCGTGCTATGGCCACCCGCTGCTGCTCCCCGCCGGAGAGGGTCAGGGGGTTGGCCCTCATCTTGTGCTGGATGCCCAGTCTTTGGAGCATGAGCCATACCCGCCGGCTTATTTCCCTTTGCGGAAGACTGAGAACCTCAAGGGAAAGAGCGACGTTCTGAAAAACGTTCCGGTTCGGGAGGAGCTTGAAATCCTGGAAGACGATTCCCGTTTCACGCCTTAAGGTATGGATTTTTGACAGGGGTAGCCGGCCGATGTTTCTCCCGTGGATCAGGATCTGGCCTTTTGTGGGGCGCTCTTCCGCGAAAAGGAGTTTTAAGAGGGTGCTTTTCCCGGCTCCGCTGGGTCCGGTCACGAAGACAAAATCCCCCTTGGGGATATTCAGGTTGATATCCTGGAGGGCGGGGACCTCTTTTTGGTACCATTTGCTGACGTGAAAAAGCTGGATCATATCCTAAGGAGATCTGAACTTGTCTTTCTTCCTGGTCACGGAAAACCCGTCAATCGTTTTCCAGTTCGGAAGCGAGATACTCGAGGATGACCTGGTCAAGGTTTTTTTCCGTGGCGCTGGCTGGAGCCGATGGCGTAGCCGGACCGGTTTCCGCAGGAGGCTGCGGGTAAACGGTGGAGGCCGGCGGCCCCGAGGAAGGCTGGATGACAGGCGCGCCCTGTCCGCCGGGGACGGGTTCCTTTTTCAGACCGCCATCCAGGCTCCCGGTGAGCACAGCTTTGATCATCTCCCGGTGCTGTTTTTCGAGGAGATCCCTCAGTTGGGGAATGAGACCTTCGGAGGGCAGGAGCTGGGCGTAGCTGGTTTTTCTCGAGGCAAGGATCCTGCCACCCTGATAGACCAGGCTCACGATCACAGGGTTGTCCACACCACTGTCCTCAGTCTGAACGTGGTAAACGACTCCCTCGTGCTTGATATCCGTGTTGTACCCGGTTAGCATTTCGATGCCATCGTGTTTTTTTCGGCAGATTTTAGACCCGCAGGTGCGGACACGGTCTTTTTTTCCATAACCTTTCGATTATATACTCCCTTTAACTCACTTCAAGGGGTGAAATCCCCGCCGTCAGGCTCGGGATGCATTCCTTTTAGCAGGTTTTTCCCCGCTTTTAAGAATTCTTTCCGGAAATGGTCGGCGACGGGGGAGAGAGTCTTTTTCGGGTTTGATACCAGGAAAAAGTTCCTCCTGATCCTGAACCCTGCAAGGCCGCAGGAGAGGAGCTGGCCCCTTTCAATTTCCCTCGTGACAGTGCTCCGGGAAACGAAGGCCGCTCCCAGACCGGCAAGGACCCCCTCTATGACGGCCCTTGTGCTCCCCAATGTTGCGGACCACTGGAGGGAATCGGGTTGGATGTCGTGTTCGGCCAGGGCCTTATCCAGGGCGATCCTGGTTCCGGATCCCTTTTCCCTGCGGATAAGGGGGATCTCCCCTATGGTTTTCAATGGAAGGGGCCCCGGCGAAAGGTCCGGGAGCATTCCCCGAGGGCAGATGAAGATGACCTCGTCCTCGCACAGGACTCTGGATTCCAGGTTGGGATAGTTACCCGGGTACCCGGTGATGCCGAGGGGTACTTCACCCGAGGAAACCTTTTCGAGGACAATGGCGGAATCGTTCACGGTCAAGGTTACATGGATCTCGGGATAGAGGGCATGAAACTCATGAAGCCAGCGGGGGAGAATGTATTCACCGGGGACCGTGCTCGCCTCGACGTGCACGGATCCACGGATCTGTCCCGAGAAGGCGTCTACTGCCTCGATGGATTCCCGGCAAAGATCCATGATCCGTCCCGAATACCTGGCGAAGACTTTTCCGGCCGGGGTCAGGGTCACCGTTCGGCCCGTGCGGTCGAAAAGCTTGACTCCCAGCTCCCGCTCCAGGTTCAGGATGTGGGTGGAGAGGGTGGGCTGGGTCAGTCCGATCTCCCGGGATGCCCGGGAAAACCCGCCTTTCCTGGCAACGGCTTCAAAGGCCTTGATCTGGCGAAAATCAATGTCCAACGGCCCCCTCCTTGCCGATGAGCTTCGAGAAAATCGTCACAGCTTCGGTGGCATCCCGGCCGTAGCCGTCAGCCCCGATTTCCTCTGAATATTCGGGAGTGACCGCCGCTCCACCGACGATGACGGGAAGGTCAAGACCTGCCTCCCTGATTCCGGCGACCGCCTCCTTCATCCGGACCATGGTGGTGGTCATAAGGGCTGATAAGCCCACGGCCTGGAAATTCTCCTCCTCAAGCCTGCGGACAAGTTCCCGGGAGGGCACGTTTTTTCCGAGGTCCACCACTTCAAAACCGTGGTTTTCCAGGAGGGTTGTGACAATATTTTTCCCTATGTCGTGGATATCCCCCTCCACGGTGGCCATCAGTATCCGCCCCTTGGTGGGAACATCGTGGTCCTTCAGGATTTCACGGAGAGGTTCGAAGGCCGCTTTCATGGCCCGTGCGGACATCAGAACCTGCGGCAGGAAATATTCATTCCGGGCGAAACGGTCCCCGACCTCGGACATGGCCGGGATAAGCACCGTTTCCCCTATTTCCATGGGTTCCATGCCCTCTTCGAGGAGTTTCAGGGCCCCTTCCCGGGCGGTATCCGGATTGCCGTTGATAACCGCCTCTTTCAAAGCCTGTAACCCGTTTTCTTTTTCCGGGGTCTCTTCGCGATCTTCACGAGTCGGGGAAGGGGCGGCATACCTGTGGATGAAATCGGCCGCGTTCCTGTCCTGATTGAGAATAACCCGCGAGGCGGCCAGGATCCCCATGGATGTCTCGTGAAAGGGATTGGCAATGGCGGCGGAGAGGCCCGCCTGGGCCGCCATCGCGAGAAACGCCGCGTTCAGGTACTCCCTGGAGGGAAGGCCGAAGGAGACGTTGCTCACCCCCAGGAGCGTATTCAGCCCCAGTTCGCTTTTAATCAAGGCCAGGGCCCTGATGGTTTCCACCGCCTTTTCCTGTTCGGCGCCCGCGGACAAGGTTAAGCAGTCGATGAGCAGATCCCGGTCGGGAATACCCTCTTCCCTTGCCCGCTGGAGAATGCGGCGGGCGATGGCGAGACGGTCCTTGGCCAAAGCCGGGATCCCGTTTTCATCCAGGGTCAGGGCGAGGACCGCCGCTCCGAACCTCTTTGCCAGGGGAAGGATGCGCCGAAGGCTTTCCTCTTCCCCCGTCACCGAGTTGATGAGGACCTTGCCGTCCGCGGTTTTCAGTCCGGCATGAATCACTTCCGCCCGGGGAGAATCCAGGCTCAGGGGGACCGGGACGGCCTGTTGGACCGCCAGGACCGCTTCCACCATGGCGCTCTCCTCGTCGATTCCGGGAACCCCCACGTTAATGTCGAGCATCTGCGCCCTCGCTTCGACCTGGCGCCGGGCTTCTTCCCTGTAGGCGTCGAACTTTTCTTCCCGGACCGACTGGGCCAGGATCTTTCTTCCCGTGGGATTTAACCTTTCCCCTATCAGCCGCAGGGGGGATTTGCCCCCTAAAAAGAGAACATGGCTCCTGCTGGAAAGCCGGGTGGCTCCCGGGTCCGAGAGAACACGGTCAGCGCGGCTGCCCAGGCGGTCGATCTCCCTTTTCATCAGGAGGATATGGTCGGGAGTTGTGCCGCAGCACCCGCCGATGATGGAGGCCCCGGCTTCCAGGAAGCCTCCTATGGCTCCGGCCATCTCCTCCGGAGTGGCGGGGAAGACGGTTTTTCCATTTACCAGGCGCGGCATGCCCGCGTTGGGCATGGCCAGGAGGGGAATCTCGGTAACGGAGGCCATCCGGGTCAGGATCTCGAGGATGCCCTCCGGGCCCAATCCACAGTTGGAACCGACGGCCGCGGCACCGGCTGCCTCGAGAGTGACGGCCACGGCTTCCGGCGAACTGCCCAGGAGGGTCTGGCCGGAGGGCTCAAAGGTCATCAGTGCGATGGTGGGCAGGTCGGTGGCTGTTCTGGAGGCGATCAGGGCTGCACGGGCTTCCTTGATGTCCGAAAAAGTCTCAAGAATGATGAGATCCGCGCCAGCCTCGGCCAGTGCGCCGATCTGGAGGGAAAAAACCTCCACCGCCTCGTCGAACCCAAGGTTGCCCACAGGAGTCAGGAACTGCCCGGTTGGGCCGACACTGCCGGCCACAAGGACATCCCCATCGCGGGCGGCCTTTGCGTTCCGGACAGCGGCGGCGTTGAGCTCGGCGGTTCTTTGGGCCAGGCCGAAGGATTCGAGCTTGATCCTGTTCGCGCCGAAGGTATTGGTCTCGATGATATCGGCGCCCGCTTGGGCGTACTTTCGGTGGATGCGGCGGACCGCCTCCGGGTTTTCGACGTTCATAAGCTCCGGGCATTGGCCCGCGCCCAGGCCGGATTCCTGGAGCATGGTGCCCATGGCGCCGTCGAAAAGGATGTTGCGACCCGCGATGAGGTCTTTTAGGGTTTTCACCGGACATTCTCCCGGAAAGCCCGATCCGGGACTTTTCGCTTCCCGGAAAGGGAAAAACGTGGTTTTCTCTTTCCTCACGGATCAATGACTTGGAACGCTGATCGACGCGGGTCATTGCTCCGGGCGCCCCGCGCGGGGCGCGTTGAAGACTTTTTACGAGTCCATCATCTATTGAACTTGTCTATAGCTATAGAAGAAGCGGCCATAAATCAAGGGATACTTGCTCTCTGGCGGCCCCGGGATTGTATCCCCTTCCGTTGACACGGCAAGTGCCGCTGGAATAACATCTATAGAAGTGGAAAGTGGAAAGTGGAAAGTGGAAAGTGGAAAGTGGAAAGTGGAAAGTGGAAAGGTAAAGGGAAAGAAAAACCGGGTGAGGGCGTGAAGGGTGTCGGTCTTCAATGGAAGGGATGCATCCATGCCTTTCGCCGTCACGCTTCACCCAAGTACCTTTAAGGGAAGGACCGGTTTTCACCGGTGTTCTGATAACTCAACCCTTGACCCGGAATTTCCGAAAGAGGTGCCCGTCTTGTCCGACCCCTCGCGAAGATCCCTCGACATCCCCCCTTTTCTGGTGATGGATGTCCTCGAGAGAGCCCAGAGGATGGAGAGGGAAGGGAGATCCGTCATCCACATGGAGGTCGGTGAACCCGATTTCCCCACACCGGAGTGCATCCGGGAGGCCGCCGCCCGCGCCCTCGCGAACGGCGAGACGAAATACACCCACAGCCAGGGGATTCTGGAACTGCGGGAGGCGATCTGCGAACACTATTTTAATTCCTACGGCGTGGATATCGACCCCGGCCGCGTCATTGTCACCTCCGGAACATCCCCGGCCCTTTTCCTTGTTTTTGCCTCCCTGCTGGAGAAGGGGGACGAGGTGATCATGACCGACCCCCATTACGCGTGCTATCCCAACCTCGTCACCTTTCTGGGAGGTGCTCCGGTTTTCACGCCCCTTTCGGCCGAAGACGGATTCCAGCCTGATCCGGAGAAGATCAGGGAAAAAGGGGGGAACCGGACCAGGGCCGTCCTCATCAATTCCCCGGCCAACCCGACAGGTGCGGTTCTCGGGGAAAAGAGCATGGAAAGGATTTACGGGCTCGGGGTTCCGGTCGTATCTGATGAGATCTACCACGGCCTTGCCTACGGGGTGAAGGAGCATACCGGGCTGGAATACTCGCCGGATACCTTTGTCCTGAACGGCTTCTCCAAGAGGTACTCCATGACCGGCTGGAGACTGGGCTATGTTATCGCCCCCCAGCGGTTCGTGCGGTCCATTCAGAAGATTCAGCAGAATTTCTTCATATCCGCCTCGGCATTTATCCAGAAAGCCGGAATCGCCGCCCTGCGCCATGCCCGGGCGCAAGTCGATGAAATGGTTGCGACTTTCAACGCCAGGCGGCTCCAGCTTTTAAAGGATCTTCGCAGGATCGGATTTAGAATCCCTGTAGACCCCACGGGGGCTTTCTATATTCTGGTGGATGCCAGGCACCTCGGAGAGGATTCCCTTCAGCTGGCCTTCGATATTCTGGAGAAAGCGGGGGTCGCCGTGACGCCAGGTATCGATTTCGGACAGGGAGCTGAGGGTTGCCTGAGGTTCTCCTACACCAATTCGTCCCAAAATCTGGAAGAGGGGGTGAGACGGCTTGCCCGATATGTCGAGGAGGTGTCCCATAATAAAACCAGGTGATTTTTTTCCCCGGTCCGGCTGGGGAGGTGTTCTCGGGATATTGGTCCTCGGGGCGGTTTTCCTGGGGGGCTGTGCGTCCTCCGGTGTAAAAGAGCCTTTTTCCCTTGTTCCTCTCAAGGGAGAGCAGGCCATTTTCAGCCGGGAAGGTTTGACCCTTTCCATCCGTCCCCTGGAGGAAAAGGAAGGGATGGAATACCTTAAGGCCAGAGGGTTCGAGAGCTTCTCGGAGGAGATAGGGGACCTCACCCTGATCTCATTCCTCCTTAAAGTGGATAATCAAAGCGGGGAAAAGGCGGTCATCGATCCTTCCGGGACGCGTTTTCTCACCGGGTACGGACCTACAATGAGCCTGATGACTTACGCTCACCTTTATTCAGACCTTCCACCGGGCCCATCCCGCGAGGAGTTGCTGAAAGGATTCGATAGAATATCTCTTGACCGGATGGAGAGTGTTCCCCCGGGAGGAACACTGCAAAGAATCCTCCTTTTCAGGCGTCCCGAAAAGGTTGCCGAGGAGGCAGGTATACTGTTTGGCAGCCTGTATCTGGGCCAGAAACGTGTGGATCAGGTGCTTCTGTCTTTCAAGGCGATTTCCAGGGAAGAGTGATCCGATTCACCCTCGAAGAAGATCCAGGATCTTGACGACCCGCGGATCCTTGATGCAGTAGATGGAGTGTCCCCCTTCCCTTGTCAGGGACAGGATACCCCGGGATCTTAAAATCCCGAGGTGCTGGGAGATGTTGGACTGTTTAAGATCCAACTTTTCCCCGATGTTGGAAACACATCGGCCTTGGGCTTCGAGAAGTTCCAGAATCCGGATTCTCGTCGGGTGACCCAGAGCTTTAAGATATTCAGCCTGAGAAATTCTTTCCTGGTCCATTAATATCCCTCCACGGGAATTGCAAAATGGCATTGGAAATGCTGATATTTTAATTATATTAGAATATATTAATCAAAATTACAAACAAAAAAGCCGCAAATCATGATGCGGCTTTTAATTTCAAGGGAACTTTGGCGAAACAAAATACGAAAGGGTTATTTCTCCTCCCCCTCCTTGACCTTTTTCTTCTCCTCCGGAGTCACGTCGATCTCATCCTCCCCCGAGGTGGCTTTCTTGAAGTTCTTGATCCCCTTCCCAAGGCCTGCACCGATCTCCGGGAGTTTTCCCGCCCCGAAGATCACCAGGGCGATCAGAAGAATTAGAATAAGTTCCGTCACACCGAATCCGAACATGACTTCAACCTCTCGCGATCTGAATAATTTATCATCATACTACCCCTGAAACCCGAACCTGGCAAGGTCCAGGAAGGAGCGGTTTTTACTCTTTTTCTTCCTCGACTTTTTCTTCCCCGGCCGAGGGGGATCCGTTTTCCGGAGCCTGATCCTGTGCAGGTGTTTCTTCTGCGTTCGCGGCAGTCTCGCCCGCAACCTCTTCCGCGGGGCCGGCGACGGCCTCAGGTTCGGCTTCCGGTTTTTCCGGAGCCGGTTCCGGTGAAGGGGCGGGTTCCGTTTTCCGTTCGGGCGGGGCCGCTTTTTTCACGGAATGACGGATAATGACAAGGTTGTTCTTGCCGCCTGGAACAGGGCCTTTCACGAAAAGAAGGTTTTCACTCTCGCGGTTGTCGACAACCACGAGGTTCTGGACCGTGACTGTGTCCACGCCCATCTGGCCGGCCATCTTCATCCCCCGGAAAGTCCTGGAGGGGTCGGAGGCCTGGCCGATGGAACCCGGTCCCCGGTTGCTCTCGTGCGTGCCATGGGTCATTTCGAACCCCCCGAACCCATGACGTTTCATGACCCCGGCATACCCTTTCCCCTTGGAGGTTCCCGTGATATCCACGAAATCCCCCTTGACGAAAAGGCCGCTCGTGATGGCCTGTCCGACGGAGAAAAGGGAAGGATCGTCCACGCGGATTTCCCGTATGAATCTCTGGGGCGAGGTGCCGGCCTTCCGGAAGTGCCCCTTGAGAGGCCCGGTGGTGTGTTTTTCCTTCTTGTCCACGAAGCCGAGCTGGATGGCGTTGTAGCCGTCCGTGGCGATCGTCTTGACCTGAAGAACGCGGCAGGGTCCTGCCTGGATAATGGTGACGGGGATCGCGTTGCCCTGTTGGTCAAAGATCTGGGACATGCCCAGTTTTTTGCCCAGAATGGAATGTTTCATTTCGGTGCCTCCTTTTCCTATCTTATCCACCCTTCGATGTCGATTCGGGCGGGCGACCCGCATCTCATCGAAAAGCAAATGGTTTAGATGGAGAGGGACGGTATTTACAGTAAAACCCGGGGTTCGTCAAGAAGGCAATCAATTACGGATTGAGGGTTGAGAATTAAGAATTGATCCTGCCCTCAGGTTCCCCTCCAACCTTGAATCCCCCCGGTTTTGGGTTCCCGATTCTCCGCCTCCGGTTTCTATGGACACCCGGCTCCGGACTCCCGGTCGCATTGGAGCCGGAGGCGAAGGGCAAACGGGCTCCAGGTCTGAAAAAAGCCCCGCCGAAACGGGGCCCTTTTTTCCAGGTTGGCGGAAGTGCATGGGAATCGAACCCACCGAGCCGGGTCTTAACCGGCACCACTGGATTTGAAGTCCAGGAGGGCCACCAGCGCCCTAGGCACTTCCGGATGAGAGGGTAAACAGTAATCAGAACTTCTGTCAAGAAATTACCGAAAGGAAGAGGGGGTGAAGGGGGAAGGGGAAAGAGGGAAGGAAGAAGGGAGAAGGAGGAAGAAAGGCACGAAAGGACAAGCGGACGTGCGGACGACTTAACGAACTTAGGACACAGCGAAAGGGATTTTGCCTGTCTCGTACAGTCGTAAACTCGTTTCGTCGTGCAGCCGCGATTCACCAGTCACGAGTTACTGATTTTTTCTCTGGATTTTGGTCTTCGGGTTTTGGTCTTGCCCAGAATATCCTTTAAAAATTTCCCGGTGTAACTGCCCTTGACCCTGGCCACTTCCTCAGGGGTTCCCTCAGCGGTGACGTAGCCTCCGGCATCGCCCCCTTCCGGACCCAGATCGATGATGTGATCGGCACATTTTATGACTTCCAGGTTGTGTTCGATGACGATAACGGTGTTTCCACGGTCCACCAGGTGTCCGAGGACCGACAGGAGCTTTACGACATCATCAAAATGCAGGCCGGTGGTGGGTTCATCGAGGATGTAAAGTGTGCTTCCTGTTTCCCTTTTTGCCAGTTCCCGCGATAGCTTGATCCTCTGGGCTTCCCCGCCGGACAGCGTGGTGGCCGGTTGACCCAGCTGGATATAACCCATCCCCACCTCCTGGAGTGTCCTGAGCTTTCGGGCGATTGTCGGGATCTCTCCGAAAAGTTCGGCGGCCTGGTTCACGGTCCGCGTCAGGACATCGTGGATGTTGAACCCGCGGTAGGTGACTTCGAGGGTCTCCCGGTTGAACCTTTCGCCGCCGCAGACTTCACAGGTGACGTGGATGTCGGGGAGGAAGTGCATCTCGATCTTTTTCACCCCATCCCCCTGGCACGCCTCGCACCTTCCTCCCTTGACGTTGAAGCTGAAGCGGCCCGGACGGTACCCCCGGACGCGGGATTCCGGAACCTGCGAAAACAGCTCCCGGATGGGGGTGAAGGCACCCGTATAGGTTGCCGCGTTGGAGCGGGGAGTTCTTCCGATGGGAGACTGGTCAATGTCGATAACCTTGTCGATCAGCATCCCTCCATCGATGCCGGAGTGAGCACCCGGCCGCTCGGCGCCTGTTGCCCTGGTCCGGGAAAGGGCCCGGTAGAGCGTTTCGATGACGAGGGAGGATTTGCCTGATCCCGAGACCCCGGTTACGCAGGTCAGGGTTCCCAGCGGCAAGGTGACGTCGATGTTCTTCAGATTGTTGTGGCAGGCTCCCCTGAGCGTGAGGAAACCCCCGGGCAGGCCGGGCCGTCTTTGGGGGGGGATCTCGATCCGGCGCTGCCCCGAGAGATACTGACCCGTCAGGGAATCCCTGGAAGCCATTATGGTTTCCGGAGATCCTTCGGCCACCACCTGTCCCCCGCGGACGCCCGCCCCCGGGCCCATGTCGATGATGTAATCGGCTGTCTTGATGGTTTCCGCGTCGTGTTCGACCACGATGACCGTGTTCCCCAGGTCTTTTAGGTGAAGGAGGGTTCGAAGGAGGCGAACGTTGTCCCTTGGATGAAGCCCGATGCTCGGCTCATCCAGGATGTAAAGAACACCCATGAGGGAAGACCCGATCTGGGTCGCAAGCCTGATTCTCTGTCCCTCTCCCCCGGACAGGGTTCCCGAGGAGCGGTGAAGAGTCAGGTATTCCAGTCCCACATCCCTGAGGAACCCGAGTCTTTCGCGGATCTCCTTGAGGATTCTCGAGCCGATTTCCCTTTGTATTGGACTCAGGTCCAGGTTCCTGAAGAAACGGTCGGCCTCCCCGATGGACAGGGATGTCGCCTCGAAAATGTTCAGGTCTCCGATCCGCACATGGAGGCTTTCCCGGCGAAGCCTTGCCCCGTTGCATGCCGAGCAGGGACGGTTGCTGATGAAGGCCGCGATCTCCTCCCTGCTGTAATCGGAATTGGACTCGAGAAATCTCCTTCTCAAATTGGGTATGACTCCCTCGAAGGGTTTGCGGGTTTTCCAGACCTGGCTTTTGTCCTGGTAGCGAAAACTGACCGGCTCGGATCCCGACCCGTAGAGGATGATTCTTTTCGCTGCTTCCGGGAGTTTCTCGAAGGGTGTGTTAAGATCGAAACGAAAATGGGAGGCGAGGGACTGAAGAAGCTGGTGATAGAAGATGCTGTTCCTTTTCCTCCAGGGAGCCAAAGCTCCCTCCCTGATGGAAAGTTGCGGGTTGGGGACCACAAGGTCCGGGTCGATCTCACTTGAAAATCCGAGGCCGCCGCATGCCTCGCACGCGCCTGCAGGATTGTTGAAGGAAAAGAACCGGGGGGAAATTTCCGGATAACTGATCCCGCAAGTAGGACAGGCGAGGGTTTCGGAGAAAATCCTTTCTTCCCCCTGGCCGGTTGCTGCGATGAGAAGTCCCTCGCCGACCCTGAGGGCGAGTTCCACCGAATCAGCGAGGCGGTTGGCTGATTCGGGTTTCAGGATGATCCGATCCACCACGATCTCGATGTTATGCTTCTTGTTCTTGTCCAGGGCGATCCCCGAATCCAGTTCCACGATGGTGCCGTCGACCCTGCCTCGGAGGAACCCCTGTCGCAGGTATTTTTCGAATTCCTTCCGGTATTCCCCTTTCCGGCCTCGGACCACAGGCGCGAGGATCATGATACGGGTTCCCGCTTCGAGTTCCAGGAGGGAATCGATGATCTGCTGCGAGGATTGTGCCTCGATGGGCTTGCCGCATTGATAGCAGTAGGGAATGCCGATCCTGGAAAAGAGCAGCCTTAGATAATCGTAGATCTCCGTGACGGTTCCAACGGTGGACCTGGGGTTTTTGCTGACTGATTTCTGCTCGATGGAAATGGCGGGGGACAGACCTTCGATAGAGTCCACGTCCGGTTTGTCCATCTGCTCAAGGAATTGCCGCGCGTAGGCGGAAAGAGACTCCACATAGCGCCGCTGTCCCTCCGCGTATAAGGTGTCAAAGGCCAGGGACGATTTTCCGGAACCCGAGACACCGGTGATCACCGTCAGGGTATCCCTTGGGATCCTCACATGGATGTTTTTTAAATTGTGCTCCCGGGCGCCTTTGATGATAATGCTGTCTGATGCCATAGATGACCTTCTTCCCGATCCCGGTTTCCGGATCTTGCCGCGCCAGCGGGGTTCGGGGAAAAGGGGATCAGGTGTGATTTGCCCTTCTCGGCAGGGAAGGGTAACTTGAAATCATATCACACTGTCGGCTCCAGGAGAGATAAAATTTATGGTTCCAAATTATTGGACCGGAGTGGAAACAAGAGTGATGGGACGGCTTGGATGACGCCTCTTCTGGAGGTAAAAAACCTTTCCACCCGGTTTCCGGTTGATGGGGGGGTTGTCAGGGCGGTGGACGATGTATCCTTCTCCCTCGACAGGGGTGAGGTGCTCTGCCTCGTGGGAGAGTCGGGATGCGGAAAGAGCATGACGGCCCTGAGCGTCATGGGTCTGGTTCCGGAGCCGGGGAAGGTCGTCGAGGGCCAGATCCTCTTCGGGGGGCGGGACCTGCGACGGCTTGACGCGGAAGAAATGAGGAAAATCCGGGGGGACCGGATTTCCATGGTTTTCCAGGAGCCCATGTCGGCCCTCAATCCTGTCTTTTCGGTGGGCACCCAGGTTGCGGAGGTCCTTCGCTACCATCGGCAGATGGACTGGAGCACCGCCCTTCAGGAGGCCCTCCGCCTCCTTAAGCTGGTCGGGATTTCTGATCCGGCCCGCCGTCTGCGGGATTATCCCCACCAGATGTCCGGCGGGATGCAGCAGCGCGTCCTCATCGCCATGGCCATGGCATGCGAGCCGGACCTCATCATCGCCGATGAGCCGACAACAGCTCTCGATGTGACTGTCCAGGCCCAGATCCTCAGCCTCATGGAACGGTTGATCCGGGAACACGGGAAAAGCCTTCTTCTTATCACCCACGATCTGGGGGTGGTTGCCCAGGTAGCGGATCATGTGTGCGTGATGTACGCCGGGGTGATCGTGGAAAGAGGAAGGGTTGACGAGCTTTTCTCGAACCCTCAGCATCCTTACACCCTGGGTCTTCTGGATTCTCTCCCTTCCCCGGAGCGCCGCGAGTTCCGGGCCATCCCGGGGGCGGTCCCGGATCTTGCCTCCCTTCCCGGCGGATGCCGCTTTCGTCCGCGCTGTGGGAGGGCCGGAAAGATCTGTGCCGAGGAAGAACCCGATCTGGTGATGAAAGGGGAAAGGGGAGTGAGGTGTCACTTCCCGGGAAGGAGGGGGCGGGGAGGAAGTGAGGGATAGGGGAGTGGAGAGTAGGGGAGTGGAGAGTAGGGGGGTGGAGAGTAGGGGGGTGGAGAGTAGGGGGGTGGAG
>Ga0272443_10001076_pt1 | contig 43010 bp, 36 predicted proteins | sample SSMAcet12_FD_193581 | JGI IMG/M metagenome (GOLD analysis project Ga0272443, IMG submission 193581) | Marine sediment archaeal communities from Little Sippewissett salt marsh, Falmouth, MA, United States - SSM-Acet-12 | ecosystem: Environmental > Aquatic > Marine > Wetlands > Sediment ...
GGGGGCAGGGGAAAATATATCTTCCCTATTCACACTCTTTCGTGCTAAACTTAAAGGTCAGATGACATTAAATCACTGCCCGCAAGCGGCCTTTGCGGCACTTTTTGCGCGTCCAATCATGCTGAAACGAACACAGGAAACTAACTTATGACCGAAAACATACCATATCTGATCGCCGGCCTGGGCAACCCGGGGCCGGACTACTGGGACAACCGCCATAACGTGGGATTCATGGTCGTTGATAAACTGGCGGAGACCGCCGATATTGCCATCCGGCGGGTGGAACGCCGCGCCCTGGTCGGCAAGGGCGGGTTCGCCGAGGCGCGCCTGGTGATCGCCAAGCCGCAGACCTTCATGAACGATTCAGGGAAGGCGGTCGCTGCGCTGTTAAAATTCTACAAGATCCCCCTGGAACGCCTGCTGGTGGTCCACGATGACCTGGACCTGCCCTTCGGCACCCTGCGCCTGCGCCCTTCCGGCGGCACGGGCGGCCAGCGCGGCATGGAGTCGATCGCCGATAAACTCAGCACACGGGACTATGCCCGCCTGCGGGTGGGGATCGGGCGCCCGCCCGGGCGGATGGACCCGCGCGATTACGTCCTGCATGACTTTGACCCGGACGAGCGGGAAGACCTCCCGATCGTGCTGGCGACCGCCGTGGATGCGATTGACCTGTTCATTCGTGAAGGGATCGATGAGGCGATGAACCGCTTCAACGGAAGAGCTATTGATGAGGGTGCATGAACTTACTGGATAGATTCGGATCGCTTCCCGCTTATCAGGCCCTCCTGGGGCGGATCAGGGATGGGCAGGAGGTCAATGACACCGTGCAGGGGCTGGGGCTGCCGCGTTCTGCGCGCCTGCCCCTGTTGGCGCGCCTGCATGCAGACCTAGCGTGCCCGGTCCTGTTGATCTCCAACCGGGCGGACCGCGCCTTGGCGATGTTTGAGGAACTCCATTTCTGGTTGGGCGAGAAGGCGGTGCATTACTTCCCCGACCCGAACCCGCTTTTTTATGAGAAATCGGGCTGGGGGAAGGGCACCCGGCGCGACCGCCTGGCCGTGCTGACCATGCTGGCGCACGCGCTGCTCCCGACCGCACCTGAGCCAAACGCACCTCCGGTGATCGTCGCCCCCGTGCGAGCGGTGATGACCCGCACCCTGCCCAGACGCGATTTTCTCAAGCATACCCGCACCCTGAAGCTGGGACAGGGGATCCTCCCGGAAGACCTGCTGCGAAGCTGGGTGAACACGGGGTATACCTACGCCAACATCGTCGTCGAGGCGGGGCAGTTCTCCCGGCGCGGCGGCATCCTGGATATCTGGCCGCCCGGCGAGGAGCGCCCCGTCAGGATCGAGTTCTTCGGAGACGAGATCGACACCATGCGCGCCTTTGACCCTGCCACACAGCGCACGGTAGAGAACCTGGAGACTCTGACCATCACGCCCGCGCAGGAAGTCCTCCCCATCGCTGCGGAAAAAGCAGGTCTGCGGCTCAAGGACCTGAGCGAGTTACATATTCCGGTCGCGCATCCCTTCGCGGGCAGCATGCTGGACTTCCTGCCTGATGATGCTCTGATCGTCCTGGATGGGCGCGAGTTCCTGGCAGCGGCCGTGACCGATATCGAGGAAGAGAGCCTATCGCGGCGCGAGGAAGCCGAGGGGGCCGACGAGATCCCATCCGATTTCCCCGTGCCCTACCTGACCTGGTCAGAGATCGAAGACCGCTTTGGGAAGCGCAGCATGGTCGAACTGGGGTATACCCGCGCGCCGGAGCAGCCGAAACTGGCAGAAGTGTTCAGACCCGGCCCGCGCTTTGCGGGGAAGCTGCGTGATTTCATTGAATTTCTCAAGGAACTTGACAGGAAGGATGAGGACTGGGTGATCGTCTCCCGCCAGGCCTCGCGCCTGCGCGACCTGTGGATGGAGCAGCAGCTCCGCCATGAAGCGCCGCCAGAAATGCAGATCGAGTCGCATTTCATCGAGGGGACGCTTTCAGGGGGGTGGGTGATGGCTGCGCAGGATGGGTACGCCGTCCACCTGCTGACCGACAGCGAGATCTTCGGCTGGTCGCGCCCCCAGCCGCGCCGGCGCTACCGTCCCACTGCGGAAGCACCCGAGTCAAGCTACGCTGACCTGGAGCCCGGCGATTGGGTGGTGCACGTCGATCATGGGATCGGGAAGTATCTCGGCCTGGTGGAACGCCCACAAGACGACATCAACCAGGAATTCCTGTGCGTGGAATATGCCGAGGGTGACCAATTGTACGTCCCGATCCATCATGCGGACCGCCTGACCCGCTATGTGGGGGCGAATGGGCATACCCCTTCGGTCTCGCGCCTGGGCGGTGCAGCCTGGCAGTCCACCAAGCAAAAGGTCCGGGCAGCCGTGCAGGAGATCGCCGGGGACCTGCTGGAGCTGTACGCCACTCGTCAGGTGGCGGAGGGCTACGCTTTCCACGAGGATACGCCCTGGCAGCGTGAGCTGGAAGCCAGCTTCCCATATATCGAGACGGAGGACCAGCTTCAAGCCTTGACAGAGATCAAGACGGATATGGAGACGCCTCGGCCGATGGACCGGCTCTTGTGCGGCGATGTCGGCTACGGCAAGACGGAAGTGATGCTGCGGGCGGCGTTCAAAGCCGTTGTGGATGGCAAGCAGGTGGGCGTGCTGGTGCCGACCACCGTGCTGGCGCAGCAGCATTATGACACCTTCCGCCAGCGCCTGGCGACCTTCCCGGTGGAAGTGGAAATGCTCTCGCGCTTCCGTTCGCAGAAGCAGCAGACCCGGATCATCAAAGACCTGCTGCGGGGCAAGGTGGATATCGTGATCGGGACGCACCGGCTGCTCTCTCAGGATGTGGCTTTCAAGGACCTGGGACTGGTGGTGATCGATGAGGAGCAGCGCTTTGGCGTGGCGCACAAGGAACATCTCAAGCAGCTGCGCACCTCCGTGGATGTGCTGACGCTGACGGCGACGCCGATCCCGCGCACGCTGTATATGGCGCTGACGGGCGTACGGGATATCTCGACGATCAGTTCACCGCCTGAGGAGCGCCTCCCGATCGTGACGCATATCGGCCCGTATGACCCCAAACTGGTGCGGCAGGCGGTCGTGCGTGAGCTTGAGCGCGGCGGGCAGATCTTTTTCGTCCACAACCGCGTCCAGACGATCGGCGGAATGCGGCGGCAGTTGGAGAGGCTGGTGCCGGAAGCCCGGATCGGGATCGCCCACGGGCAGATGGATGAGAACCGGCTGGCAGACGTGATGCGCGTCTTCACCAAAGGCGAAATTGATGTGCTCTTATGCACTTCGATCATCGAATCCGGGCTGGACATCCCCAATGCCAACACGCTGATCGTGGACCGGGCGGACACCTTTGGGCTGGCGCAGCTCTACCAGCTGCGCGGGCGGGTGGGGCGCGGCGCGCAGCGGGCATATGCCTACCTGTTCCGCCACCGGGTCAACGCGCCCACGCCGGAAGGCCAGGAGCGCCTGGAGGTGCTGGCGGAGAACACCCAGCTAGGTTCTGGGTATGCGATCGCCATGCGCGACCTGGAGATGCGCGGCGCGGGCGAGATGCTGGGGACGCGCCAGTCTGGGTATATCGCCGCTGTGGGCTTTCACCTTTACACCCGTCTGCTGGCGCAGGCCGTGCGCCAGTTCAGGATGGCGACAGGGGCGGCCGGGCCGGAAGACTCCAGCATCCTGGATGCTTCATTGACCATTCCAACTTCGGTCAACCTGCCGATGTCTATCGGAATCCCAACCTCCTATATCAAAGACCAAAACTTGCGGCTCAGGCTTTACCGACGTTTGGCGGATATCCGCGATGAAACCGCCCTGGTTTCGATCGAGATGGAATTTGAAGACCGCTTCGGCCCCCTGCCGGAGGAAGTGCGCAACCTGATCTTCCAGATCAAGGTGAAGCTGCTGGCTGCGCTGGCCGGTCTGAGTTCGGTCGGTTTTGAGGGCAGGCAGCTCGTTCTGCGCTACCCGCCGCTCCCTGAGGGAATGGAGACGCGCCGGCTGCCGGAACTGGGCAGGCCGGTCATGGCCGGGAAGAACGCCTACCGGATCACCTTCACCAACCCGCTGGAAGAACCCTGGGAGGTGTTGTTGATGGATGTTCTCATGAGGATCAGGAAATCAGGAGTTGGGAATTAGGAGATTGGGAATTAGAAAAAACAAGGCAGGCAGGCCTGCCTGCCTCCCTGCGGGAAATAAACCGCAAAAAAGAATTCTGTTTGGGAAGGAGAGCCTTCCCCTTGAGGGGAAGGTGGTGCGAAGCACCGGATGAGGTGGGGAATATATTTAAAAACCACCTCATCAGTCTACTTAGTAGACAGCTTCTCCACGAGGAGAAGCCTTAATCACATTTATATTCATTGAGTAAGTCTGGTTTGGAGAAAAAATTTTATCTGAATTGAAGCGGAACGCCTGTAGAGTACTGGAATCCCCCATGGTTGACAGCTTGCGAAAAATCAGCGGTGTGTTATACTGCAAAACACAATCCAACCCGCATGACAGCCTGAAAATTAACCAAAATTATTGAATTATGAAAAAATATCTTCTTGAACACAAAAAATGGCTGTTCCCCGCTTCTTTCCTGATGGTCCTGATCGGGCTGGCTTTGATGTGGCTGGGACTGCGGCAGCCGGTCACGGTTGTCGTGGACGGTGTACCAACTACGATCCGCACCTCGGCGGTGACGGTCAACGGTGCGCTGCGGGTCGCGGGTGTTTCCGCCGGCCCGGATGACCGGGTCATCCCTGCCCGCGGGCGCTGGTTCTGGAAGAGCGGCGTGATCCAGGTGACATCAGCCCGGGAGGTGACGATCAGGACGCCCGAATATGAGGTGGTCTTCCCCAGTGCAGAGCCCATCCCCGCCAACCTGGCGCTGGAGAGTGATATTCTGGTTTATCCGCACGACCGCCTGCTGGTCAATGGCGAGGTTGTTGACCCCGAAGCTCCCCTGGAAGAAGGTGCGGATGTATTGCTTGAATATCTGCCTGCCATCCCGGTCACGCTGGTTCTGGATGGCGGAGAAATCACTTTCTACAGCGGCGAAGAGACCCTGGGCGATGCACTGGCGGCTGCTGGGATTGAGATCGGTGAGGATGATTGGATTTCTGAAAACCTCTCGACGGTTATCTCCGAACCCATCGAGGTGACCTTCAGGCAGGCGCGACCGGTGACCGTCACCGCGCGGGGGGCCTCTATGACTGGTCTGACCGCTGCGCCGACCGTGGGCGAAGCCCTCCAGGACCTGGGCTTACCTCTGCAGAACCTGGACACCAGCCTGCCGGCTGAGGATGAACCCGTCCCGGAGGACGGGCAGATCACGCTGGTGAGCGTGCGTGAGGAGATCCAGGTCGTGACAGAAGAGATCACCCACTCATATGAATACCAGGAAGACCCGGATACGCCGCTGGACCAGACCTCTGTCGTCCATGCAGGGCAGAATGCCATCTTTGCGGTCCGGGAGCGCATCCATTACGAGGAGGGCGAGGAAGTCTGGCGCGTGTCTGAGGACACCTGGCAGGCGAGCGAACAGCGTACCGAGATCATCGGCTACGGCAGCCAGATCGTCGTTCAGACAGCAGTCGTGGATGGCCAGACACTGGAATACTTCCGCAAGCTGACGGTGTACGTCACTTCCTATAAACCATGCGATTATGCCGGGAACTGCTGGTACTACACCTCCAGCGGTCTGCCGGTTGAAAAAGGGATGATCGCTGTCCCTTACAGCTGGTACTTACTCATGCAGGGACAGCAGGTGTATGTGACCGGGTATGGGTACGGTTCCATCCAGGATGTGTGCGGCGGATGCGTTGGTATGGCCGTCCCCTGGATTGATGTGGGTTATTCCGAAGAGAATTATGAAGCGCTTCACATTAATAATGGTTATTACACGATGTATTTCCTCACACCTGTTCCCGGTTATGTTCCTGCCTTATTACCATGAATCTTAAACCCCTGCACGTCCGAGAATTATTACAGCAGTATAATCTGCATCCAAAGAAATCCCTGGGGCAGAACTTCCTGGCGGACCATAATGCCCTGCTGAAGGTTGTTGAAGCCGCTGAAATTGAGCCTGGGGAGCGTGTGTTGGAGATCGGCGCGGGGCTGGGCGGGCTGACACGCCTGCTGGCCGTTCGGGCCGGATCGGTAACCGCAGTTGAGATTGACGCAGCATTTTTCCCCGTCCTGGAGGCGGTGACCGCGCCGTTCACGAATGTGAACCTGGTCGAAGGGGATATCCTGACCTACCCGATGACGGCTTTGTTCGATTCGGATGGCTATAAAGTTGTTGCGAATATTCCGTATTACATCACCTCGGTGGTCATCCGGCACCTGCTGGAAGCTGAAGTCAAACCTGGTCGGATCGTGCTGACCATGCAGCGGGAGGTGGCAGAGCGAATCGTCAACCGAGGGGAGAAGATGAGCCTGCTCTCGCTCTCCGTCCAGGTGTATGGCACGGCACGGATTGCCGGCCATATCCCGGCTGCCTGCTTCTATCCCCGGCCAAAGGTGGATTCGAGCGTTCTGGTGATTGACCTGCATGACCGTAAGGTTATAACATCAGATGAAGTTCGCCAGCTGTTCAGGTTGGCGCACGCGGCGTTCAACCAAAAGCGTAAAATGCTGCGTAATTCGCTTCAGCCCGTTCTGGGCGGGGATTCGGATTCAGTTTCGGACATCCTGGAAAAAGCAGGGATTAACCCGCAGGGAAGGCCGGAAACACTCACTTTGGAAGAATGGCTCCGGCTGGTTGAGATAGTAAAATAAAACGAGTTGGGGGATAAGGAATAGTGTAATTCTCTGGTTGTGATCTACCAGCATTATTGAGAACAGGGACCTTTCGAGTAACGACTTGACTTTGTGGAGATTATTATGTATACTGGTTGGTGGTATTACCACCAACCAGAAAGAATTCATGAACAACGAATTGCTGCCAAAACTCACCAAGTTGACGTTAGTTGAAGATTTCATCACTCAATTTGAGAAGATGATCATTTCAGGCAAACTCGATATTGGAGAAAAACTCCCTTCCGAGCGTGAATTGGCGGTAAAACTTGGCGTCAGCCGGCCGGTCGTTCACGAAGGGATGATCGACCTGGAGGCAAAAGGCCTGATTACACGGCTGAAACGCGGCGGCGCTGTTGTGAACGATTATCGGAAAAGCGGCTCCCTTATCATGCTGAATTCTTTTCTGAAGTTTGAGGATGGGCTTATTGAGCCTTTATTGGCGGAAAGTACGCTTGAATTCAGGATGCTCATCGAAGTCGAATTTGCACGTCTCGCAGCCTTGAATCGCACAAAGGTTCACCTGAAGGAGATGCAATCGATCCTCTTGCGAGAAAAGAAGATCAGCCCCGATGATAAGGAAGCTCTCAGTGAAATCGACTTTGAATTCCATCACCTGATTGCCATGGCAACCGGCAATATCTTCTTTCCCTTATTACTGAATTCATTTAAATCACTGTATATTAACGGCTCGCTGGTCTTTTTCTCTGATCCCACACTTACACGGGAAGCTTTTAAATTCCATAAACAACTTGTCCAGACAATATCCGAAGGAAATGAACGAGCTGCTATTGCTGTGATGCACAATTTGTTGGAACATGGCAAAGCAGGATATATGGGCTTGATTTCGGACTCGATTTCAAAGGAGTAAAAAATGAGCACCTCCCAGATCACAGGTCAAAAAATTGGATTTAATATCAAGGAGCCAAAAAATCTCTCTACCCGGATTCAATGGTTGAGAGATTATTTTTTCCAGGGGGTTAAACGTCCCTGGCGCAACGAGTTCCTCAGTTTCACAACCGGGACTCCCTGGGATCTACAGTATAACGAGGCATTATATTACATCGTCCCCGAAGGTTTCTTCCTGCTGCCCACCATGAAAGGTTCGTTCAGGCTCGCGGCTCGCAAGGTAGAGCTGCATCCGGATTTCTGGACATGGAGTCTGGCAGAACGCAGAGCGTGGTTCAACAGAGAAGTTATCATCAACCACGTCCCGCAGGAAATGCTGCCGGGTGATCTCTTGGCCGGTTCGCGGTTCAACCTGATGACCTCGCTCTGCCTGAACAAAAAAGAAGCTGCGGAATACGACAGGCTGACCATAGGGAAAAAAGGAGCTCGGAAACAGGCAACCTACTTCCACGATCATGGTTATGGCAATTCCGGTGCGACCAGCGGTCATATCATTCCAGGTCATGAAGTTGCGCTAAAACGCGGTTGGAAGGGCATCCATGCAGACCTTCAGGCTCGTTATGGAAAATTGTCCAATGCTGAGAAAAAAGGTCCAAAAGGCGCTCAATACCGGGCAATGATGAGTGCTGCAATGATGCCAAAGGAACTGGCAGAAAAGTACGCTGATCTGTGCAGGAAGATGGCTGCGGAAGAGCCGGATCCATCCCGCAAGGATGAATTAGAACAGATTGCAGGGAACCTTGACCGTGTTCCATGGGAACCTGCCGAGACGTTCTGGGAAGCCATTCAGGCTCTATGGTTCAACCACATGCTCATCATGGCTGATGAGAATTATCCCGGCGCGGGCACATCAATGGGGCGGATTGACCAATACCTGTTGCCATACTGGGAAAAATCATTGAAAGATGGTATGCCGCGCGAATTTGGCAAGGAAGTCATGAAATGCTTCTGGTTCCATTGCAATACGGCTTACGACGCTTTGATCAACAATGGGCCGGATGGCATCACGGCCAGTTTCGGGCAGTTGATCAGCCTTGCAGGCATGGACATGGATGGAAATGATGCCAGCAATGACCTCACATTTGCGATTCTTGAAGTGATTGATGAAATGTCCCCTATTCTGGAACCAAAGCCGAACGTGCGTCTTTGTCGGAACAGCTCGGAAAAGCTTCTGGATAAACTCGTCGATATGATTTCTTCCAGCCAGGGTGCACCATTTCTATTGAATTTTGATGAGCGTTCGATGGCGGGGCTTATCCTTGAAAGTAAATTGGCCGGTTATGGCGAATTGATCAATGAGGAGAACGTCTGGGATTACGCCAGTGTAGGCTGCCTTGAAAACACCATGGTTGGCAACGATCGTTCCGGTACCGTGGATAACAATATCAACCTATTAAAAGCTGTCGAATTGGCTCTCACGGGCGGAAAGGACCTGCTTCCGGTTACCAACGCAATGACCGGTGTATCTGAAAAGATTAAACAGGACGGCCCAAAAACCGGTGAGGCCACCGAATTCACTTCATGGGATGAGTTTTGGAATGCTTATGCCAGGCAGACTGAATATATCATCAAGAAATGCGTCAATAATCACGAAAACACAGAATATATCCGTTCCACATATTTCCGGACGCCTTTCCTCTCCTGCCTGGTAAAAGGTTGTGCCGATAAAGGCGTTGACGTTACCGAGGGCGGTGCCGAGATCAACTTCACAACCCTGAACGCAGTGACATACGCTTCAACGGTTGATTCACTCCTTGCCATAAAATATCTTGTTTTCGATGCCGGAGAATGCACTATGAAGGAGTTGATTGAAGCGCTTAAAGATAATTGGGTTGGGCATGAAGTGTTGCAGGCCAAAGCCAAACACAAAGCGCCGAAATATGGCCGGGACGATGATGCTGCCGACCGGATGGCAAAGGATGTTATGGACCTCTGGTGTGCCGAAACCTGGAAACACAAAACCAGGGTGACCAATCGCCATTACCGCCCCGGCATGTTGAGCTGGAATTACTGGATATCGGAGGGAGCGGTGCTGGCTGCCAGTGCAGATGGACGTCCGAAGGGACAGTACCTTTCCAATGCGATCTGTCCCACCAATGGCGCTGACACCAATGGGCCGACAGCGAATGCCAATTCGGTCGGAAAGGCCATCGGTGGGAAGGCAGAAAGCGGTAAAGGCGATTATGAGGGTTTTTATAACAGCCTTCCCAACGGGGCAAGTCATACCATGACGTTCAATCCTTCCATCCTGAGGGATCCGGAACACAGGCAGAAATTTAAAGCCTTCCTGCGGTCATATGTCGAGAACGGCGGTACGACGTTGCAGATCAACATGCTGGACGCCGATCTGCTTCGGGAAGCGCAAAAACATCCGCAGGATTACCGTCATCTGCTTGTGCGGATCACCGGTTATAACGCTTATTTCGTTACCGTCGGCAAGGAACTGCAGGATGAGGTCATCGCTCGTGTCAGTCACCAGTTTGCATAACCGGACGATGCTGGATCTGGTCGACGATTCTCAAGTCACAGGCCTTGTGCTGGAAATTCAGCGCATGTCGACGGAAGATGGACCCGGTCTGCGGACGACCATATTCATGAAGGGTTGTCCGATGCAATGCCTGTGGTGCCATAATCCCGAAAGTATCTCGCCAAGACCTCAGGTCCAATGGATCGGTGTACGATGCATTGGTTGTTTGAGCTGCGTAGAAATCTGTCCGGAAAATGCGTTAACGATGACCAAAGCCGGCCTGCAGATCAACCGGGAAATTTGTGATGGTTGTGGAATTTGCACCGAAACCTGTCCATCGACTGCGATCGAGATGCTGGGCAGGAAATGGGAAGTGGGTGAACTGGCTAGAGAGCTGTTGAAGGACCGGGAGTATTTCAAACAGTCGTCAGGTGGGATCACGATCAGCGGCGGTGAGGCAACGCTTCAATGGAGATTCGTTTCCGCGCTTCTCCAAATCTTGAAGGATGAAGATATTCACATCTGCATTGATACCTGTGGAATAACTCGCCCAGAAGCGCTGGAGGCCATCCTGCCATATACCGATATCGTCCTTTACGATTTAAAGGAATTTGATCCGGAAAATCATCAGGAATTCACAAAAAGTAATCTTGAGCGGGTGCTTTCCACACTAAAAGCTATCACAGAATATATGAAAACCCACAACAAGCCGTCGGAAATTTGGATCAGGACGCCGCTTATTCCAAGTGCCACAGCCCGTCAGGACAACGTTTTGAAAATCGGCGCATACATCGCAAGTAATTGTGATGGGGTTGTCAGCCGCTGGGATCTGCTGGCATTCAATAATTTATGCAGGGATAAATATAAACGCCTCGGTATGGAATGGGCATTTACCGATAAAGAACTCCTGACGCGTGAAGATATGGAGCAGTTTGCAGAAATTGCCAGGACTGCGGGTGTTGACCCACAGATTGTCCATTGGAGTGGATCGACCAGGTTGGAATAAGAACAAATAAATTGGATTACTGCTTGAAGTTCATTTTCCTAACACAAGGAGAGAGAAAAATGACAGCGTATAAGAATGAATTTAGTTCAGAGGATATTAATTGTTTTAAACCGAGCATGAAAGTGGGCTTGATGGCCTCCATCAACCCTGAAGGTTTGCCGCATATAACTCTGCTTACATCAATGCAGGCAAACAAGCCGACAGAGTTGATATTCGGACAGTTCACCAATGGAGCCAGCAAGAAATTCATCCAGGAGAACCATCATATCGGTTTTTTGGTCATGACGTTTGAAAAAATCATGTGGCGTGGAAAGGCGACCTGGACACATATGGCGAAAGAAGGCCCCGAGTATGAGCAGATGAACCTAATCCCCATGTTCCGCTATAACACCTACTTCGGCATTAATACCGTGCACTACTTCGATCTGTTGGAGGTTTCAGAGTCCACACCCTTGCCCATGAACAAGATCATTCTGGAAGCTTTGAAAACCATGCTTGGGAAAGGCGCCCTCCGGTCGGGTGCAAACGAGCGAATACTAAGTCCATACGCTGAAAAAATCTTCAATGACCTCACGTCGTTGAAATTCTTGTCCTATATCGGCGAGGATGGCTACCCTTCAATCATCCCGGTCATCCAATGCCAGGCTGCCGACAGCACCAGGCTGGCTTTTTCTGGCGGGGTTTACACCGAGGAGATGAATGCTATCCCGGTTGGCAGCGATGTGGCCGTCTTTTGTATGAATTTTGGGATAGAGGATATTCTCATTCGCGGTAAATTCAGTGGATTCCAGCGTTCACGCGTGATTAACTTTGGTACAGTCGATATTAATTGGGTTTACAATACCATGCCGCCTGCAATCGGGCAGATCTATCCGCCGGTTGAGTTGAAAGCATGCTCCGAGTTCTAGGATTAAAAGGAGAGAAGGAAAAATGTCTGATTCGCATAAATCAAAAGGATTCAAAGGTCAAAAAATCTGCGGTATCGGAATATTCAGTGTCGGAGTGCTGCATACGCTGGCCCATTTTCTGATCGCGCAGCCGCGGGAAGCATTGTTTTGGATCATTCGCGCCGGCGTATTCAATACCTTGGGCACAGATTGGGCCACGGCCAATTTCAGCACCCTCATGTCTCTTGTTGTTGGATTTCTCATCATGATTGTTGGCGCGCTGATCTTTCAGACGGCAAAAATCCCCTGGCGAATCCCATTGTCAACTGCAATCGCAATTACTTTGCTTTTTTTGTTTATCGTGATTGCCGGTCCGAACGGCGGTGGCTGGTTGGCTTTACCTTTTTGCGTTTATCTTGTTTTCCAAAAGGGAAAAGGGAAATCGGCAGGATAAGGCGCTATTCGATACCTGAGACTCAAGGGGGCACCTGCTGTTTTCCTCGAGTATTGGGTCGTTTCGAGTAGTCAATGCTGCCCCTTATTCTCCATCAGCATTCCAGGATAAATTTCTTTCCTCTAAAGAAGCTTTTTTTTATAGATCCTGCGGAGCTGCCAGACCCTGAACGCCGCTTCCATCTGGATGCGCAGGGACATTTTGGACACGCCGTAGGTGCGCTCCGCAAAATAGATTGGCACCTCCGCAAAGGTAAGCCCGGCCAATTTTGCCATGTAGGCCAATTCCACGATGAACACATACCCGCTTGAGCGGGATTCTTCAAAGGGGACGGCCTGGAGAGCAGCCCGAGACCACAAGCGGTAGCCGCCGGTTGCATCCCGGATGGGCAGGCTAAGGATTGTCCGTGCGTAGGTGTTTCCAAAGCTTGATAGGGCCTTGCGCCAGATAGGCCATTCGTCGTCGAGTTTTCCACCGGTAACGTACCGTGAACCAATCACCACGTCCGCTTTATTGAGTTCAGACAGCATGGCAGGCAGGCGCTCAGGGGGATGGCTCAGGTCTGCATCCATCATACCGATCACATCCGCACCCTGGTTCAGTGCGCAGCGGAATCCTTCGATATATGCTTTGCCCAACCCCTCTTTTCCCTGTCGGTGGCGCACCGACATCTGCCCGGGATATGCGTTCGCCAATTCTTCGGCGACTTTACCGGTCCCATCCGGGCTGTTGTCATCCATGATCAGGACGTTGAGGCCGGGAATCCCCAGTTTGAATAAGGATTCGACCAGTACCGGCAGGTTCCCTGCTTCATTATAGGTCGGTATGACTTGGATGATTTTCATTGTTCTCCGCTGCTATGATCTCTATAAGATAAGTAAATAATTGATCAATATTATACCTGTTACGCATTTAAAAATGACCGGTTGGATTATAATGGAATTTATATGCCTGCACCTGGAGCTATAATAAGTTTTTAAGAACACCTATCTCTCAAGAAAAGATTTAGTTGCTTGATAGGTTTTCCAAGAGCGTAGAGCAAGCTCGGAAATCTTTGAGTTGTTGAATCCCATTATGGCGCTGTGTATTGTGTCATTAAACGGTGTGATCCATTTGCCAGGTAAACGATCTGATCCTTTCATCGCACCAATGATTGACCCCGCGGTAGCTGCGTTACAATCCGTATCCCAACCACACATCACAGAAATGCAGATTGTTCTTTCTAGATCACCTTCTCCAAATAATAAACTTGCAAGGATGATTGCCGCGTTATTTATGGTGTGAATTAATGAGTAATGTCCAAATTCTTTCTCGATATGCTGCCAGGTGGTTTGCCAGTTTGAATCGTCCTTGTGCCATTGCTGCACTTGATGGGCCATATTCGAGAAACGGCAATTTTCAGGGATTTGACCAAGAGCAATCTCGATGAGCTCATCAATATCATCCACATAAAAAGCTGAAGCTTCCATTGCTGCAAAGAACATTTCACCATAGATGCCGTTTTTTGTATGAGATAAACGGGCATCACGAAAGGCGAACTCCGCTGCAATATCTGGATAACCTGCAGCTGCATAAGCGAATCCGTCAGCACGAATTTGAGCACCGATCCACTCGCGATAGGGGTTGTGATGTATGGCTGTCTTGGGAATTGGAATTTCGTTCACAAGGTTTCGATAAGCAACCCTTTCAGCAGTGAATATTTTATTGTAGGGCAGCAAATCTAACCATGTCTCACCAACATCAATTGTTGTAAAGGTGGGTCCGAATTTCTCCATAATATATAAGCCAATCAAGGTGTAGTCAATGTCATCATCCTGAGGCATGGTGTTAATGTTTCCCTTGGTTGTATCTTCCCAACTGATGGGAAATTCTTGTTGGGGGTGGTTTTCCTCCAATGGAATGAAATCATTTAAAGGATAAGCGTCAACAGCTTGTAGATACGTTTTAATTTGATCATGTGTGAGGCCTTCAACAGGCTTACCGAGTGTGCAGCCGGCGCAGCGTCCCAACCATGCCCCCAAGAAATGACTTTTTAAATCCTCATCACCCCGGTTTTGCATGTGCAATGATCTTGCGCTGGGAAGACAGTTTCTGATGCCTTCTAAATCTGATGGTTCTATGTAGAGAAAGCCAGGTCTTTTTTCTAAGGTATTGAAATTTTCATACATGGAGAGGAATTCTGCTTGAGATGTGTTTTTACCAATAGATGTTAATCCATTTGTATAAGCGGAGATATCATAGCCCTCTTCTTCCAGCTGGATCAACTCATTTTTTATGAGTGATGCGGTGCTCATGAAAAAATCTGTCATTTACTCCTCCCAACGAAAATATCTCTGAGGACAGTCTAGGCTTGTTTTATGGACGGACGCGCTTCAACATTTACTATTTGGATCAAGATTCACAAGGACAAAATAGTCTATGGTTCACTCCTATGATAATATCATTTTTACAAAATAATCCAGGTTTAAGTTTTCAGCTTGTTAGTCGATTATCTCCATGCTGGAGATGATTTCCGATAAGCGTTCCGGGTCAATAATACTAATGCCCCAATTTCATCTAATTTTCATTTCAAAAATCAACGCTGCGGAACTTTTATGCGGCTGAAAATAAAACCCTTATATAATCTACTGGGTTTTACGAATGGCAGGTATTATAATGTCGTCAAAAGAATATAAGGCGGTAAAGCCTATGACTGATAAAGCCATCCAAATCAAAAAAATCCATAAATACTACGGCAGGGTTCATGCCCTGCAAGGGCTGGACCTGGAAGTGAATCCCGGTGAGATCTTCGGTTTCCTGGGCCCCAACGGGGCAGGGAAGACAACAGCCATCCGATGCATGCTAGACCTGATCCGCCCGAACAGTGGATCTATTCGCATCTTGGGGCTTGATCCTCAGATGGACGCCAAGGCGGTCAAAGCAAAGGTCGGCTATCTGCCAGGGGATCTGAAATTGGACGGGGATTTCACCGGGCGGCAATTCCTGAAACACATCCGTCAGATTCGGGGGAACGCACGCCCTTGGGCGAATCTGCTGGCTTTGGCGCAGCGGCTTGACCTGGACCTGGACCGCAAGATCAAAACACTCTCCCAGGGCAACAAACAGAAAGTGGGATTGCTGCAGTGCTTCATCAGCGAGGTCCCGCTTTTTTTGTTGGACGAACCGACCCTTGGATTAGACCCGTTGATGCAGATGGAAGTTCTTCGGATCGTACGCGAAGAGCGTGAGCGTGGGACAACGGTCTTTTTCTCTTCGCATATCCTCTCCGAAGTTCAAAAGGTAGCAGACCGGGTGGGGATCATCCGCAAGGGCAAGTTGGTTGAGATCGCGCAAATGGACGAATTGATCAATCACGCCCTGTCCCGGCTGACCATCCAATTCAGTGAACCGGTACCGATGGCAGGTTTTGACAACCTGCCAAGAGTCAAGGTCATGCATGTGAATGATGACCAGCATTCTTACACGCTGGAAGTTATGGGAGAGATGGATCGCCTGATCAAGGCGTTGAGCGCTTATCCGGTGCAGGATTTATCCGTGCAAAAACCTTCTCTTGAAGAAGTCTTCTTGAATTACTACAGGAACGAGGGTGAGGAGGAATAACCGATGTTGGCGATACTAAAACGTCAATTGGCAAAGAACTGGCTGATGATCCTTGGATGGGGACTTGGACTGGGTTTTTTGGGGGGATATATCCTGGATATCTACGAATCGTTTTTTGAAAAAAATATAAACCTCAATCAATTCATGGAGGCTTTCCCGGAAGACCTTTTTGCTTTCTTCGGCAGTTCCGGGGATCTGTTATCCATCGAAGGTTTCCTGGGGATTGAATTCTTCTCCTATCTTCCCGTCATCCTGGGGATCGTCGTCATCACCAGTGCCAGCAAATTAATCGCCAGACAAGAAGAAAACGGATCACTGGAATTGATCATCTCACAGCCGATCACCAGGAGTGCTGTATTTTGGAGCAAACTCCTGGCTTTGATCTTAAGCATTGTCATGATCTTGCTACTCACCTGGAGTGGTTTTGCCGTTGGCTTATCCAGAACTGCGGCTATTGACTTGACTTATGTAGAACTTGCCCGTCCGATCATCTCACTATTTGCCGTTGTGCTAATCTTCCTGAGCTTATCGCTGATGTTGAGTATGCTCCTGCCCAGCAGTAATGGGGCAGGATTGATCGCTGGATTTCTCTTGATTGCCAGCTACTTCATCACGTCACTGTCAAATATCAATCCCGACCTTGAGGGAATCAATAAGGTCTCACCCTTGAAGTATTACCAGGGTGGTGATGCAATGAGCGGATTGGATTATCAAGCATTGCTGATTTTGATTGGCCTGTCGGTGGTTTTTATTGGGATCGCGTGGCTGATCTTTATCAGGCGCGACCTGCGTTTTGGCGGGTCGGGCGGATTGCGGTTGGTTGTCAAGCGGGATGAAAATGAATAATTGTTTGATAAATTCTTTTATGGAGCAATTCCAAACCTAATTGTTTACTTCAACTTATACATAACATTAAAGATTTCAGTTGGAGAGGTCTAAGGGTCACTGCGCTATGGATTGATGGATAAATTTCTATCCCCCGCTTCTCTTTTTCCTCCTGCGCATATTACCCTGCACTTCCAAAACCCCCTGGGTGATGCGTTCCTGGCAGATGCTGTGGTACTGGATTTCCAGGCCGGCGATGCGCTCGTCTAGGTTGCTGATGGCGGAGTCCATCGTCTGCAGGCGAGCGCAGTGCTCGCTGATGGTGGATTTATCAACCACTACGATTTCTGCGATCTTTGTTTGGTTGCAATCTGTTTCCTTAAGGGTATAAATCTGGCATCCTTGTGTTTGGGTAAGCTGCGAGTAGCTCATCGCGAAGCATGCCTTCGGCTAAATGCTCCTTGAACTCTGACGGTGAAAAGGGGCTTTATTCTACTCCAGCTTACTTTTCTATTACCAACTTTGTTGCACTTTCAAGGTGAATCAAAGATTGAAAATTAATTCACATGCACAAGTAAAAAAGGACAATGGCTTTTTATCCATCGTAGTAATAACAAATACACAATTGATTGACCGGAATTAGTGGATTCAATGAAGACATTAATAGCACAAGTAAAACTATTCTTTTCGCAGTATCAAAGCTGTGGTGTCCTCATAAACCAAGTACCATCCCAAATCATCCTCGATCGCTTTGGCAGCTTTACTGTTTTTCTGTAAAATTACCCATTCTAATTGATACTTGTCAAGGACAGTCTCCCAATCCTCCTCCAAATTTACAACCTGTAAATATATGCGGATAAAGTCCTCTCCATAAAAGTCAGCTTTGCTGTCAATAAAAACTTGCTTTTCTGGCCACAGTCGATATTGGAGATAGCCGCCCCACAAGAATTCGTTAAACATTTTCCCTTCCTGAGGGTTTTCTTCAATCCAATCAACCGCTTCAACTGGAAATTCTTCGGGATCAAATACATATCCCTGCCCTTCAGCATCAAACCGAAGTCCTAATCCCAAACCCACAACTGCGATAACGATGCTTAATACAACCCAAAACACACCTTTTAATTGAGAATCAATTTCCCGCACCCGGGTATTTATCACGCCAAGCCGGGTCATAAATTTATTTTTTAAAGGAATGTTTTCAAATATCTCATCCAAACCCCCGGCGAGAAGCGGTGCAGCTACAATCCCAAATAATGGAATATGGCGAGCGCTGTAAAGTCCCATAAGCAACCAGACAGCCGTACAAAACAGTAATCCGAATTTTCTTGGCTTTTTTGTCATACCGATAACAACCACCAGCATGCCTATCAAGATCATAAACGGCCAAAAACTTATCTCATGAAAGTTGGGCGATTGAAACTCATATGTAATATCAGCCAGATACTTATTCCCCAGATGGCTGAGAATTCCCGTCCACAACCCAAAACCAGAGGGATTGAGCAGTGATGCAATAAACGCTGTAAATCCACCTAGCAAGTAATTACGCCAGAATTCTTTGGGCAAACCAGAACACGCTGATTCTTTATTGAATATTTTTTCTGAAATCACACCAAACCCATAAATAAACCAGGTCAGAAATCCAGCAACAAACCCGCCGTGCAAATTGACCCAAAACAACATAATCACTGGCAGCAGCCACCAGTGTTGATGTTTTTCTTGATACAAATCATTAAGCACTAACATCCATAAAGCCAACAGAAGAAATGTGGATAAATGCGGTCGGATGAGCCAATGCAAGATAGAATTTAGTGAAACCAGTAAAATAACCAGCACTGCAGATAATAAAGTTTTATTCTCCTTTTGCAAACACTTGAAAACCAAGGTTAATGAGGTTGCGATTAATATTGCGCTAATTAAAACAGGCCCCCCTAAGCCCAGAAAACGTTCTGTGATCGCGTAGAAGAGACAAGTTAGCCATTCGTGCTGCATCACTGGCTGACCAGCTAAGGTATGTGAAAACACATCTTTGAGAGGAATTCTACCTTCAGTAAGTATGTACCTTCCAAGGTTCAAATGCATTGGAAAATCACCATCAGCATTCAGCATCTGGTGTCCTCGCAACAATACCGTAAAAAATATACCCACCCAAATGATATTTGCAAGGGTGGGAAAAAGGTGTCTAACCACTTTATTTTCTTGCTCTTTTATAACCACAGGCCATTATTCTCCATTGGATTTCAACCGAGATATTTTCGGGTTTGTTAACATCTCGTTTTGCCCGATATACTCGATATTATAACCGAATTGTCAGTTGTTGATTTGGAGCGATGCCACATCCTGTCATCTGTCCCCGCAGGGGAGGACATTATCCACGAATCGCAGCAAAGTGGGAAGCAATCCAAGTATTTCATATACTAGATGTTCCAGCTTTCCAATTCAACGCACGCACTCAACCGCTTCTGATATTGTTTCCACAGACTGACGACATCAATCGCAAGGAAATAAGGTGAGTAGTGGGTTGCACATGGTGCAGCCTGCATGACAAATACTACAAGTTTTCTATTTGAATTAATTATTGGATTTGGGAGGGAGAGAAATCTACCTTCTCTCTTTCCTCCGTCTCATATTACTCTGCACTTCCAAAACCCCCTGGGTGATGCGTTCCTGGCGGATACTGTGGTACTGGATCTCCAGGCCGGCGACGCGTTCGTCCAGGTTGCTAATGGCGGAGTCCATTGTCTGCAGACGTGCGCTGTGCTCGCTGATGGTGGATTCGAGGAACGCCAGGTAGAGGCGGGCGGTGAGGTGCTCCCACAACAGGAAAGACTTCAACTCGCTCGGGTCGCATCTGACTTTCAGGTCCTCGTCCACGCGGGCGGGGTGCTCCTTGAGGTCGGAGAGCTGCGGCGGGAGAATCTGGATGGACTGGGGCGTGTATGATCCGAAGTAGTTGAACTGGTTGTAGAGGATATTGAGTTCGTCAATGGATTTGCTGATATAGAGGGCTTTAAGGTGGGCGATCACCCCCCGCATATTGACGAAGGAGATCGCCTGCGAGGTGGGTACCTCTTCGGAGTAGAAGATCTCGTAACCGGCATTGCGGAACAGGCGCTCGCCGTAGCCGCCCAGGGAAATGATCCTGGCCTGTTTGTTCTTGCGCTCGAGGATCTCCGTGACCTGGAAGGCCTTGCTGATCAGTCCGGTGTTGAAGTTGCCGCACAGCCCCCTGTCGGAGGTGAGTGTGATCAGCCCAACATTCTTCCTGCCGGCGGCTTCGGCCTCAGGCACAGATGGCTTGCCCTCACCGGGGATGAAAGGCCCCGTCTTGGCCATCACGGTCGCAAGCTGGGCGTCCACATTGGCGGCATAGGCTTGAGCGATTTCGAGGTGTTTCTTGGCGCGCCGCCAGCGAATGGCGGACATCGCCCTGACTGAACGCAGGAGGTGCTTGATGTCATCCAGGCTTTTTAACCGGCTTTCGATCTCGTTGATCGATTCCATTAGAATTCCAGTTCTTCAGGCTTCTTGAGGAACCCAGATTCGTACTGTTTTTCCTGGAAGACTTCCAGCGTATGCCTGAGGTCCTTTTCAAGATCTTCGTCCCAGTGTCCTGCGGTGAATTCGGCCAGCAAGCCGGCATGGAAGTGGGTCATATACAGCAGGAACTGCTTTTCATATTCACCGATCTTGTCGATCGGGACGGGGTCGAGGTAGCCGTTGGTGGCGGCGAAGATGATCGCCACCTGGTGGGCGACGGGGAGCGGTTCGTACTGCGGCTGGGTCAGGATGGCGCGGATGCGCTCACCCCGGTCAAGCTGCTGGCGTGTTTCCATGTCCAGTTCGGTGCCGAAACGGGCGAAGATGCTCAACTCCAGGTACTGCGCCACGTCCAGAGCGAGGTTGCTGGAGACAGCCCGCATGGCGTCATTCTGGGCAGAGCCGCCCACGCGCGATACGGACAAACCGATGTCGATGGCGGGCTGGATGCCCTCATCGAAGAGCTTGGCGCTCAGGTAGATCTGGCCGTCCGTGATCGAGATCAGGTTGGTGGGGATATAGGCGGAGATATTACCCGCCTGGGTCTCCACGATGGGCAGGGCGGTCATACTACCGCCGCCCCTGTCGTCGGCGAAGTGGGCCGAACGCTCCAGCAGGCGGGAGTGCAGGTAGAAGATGTCGCCGGGGTAGGCCTCGCGCCCGGCGGGACGCTCCAGGAGGAGCGAGAGTTGGCGGTAGGCGATGGCGTGCTTGGAGAGGTCATCGTAGATGACCAGCACATTCCTGCCTGAATACATGAATTCCTCGGCCATGGCACAGCCGGCGTAGGGAGCGAGGAAGATCAGCGAAGGCGAATCTTCCGCGCTGGCCGAGACGACCGTGGTGTAGTCGAGCGCGCCGTACTGTTCGAAGGTTTCCACGATCTGGGCGACAGTGGACATCTTCTGCCCGATGCAGACGTAAATGCAGGTCACGTCCTGCCCTTTTTGGTTGATGACCGTGTCGATGGCGATGGCGGACTTGCCGGTCTGGCGATCGCCGATGATTAGCTCGCGTTGGCCGCGCCCCAGGGGGATGATTGAATCGATGGCTTTAATGCCGGTTTGCAGGGGCTTATCGACGGGCGCGCGGTGGATGAAGCCCATCGCGGGGTATTCAACAGGGCGGCGTCGGTCGGTCTCCAGCGGGCCCTGGTCGTCAATGGGCTGCCCTAGGGCGTTCACGACCCGCCCGAGGAGTGCTTCCCCAACCGGGACATCCACGACCCTGCCCGTCTCATAAACAACGTCACCCGCCTGGATCTCCCCGCCGAAACCCAGGATCACGCAGCCGACGTAATGCTCGTGGAGGTCCATGGCGATGCCATAGGTGCCGTCCGGAAAGACAACCAGCTCATTGGAAAGCACACCCCGTAGGCCGGAGACATTCGCAACGCCGCCGCCGACCTTCTTGACCGTGCCGATATTCTGTGTCTTGAAATCAACGTCGAAATCCTGTGCGGCTTCGCGCAGGGAGTCAACATCGTCACCGGTGTGGAGGTCGAAATGGCCTTTCAGGTCAGCCAGCGCTTGTTCCTGGCGCGCCTTGAACTGGTCCATCCTTTTGAGGATGTCCTCGGTGTGCACGGACGGCGTTTCCTGCTCGGGATGGTCGCTGTTCTTGTTGGTTAACTCAGGGTCGTTCATAATGTTTCCTGATATTTCTGTTGAAGTTTCCTAACCATACCCTGCAGGCTGCCGTCGATGAGGATATCCTCAAAGCGCAGGATGCAGCCCGCGATCAAGTCTGGGTCATCCTCATAGCTGATATTCAGGGGACGGTTCGTTTTCTCTTCGAGGAGTTCCGCCAGCTCCTTCTGGAATGCTTCTGAGGGCGTTCTGGCGAAGATGACCCTGACGAAGATATCTGAATCGGTCGTCTCCTGGATATCCGGAGGAAAGTCGGTCTTGCGGATGCGGTCAAGGAATTCTGTTTGCAGTTCGTTATAAAACTTGTCGTCAAGCAGATCGGTCAGGATCTCTTTGGTGAATTGACCTGCAATCGTGCCGATTTCCTGTTTGTGCTGCATCAGTGCTTCTTCACGGATCTTGGTAAGCGTTTCTTCCGCCTGGCTTTGATACTGATCGATCTGGGACTGCACTTCTGAGAGCATCTGCTGGCGCGTCTTCTCGATCACGACCCGGGCTTCGTTCTTGCGGGCGTTGATCTCCACGTCAATATTGTCCCTTTTATCTTCGTAGAACAGTTTGGCTTCCTCGGCGGCCTTCTGGGCTTCTTCCGCCGCGGTGAGCTGCCGGGTGACTTCATCAGCGCGCTTATTGAGCACCTTTTGAAGCGGTTTGAAAAGGAAGCGGTACAGGATGAACGCCAGGATCAGGAAATTGGCGATCTGCAACAGGATGGTACTTAAATTGATATCAAGCATACTGACCTCTCTTGCTTGAATGAGAAGCGGTTGTCATTTGTCAGGTTGTTGGGGTTCACCCGCCGAGGATGAATGTTCGCATTGGGTTTGCAAAGACAAGGATCAGGATGACCGCCAGGACGTAGATCGCCAGAGATTCGAGCATCGCCAGTGAAAGCAGGACAATGCTGTTGATCCTGTCGCCGGCTTCGGGCTGGCGGCTGATCGCTTTCAACCCGCTGGCAGCTACAATTGCCTGACCGATCGCGGGAACCGTGATCCCGACAATGATGCCGGGGCCTGCAACCAGTACAGTGGCAATCACAAAGATTTTATCCCAAGGTAATGTTGACCAATCCATTGAAAAACTCCTTATTATTTAGTTGATTGGTGGGCTTTAACAGCGCCGCCGATATAGACACAAGTGAGCAGGGTAAAGATGTACGCCTGCAGGATTCCGGTAAAGATGCTGAAGAGCATCATGGGTACCGGGACAATAAATGGTGCAATCACAAAGAGGATTGCAATGATAATTTCTTCGCCGATGATATTCCCGAACAAACGGAAGGTCAGGGAAAAGGTGCGCGCGATCTCGCTGGCGACCTCGATGGGCAGCATGATAAAGATCGGTTCCACGTAGTGCTTTAGATAACCACCCAGGCCTTTCATTCGGATGCCAAAATAGGGCACGCTGATGAACACGACCAGAGCCATGGCGATGGGGGTATTGATGTCCTGGGTCGGTGAACTCAGCCCAGGCAGCAACCCCAGCAGGTTCGAACAGCCGATGAAGATCGCCAGGCCCAGCACTATGGGCAGGAACATGGCGGTGTCATTCGAGCCGATATTGGCGGCAATCAACCCGCTGACGGCTTCCCTGAGCCATTCAACGGCATTCTGAGCCATACCGGGGCGTACTTTGAAGGTGCGGCCGACCCAGAACGAAAACCCACTGATGATCACGATCATGATCCAGGTATTGACGACTGTTGAGGTCACCTGGACGGGCCCAACGGTGAAAACGATCCTGGGTGTGATCTCTTCGGCAATCGATGAAGACTCAACATCCTCCATTTTGCGCAGTTGGAACCCGATCAGCGCAAAGGCGAGGATGAGGATAATGAGAAGGAGTGTTGAAAAATGTGCTTTAATCCACTTCATCATGAGTTCCTTGTTTCTCTGATCTTTCTTGTTCTTTCTCCTGCGACTGCCGGCCGTGTTCCCTGTAGAGCGTATACAGGTTGCTGAAGGCGATCATCACGCCCAGCACGAGCAGGCTCAGGGTCCAGGTCAAGTTGTTCTCGAAACGACGGTCGAGGTAGTGCCCGAGAAGAACACCGCCGACGATGGGAAACGCCAGGTTCCACGCCAGTGTTGTCAATTCTGCAAGGGCGCTCATCGTCTTTGATGATGACTGCTTCTTTGGCGTCTGCGCTGTTTGTCCGGCGTCGTTCCCGTGAACCGGCTTCGGTTGAATGGGAGCTTTCACCGTTTCCTCTTTTCAACCGCGGCTTCACGGATGGCTTTTTCCAGTGAGAGTCTGAGCTGTGTGAATTCAAGATCAGCTTTCTTAGCCTGTTTCTCCAGCTGTGCGGATTGTTTTTCCAGCCCACTCTGGACGACTTCCAGGTCGTCGCCTTCTTCTGCAGCCGATGTGAGGACCAGGACCCGGTTGGATTGATCTTTGCGCCGCTGGACTTCAATCGTGCCCTGGTAGAGCGCGATGAAACGTTCGTCTTTATCGATCTTATAACGGATGAACCCGGAGTTGATTTGCGAGATGAAAGGTGCATGGTTGGGGAGGATGCCCCACCAACCGTCCGGCAGGAGCACCTGCATCGATTTAACCTCTGCATCAAGGACCTTCTTATCCGGGGTCATGACTTCAAGCTGAAGCGTTTTGGTCATGCGGCTGCCTCGGTCTGTTCGGTTTCTTTCCGGTCGCGCTGTTCGTAGGCTTCTTTGACCTGATCGATTGTCCCGGTCATATAGAAGAAACGTTCAGGAACCATATCCATCTCGCCATCGAGGATCATGCGGAAGCCGCGCAGCGTTTCATCCAGGGAGACGAAGACGCCTTGCCTCCCCGTGAAAGGTTCAGCCACAAAGAAAGGCTGGGTGAGGAAACGCTGTATCTTCCTGGCGCGCTGCACCAGCAGGCGGTCTTCTTCCGCCAGCTCTTCCATCCCCAGGATGGCGATTACATCCCGCAATTCCTGGTAGCGTGCCAGGGTCTCGCGCACATTAGAAGCGATCTGGTAGTGCGTTTCGCCCACGATTCTGGGGGTCAGCAGCCGTGAACCGGATTCGAGGGGATCAACGGCGGGATACAAACCCTGGCTGGCCGCCTGGCGTGAAAGCACGACGGTGGCATCCAGGTGCGAGAAGGTTGCAGCGGGTGCCGGGTCGGTCAGGTCGTCCGCCGGGACATAGATCGCCTGGATGGAGGTGATTGCCCCATCCTTTGTGGAGACGATGCGTTCCTCAAGCTGGCCGACCTCAGTTGCCAGGGTGGGCTGATAACCCACTGCGCTGGTCATCCTGCCCAGCAGGGCGGAGACTTCACCGCCTGCCTGGATGTAGCGGAAGACGTTATCAATGAATAAAAGCACATCCTGGTGCTCATTATCGCGGAAGTGTTCAGCCATTGTCAGGGCGGTGAAGACAACCCGGAACCTGGCCCCGGGGGGTTCGTTCATCTCGCCGAAGATAAGGATGGCATCGTCGAGGACGCCCCTGTTCTTCATTTGCAGGTAGAGGTCGTTGCCTTCACGGGTGCGTTCACCAACACCGGCGAAGACCGAGACGCCCTCGTGAACTGCCGAGGTGTTGCGGATCATCTCCATGATAAGCATGGTCTTGCCCACGCCCGCGCCGCCCAGCAGCCCAACCTTGCCGCCGCGTACGAATGGAGCGAGCAGGTCGATGACCTTCATGCCGGTGATGAAGAGTTCGCTGGACGGCTTTTGGTCCACAAAGGCCGGGGGTGCTTGATGGATCCCTTTTCGGGCGACATCCACAGGCAGTTCTTCGCCGTCATCGATCGTCTCGCCCAGGATGTTGAATGCCCTGCCCAGGGTATCCTTCCCGACCGGGACTTTGATCTGCGAACCGGTATCCACCACGGTGAGGTCCCGCTGCAGTCCCGCTGCAGATTCCATGGAAACACACCGGACGGTTTGTTCGTCAAGATGTTCCAGAATTTCAAGGGTGATAACTCGATTATCAAGGGTGACGGTCAACGCGGTTTGCAAGCCGGGCAGTTTTCGGTCCGGGAAACGTACATCAACGACCGGACCGATGATCCTGACGATCTTGCCGGTATGTTTTTCTTTTGGTGGTGCTGGATTCATAATTCACTCAGCTTATTGATTGGAATATTCTTGAATATCAGGGAAGGATGAACGCCTTCCGGAGTGCAGACACAGCTTTTTGAAGGTCTGATTCGGCGATCATGCAGGTCACGGAGGAAACCGATGAGCTGATGCCCAGAATGTTAATTTCCTCGCTGCCCAAGGCTTCGAACATATGCCCGGCGATGACCTGACTTTCATCAAAATCAAGACTGGAAATGCAGACCAATGCAACCTCCTGATCTTGGATGATGGCCTGGCTGCTCACTTCTTCATGGATCTTACGGGTGACCTCGAGGGTAAGGTCGAAGTCATCCCGGTCAACGCAGATCAGAATGTGGTCGAATTTATCGCCGTCAGAAAGGTTCACGATCAACTCCACATGGATTCCCATCTTGGCGATTTCCGAGAAGAAATGGCCGCCAATCCCCGGGTGGGTGGGGATACCAATCAAACCAACCATGGCGACACGATTTTTATAAATTAGTCCGCCAGCTTCTATTCGTTCCTGTCCGTTCATTAACGCACCGCCTTATCTCGTTTTTTGGGGGGGTCAAGCAATTGTTTTGTGTGATCCATCCCTGCAGGGACAATAAAGGCTGGTTCTCCAATAGAACGGGAGTATTCTGAAATGCAGACATACTCCCGGTTTTCCTGGCCGGATGAGGAGAACAGCATCGTATAAAACATCTGTGGATGTGATAAGTTTCGAGAGGGGTGCTGCCATTTTTGCATCAAAGAAGTACGCAAATTGTATGGGGATATGCCGCTTCTTGTTGGGGGAGTGGTACTGTGTTGTGGGAAAGATGTTTTATTTTTGATTCTTTTATTAATTCTAAACTCAAACAAATCAAGCTCGGTTCTACTTGTTTGGTGAACAACGTGATGGCTTTTCAGTGGTGAGGAGAAACAATTATTCTTTTTTGATTATTGTCCTCTTAGCATATTCATAAGGATCAAACTACTGATCCAAGAATTGCTTCATTCAAGAGTAATAACCAACCATCTTCTTCATCAGTTATTATAAACGCATCCTATGCAATTAAGGGTCATACCCAAGGAAATGATTATACTTATTTCGTTGGAAAAATCAAGGGGGTGTTAATCGCGGGTGTTATTCGCGAATAAAAATGTCATGGATAATTCACGAATAAAATTATCAGGTTATGAACAAAAGGATAACACTGATGATTAAGGAAATAAAAGGATTGAAAATTGCTTTGGTTTCTTTGAAAAAGTATTCCATCCTGGAGACAACAATCCAAGATTTATGAAGCTTTTCATGATAGATAGATGATGTGGAGCAGTACATTAATTAAAAAAGATGCGAGCCAAACGGCTCGCATCTGAGCATAATAAGAGTCTATAGCGTCTACTCGAATTCTGTCCAGTAACTCGGCAAGACCCAGACGTCGAACGTGTCGGGGACCTCATCGGAAGAATAAGAAACCCAGATTTCGACATCCGTTGAGCCGTTAGACGGTATCGCTTCCGACCAATCATATCCGCCCCCGATGATCTGGCCATCTGTATTATAAATCAGAGCATAGACGTTAACTTCTGTAACATCCTTGCTGTAATTATTTGTCACTGTAGCGGTGACATAATTATCATAATCTCCCGTAACGTTTGCGCTGGTGACGGTAAAAGGATTTTCCGTCAGTTCATAATCTGTCAGACGCTCGCCAGGCAGGACCAGGATATCATATTCCGTTGTCACCGCATTTTCAGGTAGGGAAGTGACCCATGGAGACACACCCACTGTCTCTCCTGGAAGCAGCATATCAATGTCTACGTAGCCCGTTGTGGTCACATGGCCTGCATCATCGTAGAATGTCACATAAACAATGGAATCCTCTAACGGATATTCGGCGTTGTTCTGGACGATAAGGCCACCGTAGACACTGCCATATGGGCCTTCATAGAAATTGTCGTTGAGGATGGAAATGTCCGTCCAGAAATCATTACCTTCAATATATTCCGAACTGTAAGTGAAAGTTGGATAGACTTCTATCGAAGCAACCTCATCAAAGGCGTCCACGTAATCGATAAAACCCATATAGTCCTCGCCGGGAATGAAATCAAGATAGGAATATCCACCGCCAACGATATTCCCTGCGCTGTTGTAGCAAATGATATTGACACGGATTTCTGTATAGGTTTCAGGATTATTGTTGTTGATGCGCCCCGTGACCATGGGGTAATATTCATCTGGCCAGAAGACGGTGTCATCAATGCTAAATGGATAGGTGAAACCGTCAGGCTCGATTGTGCCATCATATTCCCAATCAATCGTGACAGAATCTACTGCGGGGTCATCTTCAGAGAGATAATAATTAAAGACGATCCCGAAGGTTTGGTTGGGGAAGATCCAGCGTACAAAGCTGTAATCGCTGCCTATCTCGTTCCCATTGGCATCATAAAGGTAAACGGTGTAATCCACGTCTTCAAAGATGAGATCTGAATTCGGGTTTTCAAAGAAGAAGGAGATAAAGACGGTGGTCTCCTCTTGAATCCAGATGTTATTATCCAGCATGACTAATTCTTGGAACCCGCCGGTAGAATCGGATTCAGCTTCTTCGGTAACCTCAGCGGGTGGGGTGTCCCCCTCTTCTTCATCGGATAAAATTTCTTCTTCCACTTCCTCAGCGATATCTACAACCTCTTCAGCGATGCCTTCGACGATCTCGGAAATATCATCTTCGTTGATTGATCTCGATCCGAAGCCCAAACACGCCAAACTCGTTGTCAATACGAGGATAATGATCGATATGAAGATCAGTTTTCTGTTTTGCATTACAACCTCCTTATAAGATTATGAATCTTGGTCAATTGATTGGCCTTTAATTCAGATTAGGGAATTTTCATGGGTGTTAATCTTGATTTGCTGGAATAAACTTCTATTTTAATTAACAAATCGTTTGATGGTTGGAAATGAGGTATTAGATTAATAAAATGTGAGTTGAGACGAGATTGCATGTTGATGTAATCACTGCCTGACTTATTGCCATTATATAGTTAAATAATTTTTCAAGCAAGAGAAATTTTGTGTCCTTCTGCACTAGATGAATATTTGCGTACTAAGGTGTAATAGGATCCAACTGGCATTATCTGGTTGATTTTATATGTAAAAGGTGGATGGGAGACTAACACACATGGACTTACTATAGGCTGTAATTTAAATCAGTGGTGTATGCACAAGCCCTTTTCGCCACACGCAGCCCCGGAACACGCTATACGCCCTTAATGAAGGAATACGCGGTCAAGAATGAAATACACTGTACACGCAGCACCAAATATCGTAGATATGATAACCAAAAAACCGCGATCCTTTTTGTCGAAAAAACTAATCAAGCCATTAATAAAAGCTGAAATGCCTGCAACGAAAACGCCAGTATACAGCCTGTTCAAAATTTCCATGTTGATGAAGTAGGCATTTATTGTGTCTCCCCTAGGTTCTGATTTGATAATCTTACTCGCAAGTATTGAACTGATGACGAACAATATAAACATAAGTACTACAAGACCAACCGACCATTTGCCATAATTTGATTTTGGCACAAGCCCTCCTAATCTTTGTTCAATATTCATTATACAATTATCCCCTCGGGAGTAAAATGAAACGGTTTTTATCTTCCAAGCAGATGATTTTCCAAGTAAAGTGATTTTATAGTACTTAGCATAAAACCTTACAGCACTCTCCCCCGTATAATAAAAAAATAGGGCAGGTGGGAGTCGAACCCACACGGTACTAATACCGAAGGATTTTAAGTCCTTTGCGTCTGCCATTCCGCCACTGCCCCAAACGCTTCCCTATTTTACCATTTAATGACACCTTGTGAAGATATATTTCCCTGATATGAAATACAATTCTCAGGGGGCACTCGGAATATCATCGTTTATAATTACTCAAACATTTCTCAGGAGCCTCGATCGATGCAAGGATCAGAAAACAAACCGCCTTATCTCAATCCAAGCCTTCCACCGGAGGAACGCGCTGAAGACCTGATCGCCAGGATGACCCTGGCGGAAAAGGTCTCGCAGATGCTGCATGGTTCGGCGGGGATTGACCGCCTGGGGATTCCCCCCTACGACTGGTGGAATGAAGCTTTGCATGGGGTTGCCCGCGCGGGGACAGCGACCGTTTTTCCGCAGGCAATTGGGATTGCAGCCACGTGTAATGAGGACCTGGTCTTCCGGATGGCGTCGGCGATCTCCGATGAGGGTCGCGCCAAACACCATCAGGCGCTGCGGGAAGGTGACCATTCACGCTATACAGGCCTGACGTTCTGGTCGCCGAACATCAACATTTTCCGGGATCCACGTTGGGGCAGGGGACAGGAGACCTACGGTGAAGACCCCTATCTCACTGCCAGGATTGGGGTTCAGTTCGTGCGCGGCTTGCAGGGGAATGACCCGCACTACCTCAAAACGGCTGCCTGTGCCAAACACTACGCCGTGCACAGCGGCCCAGAAGCCGACCGCCATCACTTTGACGCCCGGGTGGACATCCGTGACATGAAGATGACCTATCTGCCGGCGTTTGAAGCGCTCATATGCGAAGCGGGTGTGGCGGGTGTGATGGGTGCATACAACCGCACGAATGGGGAAGCCTGCTGCGCCAGTCCAACACTCCTACAGGAGATCCTGCGCGGGGAATGGGATTTCAAAGGTTATATTGTCTCAGACTGCTGGGCGATCGGCGATATCTACAAACATCATCAACTGGTCGAGACGCCGGAAGAAGCGGCTGCGCTGGCCGTCAAGAGTGGCTGCAACCTGAACTGCGGCTGCACGTATGAATACCTCCTGGCGGCTGTGGGGAAGGGCTTGCTGACCGAACGCGACATTGACCGGTCACTGCGCTATCTCTTCACGATCCGCTTCCGGCTGGGGATGTTCGACCCGCAAGACCAGGTGCCGTTTGCGCAAATCCCGCCAGAAGCCAACAACACACCTGCCAATCAAGCCCTGGCTTTGGAAGTGGCGCGCCAATCCCTGGTCTTGCTCAAGAACAAAGACGGCTTCCTGCCGCTTTCAAAAGACCTGAAATCCATTGCAGTGATCGGCCCGAACGCAGATGATGAGCTGGTGCTGCGGGGAAACTATTACGGGACGCCCTCCGAATCCATCTCAGTCCTGGAAGGCATCCGGAGTCTGGTCCCGCCATCCACGAAGGTCAACTATGCGCGAGGGTGCGAAATACACACATCCGGGCAGGAGGGTTTTGGGGACGCGGTGAAGATCGCAGCCGAATCTGATGTTGCCATCCTGGCGCTGGGCTTGTCACAGCAGGTTGAGGGCGAGGAAGGACAGAACGAGGGCAATCCTGAGGGCGTATTCAGCCAAGGCGACCGGATGGCATTGGATTTACCCGGTGAACAGGAAGCGCTCCTGAGGGCAGTCGTCGAGACCGGAACGCCGGTCGTGCTGGTGCTGCTAAACGGGAGTGCCGTGGCGGTCAACTGGGCGGACGACCACTGCCCGGCCATCCTGGAAGCCTGGTACCCCGGGCAGGCGGGCGGCCTTGCGGTGGCAGAAGCCCTCTTTGGCGATTACAATCCCGGTGGGAGGTTGCCGGTGACGTTCTATAAGTCGGTCGATCAGCTGCCGCCTTTCGAGGATTACAAGATGGCAGGGCGTACCTACCGCTACTTTGAGGGGGAGCCTCTTTACCTGTTTGGCTATGGGCTCAGCTACACCAGCTTTGAATATGAAGACCTGGTCCTCAGCCACGACCGCATGATGGAGCCGGAAGTACTGCAGCTTTCCTGCACGGTGCGCAACACCGGGCAGCTCACCGGCGATGAGGTCGTGCAGGTGTACCTGAGCGATGAGGAAGCTTCGCTGCCTGTCCCGCGACATGCACTGGCGGGTTTTAAGCGCATTCACCTGGCGCCCGGCGCGGCTGAACAAGTGGTGTTTGAGATTCAGCCCAAACAATTCGCCTTTGTGGATGAAGCCGGTGATTGGGTCATCGAACCGGGTCAGTTCACTGTTTTTGTCGGCGGCGGTCAGCCCGGCGCGGCAGGTGGATTATCCCAAAAGGTTGAGATAACCGGCGAAAAGATCATATTAGGTCACTAACGCCATCCCGGTTGGATATCGGGAAGGCAGATTTTGGAAATTTTATTGATGGATCTATCTTTAACAATCTGGAATTGGCTCCTGGCACTCTCGCCGGTGCTGGTCGTGGTGGTGTTGATGCTCGTCTTCCGCTGGGGTGGCAGTCGTGCTGGGGGCGTGGGATGGTTCACAGCGATAGGGGTAGCAGTTTTAGGGTTTGGCGCGGGCTTTGACCTGCTGGCGGTTGCCCAGGTAAAGGCGGTTTTGCTCAGCATGGACGTGCTGTATATCATCTGGTCTGCGCTGCTGCTCTTTAATATCGCTCGTGAAGCAGGCGCGATCCGTATGGTCGGGCGCACCCTGCCGGCATTGACCGGTGACCGGGTGATGCAGTCCTTGCTGATCGGCTGGCTGATGGTGTCTTTCCTGCAGGGGATGGGTGGTTTCGGTGTGCCTGTAGCGGTGTGCGCACCGCTTCTCGTCGGGCTGGGATTCACACCCGTGCAGGCTGTGGCCATGGCTTCCATCGGGCATGGCTGGGCGGTCAACTTTGGCTCACTGGCGACATCCTTCCAGACCCTCTTAGCGGTGACCGGACTGCCGGGAGAGGTGCTAGCGCCGATGGCTGCCCTGCTGCTGGGGATCGCCTGCCTGCCCAGCGGTTTACTGGTGGCGCTGATCGGCTGTGGTTGGAAGGGACTTAAACGCGCATTATTACCGGTGCTGCTGATTGGCCTTGTGATGGGTGCTGTGCAGTACCTGCTGGCAACCAGCGGAATGTGGACCCTGGGTGCGACCGGTGCGGGGATTGCCGGGCTGGCGGTCGGTATCGGATTGGCACGCCTGCCCGCTTACCGCATGAATACAGTGGAACCGGATCGCGAAGATATCCCGGAAGGGGATATGGGGAAATCACTTTGGGTTTCATTGACCGCTTACGCCTTGCTGGTCGTTTTGGCATTCACCGTCAACCTGATCCATCCGGTGGACGAATTCCTGAGCCAGGTTACCTTTACGCTTGCATTCCCGGAGGTCAGTTCTTCATTGGGCTGGGTCACAGAAGCCGAAAATGGACTGGTGATTAACATCTTCGGCCATACTGGCGCGATCCTGCTGTACACCTGTTTCATCTCTTATATCATTTACCGCAAGACCGGCTATATTGAAAAAGGCGCGCTCACGCGTATCCTCAGCCGGGTCGTGAAGAGCGGTATCAATTCAAGTCTGGGCATCATGGCGATGGTGGGTATGGCGTCGGTGATGCTCCACAGCGGGATGACCAACCTGCTGGCGGAAGGTCTCAGTGTGAGTTTCAGCAGCGAGATCTACCCTGCGGTTGCGCCTTTCATCGGTGCGCTGGGGGCTTTCATCACGGGCAGCAACAACAACTCAAACGTCCTTTTTGCGGTCCTCCAGCAAAACACCGCCCAGATGTTGGACCTGAGCGTGATGCTGATCCTGGGTGCACAGACGGCCGGCGGTGCGCTGGGGAGCGTCCTGGCACCCGCAAAGGTCATTGTGGGGTGCAGCACCGTTGGGCTGGCGGGGCAGGAGGGCGCAGTTATGCGCAAACTGCTGGGGTACGGCCTGGTCACCGTGGGAACGGTAGCGCTGGCCGCACTGGCTATCCATCATTTCTTTTAGGAGCAGTCATGTCTGAGATGAGTAAAACGAAAACGAAGTCCTGGCTGCGGGTCGGGCTGCTGGCGCTGCATATCCTGCTCCCTTTGGGCTTGTACCTTGCCATGAACGGCGGATATCAGATTATTGCGGTTATCATTGCAGGGCTGTTTAGTCTGAGCATGCTGGCATTGGTGGTGTTTAAATGACAGCTAAACGGAAATCTCGAAAAGGTCACGGCTGGCTCAGCAAGTCCCTGTTTACAGTTAGCCTGGTTTTTCTCATCGGCGGGTTGGTCCTCCTGGCATGGGGGGTGTGGCCGCCGTCGACTGATGCCGTCCAGGTGGATATCCCGGCAGGAGTGCTGCCCGGCGCGCCGTCTGGGGCGACCTACGCCAGCAAAGCGGACTATACGCTGAGCGTCGCCTGGCCCATGTGGGTGCGCGCCGGCGAAGAGGGCGCTCTGCAGGTGCTGCTGGCGGAAGCGGACGCAGGTTCATCCGGTTCAGGAGACCGCCCGGCGCAAATCATCCTGGTGGAGCCGTCCATCGCAGGGCTGATGGTGGACCCAAGCGGGCGCGTGCAGGCCAGCCTGGCGGCGGGGCAGGACCTCGACCTGACCTGGACGCTGGAAAGCGCCAGCGCGGGGGAGTATGCGGGTAAAGTTTATATCGCTTTTGGGTTCTATGACGAGGCGCAGGATGCGCTGATCTCCGTGCCGGTGGCCGTGGTGGATATCGCCTTCGAGGTGAAATCCCTGTGGGGGCTTGAGGGACGGATGGCGATGTGGTTTGGGCTGGTGGGCGTGGCGCTGTGGGGTGCGCTGTTTGTGCTGGGGCGGGTTGCGCAGGGGAGAGCGGGTATGTAATTCCCTGGCGGGTACAGCATCTTGTCATTGCGAACTCCTGTAAAGGAGTGAAGCAATCCAAGTAGTGGATGAATAGGATAACTCTCCAGGCGGAGAGAAATGGATTAAGGGTGGAAAACGACATGCGAACTTATTATGGTTATTTCCTAACTAACAAGGATAACAATGTCCTTTATACCGGCGTGACCAATGACCTTTTCCACAGGGTGTATCAGCACCGGTCGGGAAAAGGAAGTAAATTCACTGCCAAGTATCATGCAACGAAGCTTGTTTATTATGAGACATACCGTGACATTCATGATGCGATCACCCGGGAGAAACAGATCAAGGGTGGCTCCAGGCAGAAGAAGATTGATTTGGTGAATGAGGTCAATCCGGATTGGAAGGATCTGTGTGTTGATATTTAGTATTAATTAGACGGCATGAGAATGGACAGTCGCAGCCAGGAGTTGTGAGGGCTGTTTTTTGTCGGATAGGACATCTATGAAGATTAATTCTTGGATTGCTTCGTCGCACCTGTGGGTGCTACCTCGCAATGACAAAAATAATTGTCATTGCTTCACCCTCGGTAGAGGGTGAAGCAATCCTAGTAGTGGATGAATAGATTTTCTCTCAAGGCGGAGATGAATGGATTATGGGTGTAAAAAGAAAACGCACGATTTCATTGCGCTAAATATTAAATATTCTGGTACTATATTCATAATGACCGAACCAAACAAACCCGACCGCAGTGCTGCCCAAAACCTGACGCGCTCGCTCCTGGTGACCTTCTCCGTCGGCTGCCTGACCTTCCTGATCGCCGGCGGGGCGATCGTCGCCGGCGTGCTGATTGACCTGCGCAACGGCACCATGCCGCGCTGGACCCTGCTCCTGCTCCTTCTCAGTTCACCCATCACCCTGGGGATGGTCTACCTGCTCGTCCGCCGGGTACTTAAGCGACCCCAAAATGAACCCGACGAGGGCGGGATTGAGGAAGACCAGCTTGACCCTCCGCTGGAGGGGTAAGGATTGATCCTGCAAGACACGGATGGATGAAACATCGCGCCATCATACAAAAAAGTTCACAGGGACTCACCGAAGGCCCACTTTCCCCTGAATAAATCACAAATCCACATCGCTGAATAACGCCATCAACCAACCGGATGCACGTTCATAAAGGAGGTTAATTATGAAAACCCGGACTGCTGTTTCTATTGGCTTTATCAGTATGGTTTTATTATTCCTCATTGTTTCCCCGGTCCAGGCTGCTAATCCCGGGCGGTCAGCGGCGCAGGCGATCATAAACGGCGATCCACTCACGATCCTGGTGAGTTCGGATGGGACCATCCAGATCTTTCATAACCAGGACCTTACACACGGCGCGGTTTATGAGGATATATCCGCATACGCCAGCGGGTTGTTTATCGCTTTTGGAACGGATGTGTATGGCCCCTTTATCCCGGCGTGGGGGGAAAACCCAATCCCAACCCCGATGATCGAGGTTGAGCATGAGGGGCCGTTCGGCGCAGGGACCGAAGGCGATCCCTTCCAGATCATCACCACCCTGGAAGCCGCAGATGAGGATTATGGCATAAGGGTTGAGCAGATCGTCTCGTATGTTGACGGTCAGGAGTTTTTCCAGATTGATTGGGACCTCACGAATATTGGTAAAGAAGAGGTCGATTTCAAGTTCTACCATGCGGCTGATATCTACTTCGCCGGGACAGATCAGGGATTCGGTTACTATAAAGATGGTGTGGTGGGCGGGTATAACTGGGATAGAGATTGGTACATGGCATTTGACCCGCTTACCCCGGCAGACCATTACCAGGAAGATGAATTTATCAGGATCTGGCAAACCATCAGCACTGGCCTTGATTTGATGGATGGTACTGTTGAGGATTATGTCGATAATGGGATTGCCCTGCAGTGGGATATCAACCTGGGCGCCAGGGAAAGCACGACCATCAGCGATCTCTGGCGTTTCGGGGATATGCCGCCTGTAGGCGGGGGCGTGGATGTCTGGTTGAAGGACAGCCCCGAGGATGATGGGAGCGTGCCTTCATCGAACAATAACACCGCCTGGTGGACCAGTACGGATATCATCGTGCGCAATCAGTGGGATGATGAAATGGAGCACCAGAATCCGATCGCCGACCAGGAGAACTACATCTACGTGTATGTCCGCAACCAGGGCATTGAAGACGCCGAGGATGTGGTCGTGAACGTGTATTATGCAGACGCCAACCAGCTATCGCCGCGCTGGCCGGACAGCTTCAGTTTCATTGATTCGGTACTGGTTGATGTGCCTGCAGGCGGAGAGCTGTGGACAGAAGCGATCCCCTGGGTACCGCCTGTTTCCGGGCACCTGTGCCTGTACGTACGGCTTGAATCGGAGCAGGATCCCATTCAACGTGAGGGGAACGTACCAGGGGACAACAATATTGCTCAGCGTAATATCCACGTGATCGACCTGCAGCCCAGCGGGGGTAGCACCGGTGATACATCCGTTAACCCGATCCTGAGCAACCCCTCGACTGACCCGGATGATCAGATCGACCTGGTGCTGCGGTATCCCGATATCCCAGACACGCTGCGGATCATTGTGATCCTCCCCGATGATCTCTTTGAAGGCTGGCAGGCCCTCGGCGGATATGTGGACGGCGGCACGGTGATCGACACCGGGCAGATCGAAGTGGATGGGTGGGAAGAGACGATCATTTACAACCTGCCAATACTGCCCCTGGAGGAAGCGCAGATCACGATCAGATTTGAAGGCAGCGTCCAGGATCCCTTCATGGTGGGTGCAATTGAACGCCTCAACGGTGAAGATATCGGCGGGAATGTGTATTATTACCAGGGACTCATGCCAACCCCGACGCCTGAATATACACCGACAACGCCTGTTAACAATCTCGGTGGGTGGATTACGGCGAACTGCTGCCTGGTATTGGGTATCCTGGCCGTTTTGGCGGTGGTGGTTTTCCTGACCGTTTTCTTTATCGTGAAGGGAAAGGGCAAGCAGAAAGAGTAAGTAATAGGGATATACCTGATACTGCTGGACAGACAAAAAACAGCGCTGTCGTGAATTTGACCTTTACTGGTGTTTTTGGGCTGCGCTGTTATTTTTCGTTCCCTTGTTGTAAAACCCGGTTCGGGTTATATTAACCCCATGCAGACGCGCCTTCACCAACCCGAAACGAAAGGACCAATCTCTCAATGACCCACCAATACAAAAAAAACCTCAGGGCATGCCTGGCAGGGATGTGCGGCTGGGTGCAGAATGATTATGATGACACCCCGGTCAGCGGGATTGCCTGGGATTCGCGCAAGGTGGAACCTGGCGATGTCTTTTTTGCCCTGGTTGGCGAAAATGTGGATGGACATCAGTTTATTCCCGCCGCCGTTGAGAAGGGGGCTGCGGCAGTGGTTGGATCACGCCCACTATCTTCTCCTCTGGCGGTCCCTTATGTGCAAGTCAGGGGCGATGATCGAGAAGCGCTGGCAAAATTCTCGGCGGCGTTCTATGATTTCCCTTCTGAAAAGCTTGTCGTGATCGGTATAACGGGCACGGATGGTAAGACTACCACCACTAACCTGGTCTATCAGATCTTACGAGCTGCCGGCATCCCGGCAGGGATGATCTCTACGGTCAATGCCGTCATCGGCGATGAAGCCCTGGATACCGGCTTTCACGTTACCACGCCCGAATCTCCTGACATCCAACGCTACCTGGCACAAATGGTGGATGCCGGGTTGACGCATGTCGTGCTGGAAACCACCTCGCACGGCCTGGCGCAGAGGCGCGTGGCCGAGGTGGCATATGACCTGGTAGCGGTCACCAACGTGACGCACGAGCACCTGGACTATCACGGAGATTATCAAGGTTATCTGGTTGCGAAGGGGATGCTGTTTGAAGCCCTTTCAGGGGAAGGACGAAAACAATCCGAATTTACGCTGGCTGTGTTGAATAGGGATGATGACTCTTACGCTTATCTGTCGCAGATCAGCAAGGTTCCACAATTTTCGTATAGCCTATCAACAGGCGCCGACATGTGGGCGGATGAGATCGTTAATACACCCGGAGAATTGAACTTCACCGTCCACGCCTGTGGGGAACAATTTAAAATCCAAACGACCCTGATCGGCAATTACAACGTCCAAAACTGCCTGGCAGCGATCGCATTGACATATTTCGGTTTGGATGTGCCTCTTCAGGCTGTGCAGACTGCATTAAAAACCTTTCCCACTGTGCCGGGAAGAATGGAACAGATTGACCTGGGGCAGGATTTCCTGGCGATTGTTGACTTCGCACACACACCGAATGCCATCAAACAGGCTTTACTGGCAGCCCGCGAACTGACCGAAGGAAAAGTGATTGCAGTGTTCGGCTCTGCGGGATTGAGGGATGTGGAGAAGCGCAAGATGATGCCCGAAGTGGCTGTGGGGATTGCTGACGAAATTATCCTGACCGCAGAAGATCCGCGCACGGAATCGCTGGATGCGATCCTGGCGGATATGGCGGAAGGAGCGGTTAGAGGTAGGGGGGAAGAAGGAAAAGATTTCTGGCGCGAACCTGACCGGGGAACAGCCATCCGCATGGCAGTGGAGAAAGCTGAGACGGGTGACCTGGTGATCCTGTGCGGCAAGGGGCACGAACAGTCCATGTGTTTCGAGCAGGAGGAGTATGCCTGGGATGACCGCACCGCGCTGAGGTCTGCATTGTCGGAGAAACTCGGCCTGGCGGGACCAGAAATGCCGCAGTTGCCGACCAGCCCTACGAAAAAACACAAGAAATAACATTGTTATTCAGAAAAATAAAAAACTGCCCTTTTTATGAGGGCAGTTTGATTATTTATGGGTTGATATTTCAGCGACGTCGGCGATTGCTGCTGCTGCTGCGTTTCTTATTACTGCTGTCATGTTGTCGGGCTTCTTCCAGGGTCCAGCCTTCAAGAAGTGCCTGACGTGAAAGCCGGACACGGCCTTGATTATCAACATTTGTGACCATGACCGTGATCTCATCGCCTTCTTTGACGACATCTGTAACCTTATTCACGTGGTTGGTATCCAGTTGTGAAATATGAACCAGGCCGTCCTGTCCGGGCAGGATCTCAACAAATGCGCCGAAATCGGTGATGCGAACGACCTTGCCGGTGTAGATGCGGCCTACTTCAACCTCTTCAGTCAGGCGTTCGATGCGTTCACGGGCTGTTTTATAGCCTACGCCGTCGGTTGAGGCAATGAAGATCGTCCCATCATCTTCGATGTCGATGCGTGTGCCGGTCTCTTCCTGGAGGGAACGAATCGTCTCGCCGCCCTTGCCGATCACAGCACCAATCTTATCGACGGGGACGTGAATAATCTCGATGCGCGGGGCATGGTCTTTGATCTCCTCACGTGGTTTATCAATTGTCTTGAGCATGGTTTCAAGGATATTTAGCCGCGCTTTATGGGCTTGTTCGAGTGCTTCAGACATAATTTCAGTTGTGATCCCGCTGATCTTGATATCCATCTGGAGGGCGGTGATGCCCTCGGTGGTGCCGGTGACCTTGAAATCCATATCGCCCAGGTGGTCTTCCATGCCGAGGATATCTGTCAGGATGACATATTGGTTATCCTGCATGATCAATCCCATAGCGACGCCTGAGACGGGGCGTTTGATCGGCACACCGGTATCCATGAGCGCCAGCGTTGAACCGCATGTGGATGCCATAGAGGATGAACCGTTGGATGCCATGACTTCAGAAACGAGCCGCAGAGTGTAGGGGAAATCCTTCTCATCTGGGAGTACTGGTCGTAATGCCCGTTCCGCCAGCATGCCATGTCCGATCGCACGGCGGGATGTATACAGCCGGCCGGTCTCACCGACACAGAAGGGCGGGAAATTGTAGTGGTGCATGTAGCGTTTCGTTTCACCGGGGATCAGGTTATCCAACTCCTGCGCTTCTCTGGGTGTGCCAAGGGTTGCCATTGTCAGGACCTGGGTCTCGCCGCGGGTGAAGAGTCCGGAACCGTGTGCACGGGGACTGACATCAATCTCACACCAGACGTCGCGGATGTCCAATGGGCTGCGTCCGTCTGGGCGCACCTTTTGTGAGAGGATCCTGCTGCGGATAATCGTTTTTTCCGCTTCCTCAAAAGCTTTGCCTATTGATTTCGTGAGTTCTTTGAGATCTGACTCACTCAGCTCTTCAGCTTTACCTGCGGTCATTTCTTCGACAAGCGCTTCTTTCAGGTCATGGATCCCACCGTAAAGGTTATCTTTGGAATAGGGTTGTTCCATAATTCCAAGCATGCGTTCGTTGATTTGAGATTTAACCTGATCGATTAAATCTGCATCGACGGTCACGCATTCAACCTCACGTTTTTCCTTGCCGATCTCGCGTGCCATCTGTTCCTGCAGGTCAATAATGGGTTGAATCGATTTATGCGCCAGATCAAGTGCATCAATCATCACCTGTTCTGAGACTTCTTCTGCACCGCATTCCACCATTGCGATGGCTTCCCTGGTGCCTGCCACCATCAGATCTAATTTAGAATCTGCCATTTCACTGAAGGAGGGGTTGACGACGAGCTCATCATTTACATAACCGATCCGAACGGCGCCAATCGGGCCGCTCCATGGAATATCGGAGATCATCAGGGATGCTGAGGCAGCATTAATGCAGAGTGTATCGAGTGGATTTTCGGTATCAGCAGAAAGAGACATCAGGATGACCTGGACTTCATTTCGCATGCCATCCGGGAAGAGGGGACGGATCGGGCGGTCAGTCATTCTCGCTGTGAGGACGGCTTCTCCGCGCGGACGTCCTTCTCGACGGAAGAATGAACCGGGGATTCGCCCACCAGCGTACATACGCTCTTCATACTCAACGGTCAGCGGGAAGAAATCTAGTCCTTCCCGTATACCACCCATGGTGGCAGCAGATAAGATCAAGCTGTCGCCCTGCCGGATTGTGACGGCACCGCCAGCCTGCCCGGCAAGTTTGCCGGTTTCGATGATAATTTCCTTATCACCGAGGTTCGTTCGGTAAGTTCTAATATCAGGTGTCATTACATTTTTCCCTTCATCTAAATGACCGCCCAGTCAGGGACTGAAAACCGACGAGGTGCCAATCCTCAACAATTTTCAATTCCCGACCAGCGGTTAACGATTATTAAATAATACCACCGCAGAAAAGTCAATTGCGGAGTCATCGTCAAAACATTGGTTTAATGTTCAGCAATCAGCTTGATCTGCGGTTTGTTTACGATGTATTTCAAGAACGTTCTGTTATTTCTTGCGAATATTGAGCTTCTCAGTGAGTGCCAGATAGCGTTTATACTCTTTCCGGCGCAAGTATGCCAGCAAACGACGACGGCGACCAACGAGTTTGAGTAAGCCTCTGCGGGAACTTTCGTCATGCGAGTTCACCCTGAGATGATCGGTCAATTGTGTAATCCGCTTGGAAAGGATTGCGATTTGAACTTCCGGTGAACCTGTGTCGTCACTATGTACTTTGTATTCTTGAATGATCTCTTCTTTGACTTCTTTTTCTAAAGCCATGACTCTGCTACTCCTTGTTTTTATTTTGCAGGTCTCCGTGCACCCAGCCAAACGACCAGGCACAGGACCAGTCACAGCGAGAATTATACCAGACAGGGATAAATATGCAAGCGATGGAAATTCATTTGTTATTCGCGACTAAATCTGTTATGTTCATTTTGTGAATGAATAATAGTACAATTGAATAAAGGTTGTAGTACATTTATAATAAATTGATAGTGCACGATGGGTAATTATGCATCGTGCAATCAACATTAACGGTGGGAAATGACCATTTTATAGATATTTTAACCTCTATTGAGCAATGGCAGGAAAATTACTGGGATGGAAATACAGCTGTCTTTGCGGTGTAATAAATCACCCCGAAAACTAGCAATTATTGGTGAAGATAAAGGTCGCTGATCTGGTCTTAGTGGCAGCTTCAACTTTGCACTTTAACAACTCAATAAATGAACCTGCGGATTGATTAGAGATTTCCCTCAGACCAATGGATGTGGATATTGGTTCCCTGATTGACCCGGGAATTGATACTGACTTCAGCATTAATGATCTTTGCCCTTTCAAACATATTGGAGAGACCAAAATGGTGGTTTGCGATCAGGTTACTCAGGTTGGGTGTTCTATCGATTGAAAATCCTATTCCATCGTCTTCTATATACAAATCAATTGTATCGGGAGAAAGAGACCCTCGGATGATGATAGAGGAGGCCTGCGCA
>Ga0272443_10001078_pt1 | contig 42963 bp, 36 predicted proteins | sample SSMAcet12_FD_193581 | JGI IMG/M metagenome (GOLD analysis project Ga0272443, IMG submission 193581) | Marine sediment archaeal communities from Little Sippewissett salt marsh, Falmouth, MA, United States - SSM-Acet-12 | ecosystem: Environmental > Aquatic > Marine > Wetlands > Sediment ...
GTGCGGGATCGGTGTCGGTTATATCGGTGTATGGTTCCGCAGTGTTATCCTAGTGATACGCTGAAAAATCAACACCGAGATCGTCAAGGAAATCATCGATTGCCCCATATCCGCCCATAACTCCACCGTTATCCATAATTACAATACACACTCCACCGCCATTAATGAAATCCTTGACCACTTGTATCTCGCTTGCTGTGAAGGAGGGATCGGATGTCGAAAGGAACATGAACGACACTATCATCATCTTTACATTGTTAAGATGAGATGCAGTCAATGTCGAATCGCCATTTGATTCATACGTGTAACCCTGGCTTGTGATAAAACTGACCCACCCGGAGTCGTCACAACTGTAATCATCTGCATGCCCCCAGTACCAGAGTACCTTCGTGCCTGACGAATATGGCCCGGTAAGTGGAAGCCCCAGCAGATTGATAAACATCGTGTCATTATCATTTCCGCTGTCATTGGCATAGTAGGTAAATGCGACTTCAGCCATGCCATAAAGGAAATTGTCTGATGCATCGGTGATTGTAAAAACATCGTCCGATTCATCCTCCGCTGTCGGACCGGTTACGGTCTGTATCCTGACCTTTGCGGTTTCGGTCGGATCATCGGGGATCGTCCATTCGAAAACCCCGTCATTCTCTGTCGATGCCGTAATCACATTCGGGTATGTCGCACCGCTGTCGGTTGAATAATCGATTCTTACATCCGTAATTCCATCGCTTGTGTCCCACTCGATGTCATACTCACCTGTTATAATCCAGATTTCGTCGCCGTTTGGCGTTGTGACCTCAATCCATGCAGGGACAATGCTGAAGTATTCATCGGATTCATCATCAACCGCCGGATCGTCTATGGATGTTATCCGGACCTTCACCATATCGGACACATCGTCCGGAATGACCCAGTCGTAAAGCCCGTCATTCGGTTCGTCTGCGGATATGGTATTGAAATCAGCGACAAAATCGTCCTTCGAGTACTCTATCATCACGTTGCCCGTAACAAGATTCGAGTCCCATGTAATTTCCTGCGTGCTTCCGACATTCCATTCTTCCCCGCCATCTGGAGTTAGTACCTTAATCCACGGCTGGTCAATCGGTGTATCGCTGATCGCCGCATATGTCAGGAAGTATGAGGTCAGCATGCCATCGGCCATGTTGCTGATTCCGAACTCGTTAGTGTAGTCGAAGTCCGGATACCTTATTTCAAGCCAGATCGGAAGCTGTCCGCTGGATGTGAGTGTCTCGGCCGGGAATTCGATCGTGAAATCGAACCACGCGTCACCGGGTATGCCCGATGAGTAGTCGACAACCACCGGCGTTGAGTAAGCATCCGAATATGCCTCGATTTCAAACGGGTGTACAGTCCAGCCGTTTCCGTGCCACAGGTTGGCCGTACTCACATCAAGGCTGATTGTCCCGCCGAAATCGGTACCGTCCACGTACCAGGCTTCCGTGTTGTCGACAACTTTTATCGCGAGTGATTCGATCGCGTTCGCGGACCATGGGAAATCATCAAGACTCGACGGCGGATCGGGAATTGTGATCGGCTCTTCCCAGTGAGCGACCACAGCATACTGGAACGTTACACCAGCTCCGTCGGGAAACCTGAGAAGGTAATTCCGGTAGTTCACATATCCCGGACGGAAGGCTCCACGGTCCTCTTTGTTGATCGTCAGTGCGTCGAATGCACTATCCTCTATTTCAATCGTGTCAGCATACAACTTGTACGGATTGATATGAGCCGATGGAGTATATCCCGGTGTGCCCAGCTTTCCGGGTATGTAACTCAGAAGCGGCATCGCGGTCTCGAACTCGAACGCGTTAAACCACCTTGTGAACCCATCAGGATTGAGAAGCTGCTGATCGTCCGAACCGGCCACGGGAAATCCCTCGTCGCCCGGATAAATCTGGCTTCCCTCACCCATGAATACACCAAGAACTTCAAACCCCGTGTACATATCGAGGCCCGGGAACGGATGCCGCAATCCGACATTTACATCAATGTCCATATACCCGCCGCCAGGGATAATCTCCTGAATATCGAGTATGAGATTAGGTGGTGGGCCGTCCACAAAACCGACAACGTTTGCGGTAAAGGCAGGCCCCCTTAACGGAACGCTCTCAAAGGCCCCTGTTTCGGGATCAAGTGTAACTTCGTACCATCCCCACAGGTGAGATGTTCCCGAACTGTCACGAGATACGGCAGGTGTTGTGCCGGTATCACCGGATGGTTCCATCGGGTTTGAAGAACCCGAACATGAAACAGCAATGACTGCCAATAACAGCAGTATCAGCAACGCATGCACACGAGACATGACGTCCTCCCTTTTTATTACAAATTATCTTGAATGGTTATCGATGCAGGCCAATCAAGTTATAACATATTATAATTTTAGATAGGAGATGTCAAATGAAATTAAAATACGTCTGAATATTTTCAAGGCTAAATAATATTAATCAACTGCTTGAATCACATTTACCGCACAGATTTACCTGAAGCTAATTTGCCCGCATCTTGCAATTCGAATCATTCTGTTGTATAAAAATCACCAAGCGTACCGATTATATTGGTAGCGAAAGAATAATTATGCTTGCGTACACTCATAACATGGCCATGGAGATGAAAGACCCGTAACCGACCCGGGGCATCTGCCTGTGCGTGTACGCCCCGCCTGTCGGGGCTTTTCTTTTTGCAAATCCTGTTGAGCGGAGGACATAAAATGACTGACGATTCAAAAATCTTCTCAATCACAACACCTCTATATTACGCGAACGCACCGTTTCATCTCGGGCACGTCTACTCGACCTACGTGTGCGATTCGGTCACCCGTTTCTTCAGGATGCAGGGCTACAGTACATATTTCATCACCGGCTCCGATGAGCATGGCGATAAAATCAAGAACGCTGCCGAAGCGCAGGATATGACCCCGCTTCAGTGGACCGATCGCGTCGTGGAGGATGGCAAGGCGCTCTGGAAACGCTGCGGAATCGAGTACGATTACTTCGTCAGAACCACCCAGCAGGAGCCTGAGAACCATTACCGCGATGTACAGCGATTCTTCAAACGAATCTACGACCGTGGTGATATTTACCTTGGCGATTACGAGGGCCTCTACTGCGTGGGATGCGAGAGATACCTGACCGAACGCGACCTTGTCGACGGGAAATGTCCGGAACATGACACCGAACCGGTCACGATGAAGGAACCGTGCCTGTTCTTCCGGCTGTCAAAATGGGCTCCGATCATCCTCGAGATGATCGAAAAGGAACCTGACCGTATTCGCCCCGAATCACGCAGAAACGAGATTGTTTCCAAACTGAAATCCGGCGTCGATGAACTCGCGGTTTCACGTACCCGGCTCGACTGGGGTGTTCCACTCGACGAAATCGCACCTGGTCATGTCTGCTGGGTCTGGGTCGATGCGCTTCTCGGCTACGCGACCGCATGCGGACTCGGGGAATACCTCGATCATCTCGAAAAGAAGGAGGCCGATCCCTCGTACGTCATCCCGGATACAAAATTCGCGACTTACTGGCCGCACTGTGTGCATGTCACCGCGAAGGATATCCTGTGGTTCCATACAGTTATATGGCCGGCGATGCTTCTCGCGGCGGAACTCGATCCCGATAACAGGGAGAAGTTTGTCACAACCGGAACCTATTCTCACGGCTACCTTTTAGAGCGTGGCCGCAAGATGAGCAAGACCATTGGGAACATCCTCGATCCATACCCGTATCTCGACCTCCTTGGAAGCGATCCGCTCAGGTTCTACCTCCTGAGGGAAATCGCGTTCGGTGAAGATGGCAGCATCAATCACGAGGCGATAGCGGAGAGAACCAACGCAGATCTCGCGAACGACCTCGGGAACCTTTTGAACCGCACTCTCGCGATGATCGACAAGGACTGCTCGGGCGCTGTGCCTCCCGAGGGTCCGCACAATCCCGAGCTGGTAGCACTGGCAAAAAGAGTCCATGACGGGGCAGTTCAGGCCATGCATGAGCTGGCACCGCATCGCGCGCTTGACGCGATCTGGGATTTGGTACGAGCCGCTAACCGTATCGTGGAGGAAACCAAGCCATGGGAGTTAAGAAAGGCCGGAAAGACCGACGAGATCAACGCATTCCTGTACGATCAGATTCAGGCCCTTCATAACCTGGCGATTCTTCTGCATCCCTTCCTCCCCGAACTCACGAGAGAAATGTGGAAACAGCTTGGACTACCCGGAGATGTATCGGATCATCGTTACCATGACGGGGCGTCATGGGGTACGGTCGATCCCGGCACAAAGACCAATCGCGGGGAACCGATTGTCCCCAGAATCGATATACCGAAATTCCTCGAAGAGGTTGAGAAACTGTCAAAGGAGCGACAGATGGAACGCGACGAGCTTGGAAAAAGCAAACCCGATCTTCCCCCAATTAAGGATGAGATCAGCTTTGACGATTTTATGAAGGTCGATCTCAGGGTTGCGAAAATTATCGAGTGTGAACCGGTAAAGAAAGCCGACAAACTTTTAAAACTTCAGATCGATCTCGGGTTTGAAAAACGGCAGATTGTCGCCGGAATTGCGAAGAAGTACTCCCCGGAGGAACTTGTAGGTAAAACGATTATCGTTGTCGCGAACCTTGCGCCCGTGAAGCTTCGCGGAGAGGAATCCCGCGGCATGCTTCTCGCATCCGGAACCGAGGACACGGTCACATTACTGACCCTCGAAACCCCGGTTCATCCCGGCGAGACCGTACATTAAATTACCGAAATCAACCAGATATTCAAGGGCAGTCTGTCGGACTGCCCTTTTTTCATTTCAATAATTTTCCAGGTCAACTTATATTCAACAACCTATGGATTCTCCCACGCAGATGGCCCGCCAAGTGTGTCAAGGAATGCGTTCAGTGTCCTGTTGAAATTCTCCTCATCTACTTCAGAGTTCTCGAACGTTGTCGTCTGCGACCAGTCCTCATGAATCCTGAGCAGGTCTTCTCTAAGGGAGCTCATCTCAGGATTTCGCATCATGAAGTCAGGCTGGAAGAATCCCCACAAGAGAAGCTCCAGCGCGGACATACGCTCGTCTGCGGTCTCAAGCGACGGCAGTAATCTCATGAACGAATCATGCAGCCGGACAAATTCATCATCCGTAATCGCGATATCCATCATCGCGCCGAAATCCTCGGTAAAAGACGATATCATTCCGTGATAGAGTTTCAGCACCGGACCGGTTCCGCATTCAGGATCTGTGGTCTCCAGCAGGTCTACTACGCTGCTTCTCAGTATAACGGCTTCGCTTATATACCCGTACCATTCTGTCACCGGGGTGTACAGCATGCTTCCAAGGGCCGACATAGCCAGATTACGCCTGTCGCATACTATTTCCCCGCTACCGAGTATATCGACAATAGCGCTTGCCATCGTAAAGGAAGGCGCTACATCGAGCACATCCGCAACAACATCCGCTTCCTCTCCTTCACCCACGGGGCCTGTCAGAAGCGCACCTATAAGCAGGATGTCGATCTCGGCTCCCTGCTCCATTGTGTACGGGTACATCCCGGTTCCGCTGTGCGCGCTCCATGCAAGGTTCCAGTAGATCCATTTATGAAACTCAGTAACCCATCCGCCCTCGCGATAACCGGACACCTCATCGGTAATAATTTCAAGCGCTTCACTGCGCGCAAGCTGAATCGACCGTAAGGAATATGCATGGGTAAGATTCGCAAGCCAGAAATCATCGTCGGGAACAAGGTCCTGAAGACCTTCGATCTCGTGAATCCAGCGTATCAGCTCAGTCATACCCTCAGTTCCCGTTGCCGCGAGTGCCATCTGAAGCCAGTCACGCCACTTTGTACTGTCGGAAACTGCCTCCCCGGAATCGGTAAACTCCACAAGCTCCGGCGATTCGGCATAGGCTTTCGCAAGCAGATCGATAATCATTTCGGGAGCATCCGGATAGCTGTCTGTGACATCATCCACATAAGCTCGCACAAATGCGTTGTGGGCGTTGATGTCCTCGTCCATGAGTGATTCCGTCGCGGCCCTGATATCGGGATCGGGTATCAACGCAAGGAAACTACCACGATCGAGCGTCGACATTCCGGAGCGTGCCTGGTTTATAAGTTCCTCACCAAGAAGCCAGAAAACATCTCCACCGTCGATGATCACCTGTTCAAATTCGGCTGAGACATCGGTGTCTGAAGCCCTGTACTGCCATGCAGCAAGGATCATCGGCGAGTATAAATAAGGCCATTGTGAGTTTTCGGGATCTGACGGATCGTACTCACCATTCTCCTGAACGAGATCGAGGTATATCGACTGGACATCGCTCCGGAAATCACCCGTAACCTCAGGTCCGGTTTCCTTCGCGCATGAGTTCAGGACAAATATCAGAATTATCAGTAATGAAAGAAAAACAGTCTTTCGCATCCGGATTTCTCCATTCTATATTTTGCCACACAGGAAGATTAGCATAATCAGGTAACTAATATGAGAAATAAAAGGTCCATCAGGTTTGCTCTTTCTGTTCTATTCACGGAAATTTTCGGTTACAACCATAAATCATCATATACTTGAGCTTGATTTTTACCCCGCTTTTATGTATTCATTACTGCTTGTGCCTCGGCGGGAAGGGAAACTTCTGCGGTTTCCCCTTTATCCTTTTTGGGCATTTTTTAACGTTAACTTATCTCACTATCCAGAGGAGTATCATGGAGCAACTTGGACTGTATCTTGTAATAATCTTCGGTTTCTCCATCTTCGGACTCGCGTTCGCCTGGTGGCTCAAAGGCTGGGTCATGAAGCAGGAAACCGGCGAATCGAAGATGGTAAAGATCTCGGACGCCATCAAGGAGGGTGCGGAGGCTTTTCTTCGAAGGCAGAACACGACTATCGGTAAATACGCCCTCGTGCTGGGCATTCTGCTTTTCGTAATGTACGCGTTCGTGCGGGCGCAGCAGGAATTTGATCCTGTGGAGAGCAGGTTTGCACTGGCGCTTGCGATCGGTGGGTCGTTCCTGTTCGGAGCTGCCTGTTCGGTATTTGCGGGTTACATCGGCATGTACGTAAGTATCCGCGCCAACATCCGTGTGGCCACAGCGGCCTTAAAGAGCCTTAACAACGCCCTCCAGATCGCACTTCGCGCGGGAGCGGTTTCAGGCCTCTTCGTCGTCGCTGTCAGCCTTCTCGGTGTCGGCATTCTCTATACCCTGATTCACGTATCGAATATCACCGATCCCCAGCACATACCGCTGCTGATTGTGGGATACGGATTCGGCGCATCGTTCGTCGCGCTTTTCGCCCAGCTTGGAGGCGGAATCTACACCAAGGCCGCGGACGTCGGCGCTGACCTTGTCGGGAAAGTCGAAGCCGGAATCCCCGAGGACGACCCCAGGAATCCTGCGGTTATCGCGGACCTTGTGGGCGACAACGTCGGTGACTGCGCAGGTCGTGGCGCTGACCTATTCGAGTCAACAGCTGCCGAGAATATCGGTGCGATGATCCTCGGTGCGACACTCGCAACGATTGCCGGCAACACCTTCGTAAATGGTGACACGGGCCCGACATTCGCGTTCGCCGCAGGAACTATCGGAGTCATGATGTTCCCGCTGATCGCACGTGCGTTCGGTATCCTGGCTGCGATCGTCGGAATCATGATCGTGAAGACTCCGGAGGACGGTGACCCGATGGTGGCCCTTAACAAGGGCTACGGAGTCGCAGTCGTACTGGCTATGATATTCTTCGGGTTTACGACGCGGTGGCTCCTTTATTCAGAGGGAGCACCGGCGGCATGGTGGCATTTCTTCCTGTGCGGGATAATCGGGGTGTTGACCAGCGTCGCATTTGTCTGGATAACGCAGTATTACACTGAACATAAATACAGGCCGGTCAAGGAGATCGCAGAAGCGTCCACAACGGGTCCCGCAACAAACATCATCTCCGGTATTGCGGTCGGATTTGAATGTACGGCAATGCCCACGATCGTTATGGGTATAGCGATCCTCGCGTCCTACTATCTTGGAAAATCCGCATTTCCGGAAGCATCCGGAATCAATGCGGGATTGTTCGGAACAGGTGTTGCTACTATGGGTATGCTCGCAACCGCGGCCTACATCCTCGCGATGGACACGTTCGGACCGATTGCCGACAATGCCGGTGGTATTGTCGAGATGAGCGAGCAACCACCGGAAATTCGTCAGAAGACCGACCGCCTCGACGCTGTCGGTAACACGACAAAGGCACTGACTAAGGGATATGCGATCGGCTCCGCAGCACTCGCAGCATTCCTTCTCTTCTCGGCCTACATGGACGAGGTCAGGCTGTACGCAGGTTACCCGGAAGGCGCCAAATGGCCGATCGATATGGCAAAGCCCGAGGTTTTCGTCGGTGCGCTCCTTGGAGCGATGCTGGTCTTCCTCTTCTCCGCGCTTGCCATCCGTGCGGTTGGTAAGGCCGGAAAGCAGATCATCGAGGAAGTCCGTCGCCAGTTCTCGAAGCTGCCGAGGGTAAACGATATCATCCAGTTTACCGACGATTTCAAGCCGGATTATGGCGCATGTGTGGACCTTGTAACGAAATCGGCGCTCAAGGAAATGATCGCCCCGGGTCTTCTCGCCACACTAATGCCGGTCGCAGTCGGAGTTATCTTCAGGATATTCTTCGCCACATCGGGTAATATCCCCGAGGCTGTCCTTAACGAAGCCGGAGAGGTAATCAACCAGCTCGAAATCAGCCAGGCGAAGATGATCGCGGCTGAATCGGTCGCAGCACTGCTCATGGTTGGAACGATCGTGGGTATCCTCATGGCCACCTTCCTAAACAACGGTGGTGGCGCATGGGATAACGCCAAGAAATTCATCGAGGACGGAGCCCATGGAGGGAAATACATTACCGACTCAAATGGTAACGAGATCAAGAATCCGACCCATGGCGCCGCGGTTGTCGGTGACACCGTTGGTGATCCTTTCAAGGACACAGCGGGACCGTCAATCCACGTACTCATCAAGCTTCTGAGTACGGTCACTCTCGTTCTCGCACCACTATTTATCTAGCATAAACTGCCTGAAAATATAGATTTACTGCCACCCGTCCCCCGGGTGGCTTTTTTATCCCCTATAACCTGTACTCCAGAAATAAAACACCCGCCATAATTCGCGGCGGGTGTTTTAATCTAACCTGTATATGAACCGATGGACTTAGTACCAGCTCATGAATTTCTCGCCTTTTGGTGTTACACGGGTTCCCTGTGCGTCCGAAAATACCCTGTACGGATTGAACGTGACAAGTTCGAAGTAATCGATCTCACCACTGAGCACGTTACGCTTCGCCCGGTATGAACATCCGTTCCTGCAATGGAAACCGGTGATCTTACCGTTGGCATATACCGCCGTTACATCTTTGCACCTGCATCCGGGCGTCGGACACATTACGATTTCAAACTTCTCACGCGTCTGACGTTTGACGGTGGATGTCGAGTTGCCACCATCCTGTTTTACAAATTCTTCATAAGTCGGGCTTTTCATTTGTCTACTCCCTTCCACTGGGCCTTCACTTTTCTCCACAATCCGAATATACAGGGCCTATCTCCAGGCCGTTCCGATTATTTAACTGTTATCTCTTTAACCCGTTCCTTCTTTCTTTACGACGCTTACCGCCGCTCCTGTGTTCAATTTACATCAAGAGTCATTAACCCGAAACCTCCAGTTTAATACCAGTTTCTGGATACCAGATTGTTAAAATCCGGAACCATGCGCATACTGCCACAAGGCATCTGGAGGATTGCCCGATGGGTGACTCTCAAACCTGGTTTACGGGGAATTATTTACGCGCCTGATAATACAATTGAACGATTACGTTAGTACCAGTCGGTGTATGGTTCACCGATCGGATTGATCTTCAGCCCCCTGAGATTGTCAGGATCGGAAAATCTTGACTTGGTAAATGCCGTAAGAATGAAGTAGATAAGCTCGCCTGTGAACGCGTTTCTCTTGACAATATAACTGCATCCTTCTTCGCATTCGAAACCCTGGAGCACTCCGTCTTCATGAACTGCATGGATCACCTTGCATCCGCATCCGGGTGTCGGGCAACTTTTAAACTTAAGCGGTTCAGTACGGTCTCCTACAAGACCGCCTTCAACTTCCTTCTCTTTCATGAAATCATCAAATGATGGGGGCTGCATATAAAAACTCCTCCTTACTTCTTATATGTGCAGGATTCCCTTTTCCATTTCGAAAAAGGATGCCCGACGTCCCTCATAATCTGATCGCCTGCCTTACCTATAATGTATCAGCTTTTTGTGATTTGTCAAGCATGTAATAGAATGCCCTTCGGGTCACCATTGCATTCTATATCGTCAGTTTAACAGAGCACCTTTACTAACTTCTTTGATTACCAGTTCCAGCTCCATGCGGCATAAGAATCGTACGTGTCGTCATCCGTCAGCTGCATCAGCTCGTCGTTCGTCCAGGAGTACACCCAGAGTTCCTCGTCATTCCCGTCCGTTGCATTGTATACAAATGACTGGCCGTCTGGCGAGAACGATGGACAAGTCTCCGCAACTCCCGTGTCGTAGTGAAGTATTATATCCTCGGTTTCCGGGTTCACGATGTAGATGTCGGTTTCGTAGTCAGGATGATGCTCACGGTTCGACTGGAACGCGAGGTAGTACACTCCGTCATTCTGAACCGGACACCAGCACGGGAACTCCTCAAGCCCGTCGGCCGCCATGATCTCATGGAAGCTCTCACTCACTGTGTCGTAAATCCATAATTCTGAACTGGGCGGGTCGGTGAACTGGGCACTGAGGATCATTGCGATCTTTGTACCGTCCGGACTCCATCTGGGCTGCATGATTGTGTCGGGTGCGGTCACCAGATGAGTTCGCTCGCTCCCGTCATACTTCATCGTCATAAGGTTCGGAGTATTGCCCCATTCTGTTCCGGATGCAGCAAGAATGTGCTCCCCGTCCGGATGGAAATCGCCAAAATCGTCAACTTCGTCAGTCGGCGATGCAGACCAGTGATCCCCGCTCGCAAGCTCATATACCATCACATCAGAGTAGTACGGGGTCGGACCTGCACAGTGAAGATGATGCGTGCCGGCAGGATTTATTCGGATCTCGTGGAACAGGTAACCGACTCCGAAGAAATCGGTCAACTGTGTTTCGCTGCAGTCATCGAAATCGTAAATCCAGACGTTGTTTGCCCCGGGGCCTCCCCACGGATCATCAGGTCCCGGCGCCATAAACGCGATCTTACCCTCGAATTCGGGATCGAGGTTCTCCACGACGCTTATGTTCACTATGTAATACATGTTGCAGACATCGCCTGAATAAATATCCGATCCGATGTCATATGTCTTTATAAGCGCCGGATACTCTCCCTCGGGTGCACCGAGTTCATTAACGAGCGTGAAATCGGAAATCACATTGTCACCATACTCTATACTTTCGCCCGGATAGATCAAGTCGGGTTCGATAACACCATTCCAGAGGTCCGGACACTCGATAACGACTGATTCAAGAGTCTCTATACCCTGAAAATCCCAGAGGTACACGCTTGCGGATGCAGTGTCACCCGCGTCAGTATCAAGCGGATCATACTGGTGCCACTCCGCGAAGACCGGTTCGAGTGAATTCGCGCTTGATGGAAAATCGTTAATGATATCGACCGGAGGATCGACAAGTGGCGGTTCCCACGAAGCATCGACCGCATAACCAAACTTAATTGGCCCGGTGGGCAGGTTCATATACACATCAACGTACTGAACAGAACCCGCTTCCACCGACATGCGCTCATCGGATGGGCAGGTCGTGAATGGATTCACCGTACCGGTAAATCCGCCTGGTGATGCGTAGTTTCCACGCGAGTACTCCAGAATCTTCCAGTCGCCACTGCCCTCGGGATATTCAACAGTATTCCAGAACCTCGTGTAACCCGCGGGATCCAGCATTGTGAAATCACCGAGAGCGGCATCCGGAACCCTTGCGTCCAGTTCGGGAAAATACCTGCTCCCGTCTGAAATTACGACCAGCCTGAGATTGAAACCGGTGTACTTATCCAGTCCCGGAAACGGATGCCTGAGCTGAACCTGTGCGGAAATTTTCTCCAGATCCGGATTGATTGAAAGTTCGGTTATCTTAAGGCAGTCATCACAGGGCTGGAATTCCAGAAATCGGCGGACATTCATATGGATTGATGTGCCCCTGACGGGGACGACTTCGATTCGGTCATGGGTGTCCGGTATTGACGCTTCCCAGTATCCCCATAACCAGTGATTTGACAGGTTGCCTGTGTTTGAATCTGACTGGATGGTTGTATCCGGCACAACCGGGCTCTTGTTCGATGAAGAACATGAAACCGCAAATACCAGGACAACCAGTATCACAACAACCAGTACCTTCTCCATTGAAATATTCATTTTATACTTCCTCCTCTGGAGCCTATGCTAATATTGTATCCTGTTTTTTATGCATATGGAACCGTGTATGTAAAGATATTTGAAAATTCATGGAATTTTTCCACTATTCCAATTATCGGATATTCCCGACTGTTGCATCAGTTAATTCTCTCTAGTACCCTTACAGCCGCTAAACCCAAATCAGACTGCGAGGAATTCACATGGATTTAAAAAATATCCACATGGACGAGGGCGACGGTGGAGTATCCGACAATGGGACTGGAGAAGTCATACTGATGGGCAATGAGCGCGTCGAGCGGACGCCCATTAAGCAGATAACGGCTAATCACGTGGAACTCGATAAATCCCCCTGCATGTACATACAGGCGGACTCGGTCGAATTATCCGATTCGCCGACATGGTGCGTGTGCGGCAAAAACGTTACGGCCCGTGACTCTAGAGCTGTCGTGATCTTTGCCGATAACATGGACGGAAATTACGAGACCATTTTTACCGCGAAAACCGCCGCCATACTCGGCATTACATGCGGACTCGCCTTCGCCCTGTTCTCACGCATTTTCCGCTCGAAATAATTAACGCTGACATATCTTTCCCGGAGTGATGATTTATGGACAACGACGCTATTGAAAAACAGCCTGAATGGCAGCCCCCGATTGAACCGCAGAAATCAGTACCTGCGGACATCCCTTCAGCCAACCCGGATTCGCTTTACCGTGATGCGTGCCACACCCTTGACGGTGAATTCATCCGCATGGAGCAGTCCGCCGCCGTCAATGTCATCGCTGATGACATCGACATGCAGGAATCCGCCGCGCTGCTCGTGCAGGCCGAGGAGATGCGTGTCACGAAGTCGGCGACGCTGATTCTCGCGGCTGGTGAAGTTCGCGGTGACGTGACGACAATTTTCACACCCCTTTCCGCTATGATCGCCGGCGTGGCGATAATGGTCGGTCTCTGGCTGATAAGGGGACGCTGACACTACCTTACGTGTCCGGTTTTATTCTGGTATATTTGGCCCGTTATTCAGTCTGGAGGATGAAATGCGACTCAGCCACTACCTTGTCCCAACCCTGAAGGAGGTTCCCGCTGAAGCGGAAACTCTCGCACATCGCCTTATGCTTCGCGCGGGTATGATCCGGCAGCTTACCGCGGGAGCTTATTTTTACCTCCCGCTTGCCAAGCGCTCCCTTATGAAAATCGAGCAGATAGTCAGGGAGGAAATGGACGCCATCGGTTCGCAGGAACTTTATTTCCCGGCGATCCAACCGGCCGAATTATGGGACGAGACGGGACGTCGCGAAGTAATGAAGGAGATTCTCTTCCAGTTCCGCGACCACAAGGGCCGCGAAATGCTTCTCGCGCCTACCCACGAGGAGGACATCGGTGAGCTGACTCGCTCCTACATCCATTCCTATCGCGATCTTCCCCAGCAGTGGTACCAGATCCAGGTCAAGTTCCGCGACGAGGTCCGTCCGAGATCGGGCCTTATCAGGACGCGTCAGTTCACAATGAAGGACGCATACTCGCTGTCCGCAACGTGGGAAGACCTCGACGAGTGGTACGCGAAAAATCGTCAGGCATACATGAATATTTTCACCCGTGCGGGCCTCTCCTTTCATATCGTCGGTGCCCACTCGGGCGCCATGGGTGGTACAGGATCGGAAGAATTCATGTTTCCAAGCGATTCCGGCGAGGACTCTATCATTATCTGCGACCAGTGCGGCTACCTGGCAAATCTCGAAGTCGCAACGAGTAAAATTGATAACTCCGAACCTTCCGATGGAGCTCCCGAGGATGTCCATACTCCCGACCGCAGGACAATAGACGAGGTGGCCGAATTTCTTGGGATCGACCCTTCGACGACCATTAAGAGCGTCATCTACATGCTTCTTCCCGATGAGAAACCACTGCTGGTTCTTATCAGGGGTGACCTCGATGTGAGTGAAGCGAAACTGGAGATCGCTCTGAAGGGTGAGCTCTACCGTCCCGCGCATCCGGAGGAAATACAGGAGATGTCCGGTGCCGAACCCGGATTTATCGGGCCCGTCGGTCTCAAGCGTGACGATGTGAAAATCATCATCGACGAATCCCTCCCTGACGGGGTTCCGTTTGTCGGTGGTGCGAACAAGGACAACTACCACACGAGGAACCTGATCAAGGGTCGCGACTTTGATGGCGAAGTTTACGATCTCAGGATCGCGAGAAGCGGAGACAGGTGCGCACAGTGCGAGGCTCCCCTTCGTGCTGAAAAAGCAATCGAAGTTGGGCATATCTTCAAACTTGGCACAAAGTATTCCGATTCGATGAGCTGCATGTTCCTAGATGAGAACAACGAGGAAAAGCCGGTCATTATGGGATGCTACGGTATTGGCATCGAGCGAATCATGGTAGGGGCAGTCGAAGAGCACGCGGATGAGAACGGCATATGCTGGCCCCTGAGCGTTGCACCGTTCCAGGTGATCATACTTCCACTCGACCAGCGGTTGACCGACCTTTGGGAGACTGCCGAGAAAATATACCAGCGATGCTGGGAGTCGGGTGTGGAAGCCCTGATCGACGACCGCGAGCAGTCCGCGGGATTCAAGTTCAAGGACGCCGATCTTATGGGAATCCCCATCCACCTTGTTCTTGGTAAAAGGGCCATGAATAAAGGCGTTGTGGAACTCAAGGTAAGAAAAACCGGCGAGAGAACGGACGTAGCGATCGACGCGCTTCTTGAAAACCCGAAGAAAGCACTTTCCAAGTGGCTCGAGGATAAAGAGCTGAGTGCACCGAAAGCAACGAAAACGCAGGCGGACTAATTTATCAACTGCCATTCGTAAGGTTCACTGCAACTAATTCCCGATTTACAATTCCGATAAATAGCAGGAATTCCCGGTATCGTTTAAACATTATCATGCGTGTGATATTATCAGCGATGCATACTTGATCATGCTGACGTGATATTAAAAATTTTGTATCACAGACCACGTGGAGAAAAACCAATGAATAGAAAATCCTGTCGGAGCTTACCAGTCCCAACCGTAATTCTCCTTATCTTTATGTTACTTGCCACAACGATGCTCACTGGCTGCGCGCAGAGGCCGGACGCAGTTATTAAGAGCTACATAAAGGCTTTCGATTCGGGAAGTGACAGGAGGATTATGTCGAGTATCACACCCGAACTAAAATCAAAGGTGGATTTACTGTCTACCGGCGAAGCCGGAATTCTTGAGATCCTCGACTACAACACCTACACGTTCGTAGAAACAACCGACGGCACCAATCCATGGCTGACGAAGGAACTTGCCGCGACTATCAACGGCCCCAACGCCAAGGTATGGATCGCCGAGGATCCCGACTTTAAGATCCTGCTTGTTCTCGTGAATGACAAGTGGCTTGTCGATGATTATGAATACATGGGCATGCCCATGTTTGGCGCCATGGACACGAGCTTACTGGAAACGCCTTAAACCAGGCGATAATCAATTCACACTATAGAAATTAAAGGAAAAGAAACAATTATGCTGAAAGGAAAACACGGGGGGATCCCCGGCGCGCTGCTCGCACTGATCGCTTTTCTCGCAATGTCCTTATTAACGGGATGTTCCGGCTCTCCCGAGCAGACCGTAATAAAAATGTCAAAGGCGGACAGCGGCAATGAAGTCAAGCGGTATCTGTCACAGCGACTTATCAACGAAATAGAAAGCACTGGTGTTGATTTCGATGAGGTCGTGAAGCCCGATCCGGGAATGGCGACAGGAATGGATGCTAGTCCTATCGAATACACAACTGAGACTCTTGAAAGTGAAATCAACGGCGACACTGCGCGCGTATGGCACAAAGACATGGACTTTTTTATCTGGGTCCTTATAAAGGAAGGAAATACATGGAAGATTGATGACCTTGATATGGATTTCGAAGCAATGATGGAAGGACTCAGTGATATGATGGAGGGAATCGATATGGAGAACCTGCAGTTCTGATCAATGCGAATTCTCACGCCTGATCTTAACTCCGACACTCCTCGAATATCTTAAGGCACCGGGTTTATCTACAGACACGACAACTGCCTTAACCCTCTTGTCCTCAAGGCATATCCCGGCTACTTCATCGGCAAGTTTCTCAATAAGATAGAATTCAGAATCCTCGACCATCGCGAGGATTCTCTGTTTAAGCTTCTTATAATTAATCGTATCCTCGATATTGTCAGACCTGGCTGCAGGGGCAAGGTCGATCTCCAGCTCAATGTTAAAAATTACATCCTGCTTAAGTTCACGCTCCCAGTCGTTCGTACCTATCACGCAGCGCGTCATCAGGTCCTTTATAAAAATCCTATCCATGTTTATACTCCTCCAGGTGCCTTCCACCATCAACGTTTATAACCTGTCCCGTGATAAACTCACTTTTCAGAAGAAACAACACCGCATCGGTTATGTCGTCCGGACCGCCGTGACGTTTAAGCGGGATCGATGGTGCCAGGTTCTCAAGGTATGATAGATCCTTTCCGGGCGGCGGAAGTATCAGTCCCGGTGCGACAGCATTGACCGTAATATCCGGAGCGAACTCGATTGCGGTCATCCTTGTGACCTCGCCCAGCATCTTCTTTGAGAGAATATACTCCGGATGGGCGTTGTCAATATCCGTAACCCTTGTATCGAGTATGTTAACGATTTTTCCTTTTTCAGCAATCCTTGCGAAATCCCTCGACAGCACCAGCGGCACCCACGCGTTCACTTCAATGTTCCTGTTCAATTTCTCCAGCGTCATACCGTCGATCGTCCCCGTTGAGAAAATCGATGCGTTGTTTACAAGAATGTCCGGATGCCCAGCTATTTCTGTCGCCCGTTCGATCAGCGATTCATATTCATCGGGATTCGAAAAATCGGCCCTGATGCTCCACGCGTCGGTTCCTCCGGTTTTTATCTCATCGACAAGAGCATCAGCCGCATCGGGTGATGAATTGTAGTGAACAACGACATTCGCTCCCTCAGCCGAAAGCCTTAACGCTATCGCCCTGCCGAGACGCTTAGCCCCCCCGGTCACAAGCGCAGTCGAGCCTTTGAGCATCATTTCATTCATGATTCAGTATTGTCATCGGGAATGAAAAACAGGTTCCTGTACAGCACATCGATAAGCCCGGCCATAATGAAATCGTTCTGCGACAGTCCGCCGATACTGTGCGTGGTGAACTCAAGCTCCACCCTGTTGTAATTGATCTCGATCTCGGGATGGTGATCGTATTTGTCCGCAAGCCAGGCGACCGAGTTTACAAACAGCATGGCCTCACGGAAATCGGAGAATACGAACTCCCGCTCGATCTCGTGATCATCGAGGGCCCAGTCCGGGGTCGATTCCATAAGGACCTTTGCTTCATCCTCTGCCAGGGGTGATGATTCCGCGGTAATCTCAACCAGTTTTACATTGAGAAGTGACATTTTGTCCCTCCCTGTCCGCTTATCAAGCTACAATTTACCCGACCTTGATGATATATAAAAGGGGCAATGCGAAAAATCCGGTAAAAACCCACTATAGCTTTGACAAGCATGACATTAATTGGTAGAGTTTTCGTTTGTCTAAAAGAGAGAGATTGTAAAAGAAATTGGAGGAAGCGAGTGGCTTTCGACAAGGCTTCCAAAACTGCCGTTATTGACAAGTTCAAACGTGGGGAAATTGACACGGGTAGCGCAGAGGTGCAGATTGCCCTTCTCACGTCGCGCATTAATCATCTGGCGGATCATCTGAAGACCCACAAGAAGGACTTCCATTCACGCCAGGGCCTGTTCAAAATGATCGGCCGGCGCAGACGTTTGCTTGAATACCTTAAGCGAAAGGACGTTGATCGTTACAGAACGGTTATTGGGGCCCTCGAACTCCGCAAGTAACAAGTGATGGAAGCAATCAGTCACCTGGTCAAGGACCAGGTTTCCATCCCCATCGGCGACACTAACCTGGAAATTATCACAGGACCGTTCGCGGGACTCGCTAACCAGAGTCTCATATGCCGTTATGGGGACACAGAGGTTCTCATCGCAACCACGATGAGCAAGGACGTAAGGGAAGGCATCGACTTTTTCCCTCTCGTCGTAAACTACGAAGAAAAAATGTATGCCGCGGGCAAGATCCCCGGCGGATTTATCAAGAAGGAGGGTCGGCCCACCGACGCGAGTATCCTTACAAGCCGCGCGATCGATCGCCCTATCCGTCCACTTTTCCCGGACGGGTTTCGCAACGAGGTGCAGATAGTTGTTCTTACACTATGCGCCGACCAGGTAAATCCACCCGATATTGTCGCGACAATCGGCACATCCGCCGCACTCATGCTCTCGGACATTCCGTTCGACACCCCAATGGGCGCAGTCAGGATCGGCATGAAAGACGGTGAATTCATCGTCAACCCGACATTCCAGGAGCTTAGCGAGTCTCCGCTGGACCTTACGGTCTGCGCGACACGTGACCGCATCCTTATGCTCGAGGCCGGTTGCCAGGAAATTCCGGAAGAACAGGTTATTAAAGCCATCGAGTTCGGCCTGGAACAGTGCGGACTGATAATCGACGGTATCGAATCGCTCAGGGAGCAGACCGGTAAACCCAAACCCGAGTTTGTTGCACCCGAGGGACCATCCGAGGAGATTTCGAACATTGTCTCATCCTACATGGATGAGCACTTCTCCGAACTTCTCGGCATCACCGTCAAGAAGGAACGCGAGGCCCTTATCGACAGGTTCAGGCAGGACTGCCTGATCGAGAGGTTCGGCGAGGAACCCAGAACTGAATGGACCCCGCAGGAGATCCTCGAACAGAAACAGGTCGGCACACTTATCGAGAAGCAGATCAAGATCCGAATGAGGGCGCGAATTCTCGACGAGGGACTTAGAATCGACAACCGCACACCACTGGACATCCGTCCAATCTGGTGCGAGGTTTCCACCATTCCGCGCGCGCATGGCTCGGCCATCTTTACACGTGGCGAGACCCAGGCGATGACCGTGACCACCCTCGGCGCAATCGGCGACAAGCAGCGTCTCGACGACATCGGCGTTGTCGAATTCAAGCGCTACATGCACCACTATTATGCAGCACCGTTCTGCTACGGAGACACGGGCTTCATGAGAGGCCCCGGTCGACGTGAGATCGGTCACGGCGCACTCGCCGAGAAGGCGCTTAGGATCGTAATTCCGGACGAGGACGAATTCCCCTACACGATTCGACTCGTTACCGAGATCCTCTCGTCCAACGGCTCGACCTCCATGGCGTCCGTGTGCGGAAGCACGCTCTCGCTCATGGATGCCGGTGTCCCGATAAAGGAACCGGTCGCGGGTATCGCGATGGGACTTATCACCGACGATGAGAACGATCGCTATGTTGTCCTCAACGACCTGATGGGTATCGAGGATTTCTACGGCGACATGGATTTCAAAATCGCCGGTACTAAAAACGGCATCACCGCCGTCCAGATGGACACCAAGATCCATGGCCTTTCGATGGATATCGTACGCGACACGTTCATGCAGGCGCGCGAGGGCCGTATGCAGATCCTCGGCAAGATGCTCGACGTCATCTCCGAGCCGAGGCCCGAACTCAGTCCGTACGCACCGCGCATCATGACCATCACGATCGATCCCGAAAAGATCGGCGAACTCATCGGTCCCGGCGGTAAAATCGTACGGGGTATCATCGAGGCTACCGGTGTGGAGATCGATATCGAGGACGACGGGCATGTCTTTATAACATCGACCGACGGCGAAGCAATGGAGAAGGCTCTTGAACTTATCAACGAGATCGTTCGCGAGCCGGAGATCGGCGAGGAATACGAGGGCAAGGTCATCAAGATCGCCCAGTTCGGCGCATTTATCAAACTGACACCGTCGCGCGATGGACTCCTTCATGTCAGCAACATCTGCGACCGAAGGGTCGAGAGAACTGAGGACTGCCTGAGACTTGGCGACATGGTTCGTGTCAAGGTCCAGGACATCGATCCCGAGACCGGCAAGGTATCGCTCACACGCAAGGGACTCGATTTCCCCGACGGCGACCCGATTCTCGAACGTCTGAATAACCTGCCACCGAGACCACAGGGCGGAAGGTCCGGCGGACGTGACAGTCGCGGAGGCCGCGACAGCCGTGGCGGGCGAAGCTCCGGAAGGTCCGGCGGGCGTGACAGTCGCGGAAGCCGCGACAACCGTGGCGGACGTGATAACCGCGATCGAAGAGATAGTGGCGGACGCGACAGTCGCGACCGCAGACGTCGCAACGACTGATTCAGATAATTAGTTTCCTTAAATAAACTCAGGGACAGCGAGATGCTGTCCTTTTTTTCTATCCCGGTGCGTCGTAGTAGAAATCCGTAACCGTCACCGCTCCGTCAATACGGGTCGTAGTATATCTCCGTAAAATTGAGTGCCTGGTTTGCGAAACCTGTCGAGGCCTTTCCCGAATACACGACCGTTTCAAGCCTGTACCAGCCCTCTGGAGGATACTCCGCCCCCGGCGTAAAACAGATTTCAATCCCGCAGTGGCAGTTGTCACCGCACCCGGTTTCACATTCTATTATCTCCCCGTTATTAGTGAGAAGAATACAATCCTGATTACTTCCATTTTCATATAAATAATCTTTCTCTTCATAATACATTTTAGCGAAAATTGTGGTTGCCTGTAATCCTCCCCACTGATCTATGTAGATCTTTATTTTTCCCGATGACTCGACACAGCATGTACACTGGTGGATCGGCTCTCCATCGTTAACCACGATTTCCAAATTGTACGGCTCCGCCTGGTTCGCCTCGGGCGGGAAATCTGTCAGCGGATCGACTACAGTCTCGACAAGCGGTTCCGCCCAGCACGCGTCTATCGCGTACCCAACTACCATCGGGCCCGGCTGAGTCTGTATCCGGTACGTCCTCGTCACCTCATGCCCCGGCCTGAACAGGTGCCTTTCTTCCTCGGTGTAGAAATTCATGTAACCGTTCATGTTCGACGTCGGTTCACCTAATGTGTATTTACCCTCCATGTAGTGCGTTATATCCCACTGGCTGTCCGGATTGTACTGGGGGCACCAGTACCACGTGTAACCATCCGGCTCCAGAAGTTCCCAGTCACCGCGCCTCGACCAGTTCAGCATCCCCGGATATAACTCAGGATTGTTATAGTACGTAATCTGTCCGAGAGTCGAAATATACGACGCGTCGAACATGATTATCCCCTTCACATCGAAAGCCGAGAACGCAAGGTTCTGGTTATATGGATGATGGATCGTCACGTCCAGCTCGATTACACCATCACCGACATGTTCGATCGTCCCGACCTCAAGGCAGTTCGTGCATGGGGTAAGCTCCAGGTACTTGTGCGCGTTGAGGTGGAAGTTCGATGTCCTAACTGGCTTCACGTCAACGCTCGTATGGGTATCGTCGATCACAAGCTGGTAATATCCCCACAGATGGTGATTGTCGGCGGGTACCTCATAACCCGGTATGACAACCGATCCCGACAACTCAGGCGCTATCGCGTTACCGTCACTTCCGGAACATCCAGCTATCGCGAAAATGAGGAAAAGAATAAGAAGAAGCCTTTTCATGATAACCGCATCCTACCCCAATGACCTGATTCAAGCACTAAATACTTACTACATTCAAAGATAACACATTGCTAATGTTCTGTAAAGAATATTATTTATTTTTTAAGCAAAAAATTATTCTATGGCGAAACGGGGATCGGGGCCAGTCAGCTTCTGAGCGCTTCTAGTGCGGCAATGATCTCTTCGGCCGTGACGTCCTCGAATATCTCGACGACACCGAGCGATATGGGCAGCACGAATTTCAGTCCGCCCATTCCCCTCTTCTTGTCGAGCTTCACTGCCTGCATGATCCTGTCGATCGAAAGGTCCCTGATCATATCGACCGGCGCGAGCACGTCCAGAAGCCGGTCGATCCGCTCCACATCGTCGGCCGTGACAAGGTTTCTCGAAAGCGCGAGTTTGAACGCGGCACGCATTCCGAGCGCGACCGCCTGCCCGTGCGGGAGCGTGTAATCGCTCGCGTTCTCGAACGCATGCGCGAATGTGTGCCCGAAATTGAGGTGGGTGCGTTCGCCGGTTATCTCCCTTTCGTCCGCGCTCACGAGTCTCGCCTTGATCGCGAGTCCCTTCCGCATAAGCGGGATGAGCGCCCACGGGTTTCCCTTCAGTTCCTCCCATCCCTCGCGGGTCCACTGTTCCTCCCACGTCGGACGATTCAGGATGTCGCCCCAGTTCGCCTCGCACTCCTCAATGATCGTGCGATCCGCGATGCAGCCGTACTTCACAAGCTCCGCGAGACCCGCCATGTAGTACTCGTCTGCGGTCGTGTTCAGCACGACGGGATCGATCAGGACCGCCCTCGGCTGATGGAACGCGCCGATCAGGTTCTTTCCGCGCGGGTGATTGATCGCGGTCTTCCCGCCGAGCGCCGCGTCGACCATCCCGACAAGAGTAGTCGGAATCTGCACGATGTCTATCCCGCGCATGTAGGTCGCCGCCGCGAATCCCGCGACATCCCCCACCGTACCGCCACCGAGTGCGATTATAAGATCGTCCCTTGTCGTCCCGGCCCCTAAAAGCGCGTCGTGTATTCTCGTCACCTGTTCGGGAGTTTTCGCCGACTCGCCGTCCGGTATCCTCAGCACCTTCACATCCTGGCGCGTGCTCTCGAGGTCCTCCTTCACAATCCTCGCGAGCGGAAGCCGGTCGTTATCGAGCCTGTCGGTCGTGATCAGCCAGACCAGCCCTCGCGGAAGCAGCCCGAGCTGGTAAAGTACCTGGCCTGTCCTTGCGAGAAGTCCGTTGTCACAGAGGACCGTATGAGTCCGTTCTCCGAGCTGCACGGTGAGGAACCACGAGCAGTCGAGTGTGCGAATGATCGCGGTAGCAACGTCCTCGGGTTTCATGTGATCGACATCGATCACGAGATCACACTTCGAGTATCCGGGAAGCCTGACCTCGTAGAACGGACGGTTGTACTGGATGAAATCGTGAAGTTTTTCGGCCCTCTGGAGAAGCGGACGATCGTTGACGGACGCGAGCCTGCTGAATATCGCGTTCCATCCGGCACGGAGCCATATCAGCTTTCCGCTTCCGGCGACTATCTCCTGCACCGCCGGATTGATAAGCGTTCCGCCACCAAGGGCGACAATCTTTCCCGGCTCGCCATTTTCCACCTGGCCCGCAAGCTCCTGCATGAACTCAAGCTCCATGCACCGGAAAGCCTGCTCGCCATCCTCCTCGAAAAGCGTCACGAGATCCTTTCCCGCACGTTTGGCTATCTCGGTATCGAGATCGACAAAGTCCACCTTCAGCCGTGACGCGAGATGCTCGCCGACCGAGGTCTTGCCCGATCCCGAAAATCCATCCAGGTACAAATGTCCAGTCATTTTAATTCATCACTCCAGCCCCACCGTTTACCAGCTTGTCGTGCCCTACTGCCCGGTATCCGGAAAAACCTCGTCCAGCCTTAACACCAGTCCGGATTCGCCTATTACATCGTTTATCCATTCCATGCAGTGCTTACGATCGATTCGCCAGACCCCTCCGTCCGCAAATCTCGCCTGCGTCGGGATGCATAGTGCGTGATACTGGCTCGGCGCTCCCTCAATATCGAAAACCCACTGCGATTTGTGGGGCTTTCTCGTTTCCTTAAATTTCCCCGGACCCGCAAGGGCGTTCAGTGTGTCCAGGAAGTTATCGAAAATATCCAGGAGCACGAACGTAAATTCTACCGCTTCAAGTCCCTCGTTGTCTGCCCGAATCTTATTATCGTTTTCGGGACTTTCCGCCCCCTTATCGCCTTCGACCGCGCTTCCTGCCACGCGGAACTCAACTAACGCACTCACACCCTCGGTTTTACCCGCGTACAGCGTGGATGCTTCCCTGTAAGGCTGATACGTGCATTCTAAACGTTCAACGTCAACAGGGCAGTCGTCCGATTTATACGAAATGATGAGCCGCTTCATCCGATGTCCTCCCGCGGCACATGATTATACTGAAAAACTCGCCCGATTAAAGGACGAGACGCACACGATACCCCATATCTCCGCCCGCATTACCTTCCTATCCGGAATTTATTGAATCCATAAAAATTTTGTATGACTCATGCACCCGCGAAATCGTCGACCCGCCGAACTCCTCAATATGGGCGGACGCCAGTTCCATCGCGAGAACCGCCTCCACGACGCATGCCACAGATTCGACCGCCGATACGTCGCTTCTTTCGGATTTCTCAACATCGACCACTTTCCCCGATGTCCTCTCGATGCTCCTGTGCGGTGGTTGTATCGTGGACAGCGGTTTCATCCATGCGGTAACGCTTACAGGTTCGCCGTTGGTAATTCCCCCCTCGATACCCCCGGCCATGTTGGATAATCGCCCGGACCATGGCTCGTGGTCCGGATTCTCCTCGCGGGCGTATCGATCGTGCGCGTTACGGCTCTCGACGTACGGAAGGTCTGTACCCGCGCCGATTTCAACCGCCTTGATACCCGGTATGCCCATTACCGCACCGGCTATCCGCGAATCCAGACGTTCATCGGTCAATACAGAAGTTCCAAGTCCCGGAGGGACATGTGCCGATACGGCCTGTACTATACCCCCGATCGTACGCCCACTCTCCCTGGCTTCATCAACAAGTTCTCTCATCTCCTGAACCTGCGAATCCGTTAACTCATGCCATTTGAGGAGAATCGAAGGATCGTCGCCTATATCGATTCGATTCGGAGGAAATCCAAGCTCGCGAGTTACTACAACTTCACCGAATTCAAGGACCCGGCTTCCGATATAAGTCCCGAACTCCTCCAGATACTGCCTGCAGATCGATCCTATTGCGACAGTCATCGCCGTGGATCGTCCGCTTGCGCGTTCGAGTACGTTCCTCGCGTCGTCAAGGTCCCACTTGAGCATGCCGGCCAGCCCTGCATGCCCCGGACGCGGGTAAGCCCTGCCTTCATTACTCTCCGACTGCTCTACCGACATGACATCCCGCCAGTTCTCATGATCGCGATTTTCTATCACAAGCGCGATCGGGCTTCCGATCGTAAGCCCGTGACGTAAACCGCTCAAGATCTTTACGGTGTCCGTTTCTATCTCCTGACGGGATGAGCGTCCCACGCCCTGCTGTCTTCTGGCGAGGTCCGAATTGATACGCTCAACCGATACAGAAAGTCCGGACGGAAGCCCGGAAATTATTCCCGCAAGCGCGGGACCGTGACTCTCTCCCGATGTCATCCATCTAAGCGTCACAGGTCCTCCCCGCTGTTTCCATCAAAATTATTACGGGCAAGCTTCGATGCCCACGTTGAATAAACCGCGACCATTGTCGCACGTTCCTCGTCCTCCCTGCCATCTCCGAACCAGATCGATCTCGACAGGACTGCCTGCTCGATAAGAAGACCGCCTCCCCCCACTGCCTGCAATCCCACTTCCCGCGCGACTTCCATGAGACCCGTGATTGGCGGATTGTAATTCAGATCAAACACGAGGTCAGAACCATACAACAACCCATCCGGAATTTTAACACTGGGTCTTAATATAATTCCGTTTTTATCGGCCATCCCAAGAGGCGTTGCATTGATTATCATCGTACGCTTCGCGGGCTCCAGTTTCTCCCAGTCAAGCCAGTCGTGCTGTGTAAGTTTTATTCCCTTCTGATCGCACTCTTCCTGTATAGCAAGTAGCAGGCAGACACGCCTGTCCTCGCTCCTCGACATGATGTCCAGTTCGTCCGCAATCCCAAGATCGAGGACCGATCTCACCACCGCACGTGCGCCGCCGCCCGCTCCAAGTACAATAACCTTCCATCCATTCTCGGGATGGTCGCCTTCCTTCAGCGATGCGATTATCGACCTGGAGAATGCGGGTTTGTCGGTGTTGTAACCGAAAAGATGTTCGCCACGTACCGCGATCGTATTTACGGCACCCACCGCTTTCGCTTCCTCGTGGACCGCCTCTATGCGTCCGAACATCACTTCCTTGTACGGAATCGTCACGTTAAACCCGGCAACCTCGCCAAATTCAATCACCTGCTTCAGAAAGCCGTCGACGTTCTTCGGCGCAATATCAAACAGGTGATAATCTGTCATCCTTCCGGTGGTTTCTCCCGCTGCTTCATGAAGAAGCGGGCTGAGCGACTGCTGGATGCCCGACCCGAGGAGTCCGGTCACCGGTATAAGGGAAATATCCTGTTTTTCATTCTTCGGGATCATGGGTCTAGTATTATATATCATCGGGATGGCATATTTCATAAAAAAACCCGCCGAATGGCGGGCTGGTATTTCATCCCAAAATTCTATTGTGATCAGGGAGCAACTACTACCTGTCGATTCTTTACGTCCGGATTCGTGTAATCCGGCAGTATAACCGGTGCGTTGCGCTCAGTTTTAATTCCTAATTCTCCAAGCTCAGTGTGATATTTTACTACGTGATCGAGGTTAAGTCCCTTCGGGTCTTTTCTTCCAAGTGCATATTCGGTTGCCGAAATACCTGCTATTCGGCCGTACACCGTTACGTCCAGAAGACTGTTGCCCATGAGTCGATTCTCACCATGAACACCGCCCGTTACCTCGCCACCGGCGAAAAGACCTTCAAGCACGGTCGAACCATCCGATTTATACTCGACTCCACCGTTCTGATAGTGAAGCGTCGGGTATATGAGCATCGGTTCCTTCGAGATATCGATATCGTAACGCTTGAACAGGATGTACTTGCCCGGGAACTCCTTTTTCACATAGCCGGGACCATGGACAATATCGAGCATCGGGCTGTCGAGCCATGCCCCAACCTTGTTGTTGGGTGTCGGAACACCCATTCCCACATCGGTGGAACATTCACGTATTATACTCGCAGCCTCGACATCCCTCGGTTCACGCTCGTACACGAACTGATTTCCTTCCACGTTGACCACATGCGCACCGGCTCCGCGGAATTTTTCAGTGATCAGGATACCCTCGGCCTGCTCGGGGAACACTATTCCAGTCGGGTGGTACTGTACCGAGTGGAGGAACACAAGCGGCACCCCGGCATGATAGGCCATGATAAGCCCGTCACCTGTCGCGCCATAATGGTTCGTCGTCATGAACCCGCGAATGTGAAGACGTCCGGACCCGCCGGTCGCCATAACTATTGCCTTCGCCTTAACAACCACGTATTCCTCTGTATCCAGATTAAGAAGCACCGCACCGGCAGCTTTTCCCTCGTCATCGAGAAGAAGCTCAACCGCCGGTGAAAACTCCAGAACATCAATTTTTTCAGGGTGGTTCTTAACTTCATCGCGAAGGGTGCGCATGATTTCGGCACCCGTGATATCACCCGCGTAATGCATCCTCTTACGACTTGTCCCGCCACCATGCATCGTCCGGAGGATGCCATCACTGTCCTTCGTGAACATCGCGCCCATACCCTCAAGCCATGCGAGAACTTTCGGCGCTTCGTTAACCAGGGTCTTAACAAGTTCCGGTTCGTTTGTGAAATGTCCGCCGCCCATCACGTCGAGGTAGTGCCAGTACGGGCTGTCGGTCTCGACCTTGCTCGCGGCCTGGATTCCGCCCTCGGCCATCATCGTATTCGCATCACCCAGTCGAAGTTTGGTTGCGATAAGCACCTTCGCTCCTGCCCCGGCGGCCATAAGGGCAGCGCTTGCACCAGCCCCGCCACCACCTATAACCAGTACGTCCGTCTCGTGATCAACCTTGTCCACGTTGATCTTCTCCGGTGTCACACGACTCCTGGCTTCCAGGATCTCCACGATTTCAGGACTTATCGCGTACCCTTTTGATACACCAACCCTGATCTCGCGACGGGAATCTTCCTTGTAGTCGGGATGGTATTTTTTCAGGCGATCCTCGCGACCTTCCAGCGACAGTCCCTCAACCTCGATCCCCTTGCGCTTTTTCTCCACACGCTCGGGACGGGTTGCTTCGACCTTCTTGATAAGTTCCTTTAATTCTGGCGGATATGGCATCGTTATTCCTCGATATTTTCCTGGCTATACTTTCAGTATCATACAATTCAAAGATGGCTCTTGTCCTTCGGACGCCAGTCGGGATCGGGCATGTCCGGTTCCTTCTCACGGGCAACGTACATCTCCTTGAGAGCTTCAAGATCAGCGGCCATGAGTGTCTCAATACCCTCATCGAAACGACCGTCCTCGATCTGCTTCACTCTCTCGGCAAGATGCGCCGCACGTGGCGCGATGTGGCGACCGTAAAGCCTTCTCGCGAGAATCGCCACAAGTGGCTGGGCTTCCTCCGCCGGGCATCGCGCAGTGCACAGACCGCACATCACGCAGTCGAAGGACAGCTCCGCCACACGCGCAATGTCGCCACGTATCGCGGCGGCCATGTAGTCCATGACCTCGATGTCCTGCGGACAGCTTCGCGTGCATGTTCCACAGCCGATGCACTTGAAAATCTCCGGGTAAAGACCCGCAAGAGTGCCCTGCTCCGGCTCAAGCACCTCGACATCGTACTCGGCCTTGTTCTGCGGAAAGAACGGAAGCTGCGCGAGGAACATGTCGGGCTTGACGATCGTCTGGCATGCAAGGCCAACCTCGATACGGTAGCTGTCGGGCATACGGAATACTGTGGCGCATGCACCGCACACTCCACCACGACATCCGCAGCCCCGTGTAAGCTGGTAGCCCGCATACTCGAGTGCCGTCATTATCGTTAGATGATCAGGAACCATGTAGCGACGGCCCATAACGTTGATTGGGATAAGTGTCTCTTCCGTCGACTGACTGGTTTCGTCTGTGACATCAACCGGTATTGACTGAGTTGTCACAATATCGCTCCTTCTTATCGAATACTCTCTTTTTCATTTTTATTTCAGAACCGTGACCGGTTCTTCAGCATCCAGTTCTTCTTCCTTCGGTTTTTCACCATCCCCGGACATACCGAGGATCTTCCTTACCATCTCACCGGATCCGCCAAGCATCGCCTCAACAGCCGATATAATCTGAGCGTCCGTGAATCCGTCCTGACGTGTCGCGCCAGACGGGCATCCCGCCGCGCAGACCCCGCAACCCTCGCATAACACGGCATTAACTGATGCGACTCCCCGCTCCTCGACCCATTCACGCGCATTGTACGGACACATCTGGATACACAGGCGGCATCCGACACAAAGGTCCTCGTTCACAACCGCTACGATGGGCTCCTTCGTAATGTAATCATTACTGAGAAGGTTGACCACCTTGGCTGCCGCTCCGGATGCCTGCGCAACCGTCTCGGGAATATCCTTCGGACCCTGTGCTGCTCCCGCGATGAAATATCCCGGCGTTACCGCTTCAACCGGCCTGAGCTTCGGATGTACTTCTCTCACCCAACCATCTGCTGTGCAGCCTATCTTCAGCTTACCAACAAGTTCCTCGACACCATGCGAGGGTTCCATTGGTGTCGCGAGTACAACCATGTCCGCCCTTACCTCAACCGGACCGCCCGCGACCGTGTCGGCTCCGCGCACGACTATCTTGTCGCCTTCCTCGTAGACCCGACTCACCTTGCCGCGTACATATATAACGCCGTCCTCCATCGCACGACGATAAAATTCCTCGTAATCACGTCCACCGGTCCGCACATCAATGTAGAAGACATACGACTGCCCCTCAGGTACCGCGTGCTGGAACATCATCGCGTGTTTCGCGGTGTACATACAGCATATCTTGGAGCAGTAACCCTTGTGACGCTCGGGTTCACGGCTGCCCGCACACTGGATGAACACGATCTCCTTCGGGACCTTCCCGTCGGACGGACGCCTTATCACGCCACCGGTCGGGCCGGACGCGCTTAATAACCTCTCGAAGTAAAGCCCGTCTATTACATCGGCAACACGGTCGTAACCGTACTCACCGAGATTGCTCATATCGTAAAGATCGTATCCCGTCGCCACGACAACCGCTCCGACATGCTCCTCGACAATCTTCGGCTTCATGTCGTAGTTGATCGCGCCGATCTCGCATGCATCACGGCACTTCGCGCATGCCAGCGGGAATAGACCAAGGCAATGTTCAGTATCGAGCGTGTAAACCGCCGGGACCGCCTGCGGGAACGGTATGTAGATCGCCTTCCTCGACTGGAGGCCCATGTCGAACTCATTCGGCACTACAACCGGACATACTTCCGCACAATCGCCGCATGACGTGCAGACGTCAGGTTCCACGTAACGGGGCTTCTGCCGGATTTTGACGCTGAAGTCGCCCATCGACCCGGAGATCTCCTCGATCTCCGAGTACGTGTACAGTTTCACGTTCGGATGGCGGGATACCTCCACCATCTTCGGTGTAAGGATACACTGCGAACAGTCAAGCGTCGGGAACGTCTCCGAAAGTTGCGCCATGTGACCGCCGATCGACGGATTCTTCTCGACAAGAATTACCTCGATACCCGAGTTGGCTATATCCAGCGCTGCCTGTATTCCGGCAACTCCGGCACCGATAACAAGCGCGCGTTTCACAACAGGCGACTTGATCGGCTCAAGCGCCGCTGCATTGCGTACACGCGCCAGGGTTCCCCTGATAATCGCTTCCGCCTTGTCGGTGGCAGCTTCACGGTCCTCGTGTACCCATGCGCACTGCTCTCGAATATTGGCAATCTCGAGCATGTACTTGTTCAGTCCGCATTCCTGGGCGACGTTACGGAAGGTCGGCTCGTGAAGGGTCGGCGAGCAGCTTGCGATTACAACACCGTCGAGGCGGTTGTTCTTTATCGCCTCGGCTATCATGTTCTGGCCCGGGTCCGAGCACAGGTAGGCATAGTTCTCAACGACGGTAAGGTCTTTTTCGCCTTCGAATCGCTTCGTAAGGTCCTCTACATCAACCGTGCCGGCGATGTTCTTTCCGCAGTGACAGATGAAAAGCCCGTAACGACTCATGCCGGCACCTCCCTGGAAATATTGACTGAATATTTTTCAACGAGCGGCCTCGGGTCTATCTTATGAGATTCCAGTCCAAGCTTGTCGACAGGCGCATTCATCGCCAGGGCAAGAAGCTGGGTGAAGTAAAGAACCGGAATCGGACGGAACTCGGGATAGTGCTTCATCATTTCGGGCTGAAGGTCATCGAGGTTGAAGAAACATAACGGGCAGGTAACGACGATAGCATCTGCACCGATACGCTTTGCGGCATCGAGGATTTTATAACTTGCGCGCATCGCGGCTTCAGGTTTGGCTACGCTCAGGTAACTTCCGCAGCAGTCGATTCGGGGCGGGAAGTCGAGCACATCCGCTCCCGTCGCTTCCAGGAATTCCTCGAGTATTGTTGGGTTCTCGGGATCGCACATTGCGAGTTCCTCTGCCGGCCGTAAAAGCTGGCAACCGTAGAACGGAACCACTTTCATCCCCTTCAGCGGGTTGATGCAGGTCCTTTTGATCCTGTCGAAACCAACCGTGTCGCGGAACCATTCGAGCAGGTGAAGAACCCCTATGTCGCCTGTGTATTGCCTGTAAGGAGGTGGGGGCGTTTCATAATCACGCTGTCGTAAATCCTCTGCAAGATAGGTGTTGATCCTCTTCCGCTTCAACTCATCTTCCCGTATCGAGAGGTTGGCCCTTCTCAGCGTCGAAAAGCAGAATGGACATGTCGTGACAAGCGCTTCATAACCCGCGTCGCGTGTTTTGATCAGCAGACGTGTCTGGGCGATCAGGTTCGCGATTTTAGTCTCGGTCAGGGGTGTCGTCGCACCACAGCATGTCCAGTCGGGGATTTCGCGGAGTTCTTCGCCAAGAAGCTCAACCGCAAGTTGGGTGGTTTCATCAAGGGCAAGAGCCTTGCCCTTCAACGTACAGCCTGGATAGTATCCAACCTTCATATTTTTACACTTCTATCTTACGGCTGGCATAAGCCGTTTTTAATCTAATTCCGATTCTTCCCCGCCTAGCTTCCGAATTTTCTGTACAAACTCACAAGCGCCTGCTGGGGAGCGTTCGCACTCACGTCCTTCGGTACATCGTCGGGACCGAAATGATCGCCCTCACCAAGCTGGACAATGAGCCTGACAGCTTCCGCAATTGCGGCAATATCGATCGAAACCGGGCACCTGCTCTCGCATGTAAAACATGTCGCGCAGAACCATATGGCCTCGCTGTTCATCAATTCTTCCAGAAGCCCGAGCTGTGCCATCCTCACCATCTGGTGAGGATCCAGGTCCATCTCCTCTGAAAATGGACAACCTGCCGTGCACTTGCCGCACTGAAGGCAGATCATCACGTTCTGGTTCGATGATTCCATAAGGCGCTTAGTGGCCTCGCGCCTGTCGGCTGGTGACAGTATTCTTATCATTTTGCAGCCTCGCTTGCCATCGCGGTTTCTTCACCCGCGACGCTCTTCTGGCCATGTATAAATCCGCGATCAAACGCAAGATGGTTTAACTCGATAAAGTGTCCCGGTACGCTTGCCGCTATAGCCTTCTTCGCAGCTTCCGCATCAATTATGCCGCTCGTTCCCGACAGGAATCCCAGCATTATCATGTTCAGCACCATGCTGTTACCAAGTTCCTCGGCATACCTCGCGGCGGGAATTCCGAAATATTTAATACCTTCGCGCTCTTCACCGGGAACGACAAGCTCTTCTTCGTACAGTACCAGGCCGCCGGGCTGGAGATTCGGCTCATGTTTCTCGAAAGCCTCCTGGCTCATGACTATCAGGATATCCGGCTTCTGTACGTACGGGTACCTGATCGGATCACTGTCCACAACAACCTGGGCTGTGCATGCCCCGCCACGGGCTTCCGGTCCGAAGTTCTGGGTCATTGTGGCGAATCCATCAGAGAAGATACTGACAGTTTTGCCGAGTACGATCCCGGTCAGGATTACGCCCTGGCCACCGAATCCGGAGATGACTACGTCTGTATGACTCATGCTTTCCCCCCGGTCTGCGGATTGTTGTCCTTGCCCGTAACCGCCGGTGTATATTTCTTTCCAAGAATCTTTCCAAGATGATCCTGCATCGACATGGTGAAACTGGGCCGTTCCTCATCCCGGAATTTCCCGACCACGATCTTCGACTGGAATCCGATATCAAGGTCCTCTAGACCTGCTTCGTGATCGATAACCGAGTTCTCGTAGTAATACTTCATCAGGTCGAGGCCGGTTCCAAGCTTGTTTCTTCTCGCGTAAATTGTGGAACATGGCGCCAGGATCTCCACGAACCTGAAACCATCGCGATTCAGCGCTTCCGTTAACGAATCGGTCAGCCTTCGGATGTGAAGCGATGTCCATCGCGCCACGTAACTCGCCCCTGCACTCATCGCGAGTGCGGGAAGGTTGAACGGCCTCTCGAAACTTCCGTACGGGGCTGTCGTAGCCCTTGCGGTCAGTGGTGTTGTCGGGGCAAGCTGCCCGCCAGTCATCGCGTAAATGAAATTGTTCACGCAGATCACCAGCAGGTTCTGGTTACGCCTTGCGCCATGAATGAAATGGTTCCCGCCGATGCTTATCAGGTCTCCGTCACCGGAAAAAACCACATGTTTAAGGTCCGGACGCGCAAGCGACATGCCGACCGCGAACGGAATTGCGCGGCCATGAGTCGTGTGGAAGCTGTCCACCTTGACGTAACCTGCCACACGTCCGGTGCATCCGATTCCACTCGTTACGATTATGTCATCGGGACTGAGTCCGATTTTATCCATCGCTGCCGCAAAACATCCGACGGCTATGCCTATTCCGCACCTGGAACACCAGATGTGCGGCATCCTGTCCATTCTTAAAAGGAGGCTCTTGGGATGCTCTACGGGAGGTGTCGCCTCACGGGCTGGGCTTTCAACTACCATTACTTCGCCACCTCTTTAATCGCCTGGTATATCTTCTCCGGATCGTGTACCCATCCCCCGCCATGCGGAACGAGTTTGGTAACCGCCTTGCCACCGGCGCATCGTTCAACCTCATGCACCATCTGGCCGTAGTTAATTTCCGGCACGACGAATGCCTTCACCTGTCCGGCAAGCTCCCTGATGAGTTCCTCCGGGAACGGCCAGACTGTTACAAGTCGCAGTTCTCCAACCTTCAATCCTTCCCCGCGTGCCCTCTCTACCGCGGGTATCGCCACCCTGCTGGAAATACCGTAACTGACAACCACGATGTCGGCGTCATCAATATTTGTTTTCTCAAGATGGAATATCTTGTCTGCGTTTTGATTTATTTTTTCGATCAGCCTGTGGACACATACTTCCTGGCAGTCGGCGGTCATGACCGGATAGCCTCTTTCGTCATGGGTCAGTCCGGTCGTGTGGAACCTGTATCCCTCACCGACTGGGGCAATATCCGGGACAAGGTCTTCACCCGGAACATACGGCAGGTACTCCTCCGGAGGTTTGTCGGTGTATCTCCGTGTAACGATATCGATCTCCTCCGCGGGAGGTATGACAACCTTTTCCGTCATGTGACCGATGCACTCGTCCATCATGACGAACACCGGCACACGCCATCTCTCGCTGAGGTTGAACGCCTCGATTACAAGGTCGAAGCATTCCTGGGGGGAGTTCGGTGACAGCGCGATGATCTCGTAATCGCCGTGTGAACCCCATCGCGCCTGCATGATATCCGCCTGCCCAGGGAGAGTGGGAAGCCCGGTTGATGGTCCGCCTCGCTGGACGTCCACCACTACACAGGGCACTTCCATCATGACGCCCAGCCCGATGTTTTCCATCATCAGGCTGAATCCGGGTCCGGAGGTTACGGTCATCGACTTGAGTCCGCCCCATGCGGCACCAAGCACGGCGGCGATGCTGGCGAGCTCGTCCTCCATCTGGATGAACTGGCCGCCTATCATCGGAAACCTGAGCGCGACTCGTTCTGCTACTTCGGTTGAGGGTGTTATGGGGTATCCGGCGAAGAATCTGCATCCTGCAGCGCATGCCCCCTCTGCTGCTGCGTGATCGCCATCAAAATAGTGAGTTCCGGTCAGTACGCCTTTTGGATCAGCGTGCACAATATCAAGCCTCGGTTACGCCCTTAAATACAAATCAAGGGACGAGTTCGATTATCTCTTCCTGGTTAAGACAGTAAATCGCAAATTCAGGACATATCCTCTCGCATAGATCGCAATTTACGCACTTCTCAGGATGTACCACTTCGGGTGGGTGATAACCCTTCTTGTTGAACTCCGTCGATAGTACAAGAACACCTCTCGGGCAGAATTCAACACAGAAACCGCAGCCTTTGCAACGGTCCTTTATTATATAAACCGTTCCTTCTGATGGTTTGACCTTATCGGAGTCAAATGGCTTACGCCAGTAATGCGAGTCTGGCATTTTTGCCTCCTTCGGGGATAGTGAATATCCCCCAGTTCGCAACCACATGGCTGAAATCCGGTTTTTTTACGTCTGCATCCGACAAAGAATGTCCCTTAATAAAACAGGGCCGCGAGTTTTCTCGCATAGCCCTCCTCAAGCCCCGAATCTCAGCTTTCTGACGTCACTTACGCTCGTCTCAACATAAAACAAAGGCCCAGGAACTCTTACTGCCATGTCCTGGGAATCTGTGCAATGTGATCTTATCACCTGCACGCGGAAAATAGCATTATATTAATGCTATGTCAACCGCCTATCTGCATAAATGACAGTGATTATATTAATTTTTTACCATGGTAAACCTTTTTCCGCAAGTATATTTCTTTTTACTGGATTTTTCCGCCTCTTTTCACCTTTGTTGCAGGTTTGTAAGTATCCCGAAATATTGCCCCATAACATGGTAAAATTCCCCCCACACGGGAGGAACCACATGCATCGACCAGCCCTTCTTCTCATCTTTGCCGCATCGATTACGTTCACGATGATATGCCCGGTTACATCCGGTACTTTAAAGGCCGATCGGGAAATTCACCGCATCACCGATTCCGCGAAGGGCGGCGGGGACGAAGCGCTGCCCCCCGACTTTCCCATCGGGCCGGGCGAGGTTCTCGGTGACTGGGCTTACCTTAACGGCACGCACATTATGCAGACGAAGGATACCGCCATGGTCTGCCTGGACGGATGCCCGATGGACGGCGACCAGTGCTGGGATTCACCGCATTCCCCGGACACCCCGTTCGATGGCGGTCACCGTGACTACTACTGCTCGCGCGCATGTATCGCGATGATCGCACGGATTGGAGGATGCAGCCTCAGCCAGGACAGGATCAGTTACTACGTTATGGAGGAAGCTGGCGCCGCGTCCGAAAGCGCTCGACGTACGGGGCACATTGGCGATCCGTTCGGTGACCTCGGGCACGAGATGCCGTTTCTCGAAACGGATATCCTCATGGCACTCGACTGGCTCTACGATCAGCCAGCGGGTTCATCACGCACCGTTCGGTTTACGATGTCGGTGTTCGACGATGGCGATCCGTCCGACATGGATACCATAAAGGAATTCATAGATGACGGACGTCCGGTAATACGTGATGTCACGGCCACTCACACCGCGATTCATTCGACCGTTATTGACGGCTATGCCATTGTCACGGCAAGAGACGGTGAAGTCCTTAACTATGTCCATACGCTTGATCCCGCCGACCCTCTCGAACCGGTTGTTGACGAGGAAGGCTTTACCGATGCGCAGCCGGGATCACGATGGGAGGTCCTCATCCCCGGACAGACACTTCACATTGAATTCCCGCCCGCATCCGGCGCTCCCATGCGAACTGACGAACCCGGAATAAGCGCAGACACAGATGGCGATGGGCTCGTTGATTTCGATGAGGTGGAAAGGTTCGAAACCGATCCGAACTCTGCGGATACAGATGGTGACGGGCTCGACGATAAAACTGACATGCTTGGTTATTTGTTCGATCCCGATGGTTCGTACAATCTGAGGAACCGGGACATAGACCATGACGGCTCCCCGAAGGAACTCGACTCGGATAACGATGATCCCGAGAATGAAAGCGTTAACGACGGCTGCGAGGATGAGAATCAGAACGGTTTCTACGATCCCGGTGGTGCTTACGAAACGAACTGCTTCAGCCTGTCCGACGACTTCTCGGTCTACAATCCCCGATGTTTCCTTGGCACGATCAGAATTCATGGAACCGGCACACACTCCTCACCTTTCGCGACCGCGACCCCGACGGAGGAGATTGTCATCGAGGCCGGATTCCCGCTCGATTCGGAAGAGTTCCTTCACGAGCACACATGGTCGATAAGCGGACGCGCGCAGATGGAAGCGGGTATGCTGTTAATCGAGTCTGTCACGTCGGGAAGCGGTGAAGGCACGGCCCGCGTAACCATTGAACTTAACGAGGACCTGACTTACAGGATAACCACCGATGTCGATCCCCGTGAGGGCACATATACGATCAATACGAGCGGGCAGGTCAGCATCCATACGCTCTATTTCGCCTTCGCCGACCATCACTGGGATTACCTCGGCGAAAACACCCCTCCATGGATGGTGAGTCAACTTGAGGAATGGGGTCCTATGAACATTATGGAAGGCGAGGCCGAAGTCATGGAGGACGGAGTGCTCCGTCTTGCTGGTGAAGACACCTACACGATGCCGGGCATGGCAAATTTCTCGGCAGGCTCCGTCCGTGAGTGGGACATCAGGATACCTGCGAATTACTAAAATCCGTAAGCCCGGCGGGATGTTAGCGTCAGAATTGATAATGCGCTACAATACGGTTTCCGACTGACTGGAATAGCGCGATATGCCACGTAAACCAAGGTCACCACGGTTTCGTCTCGGAGATATAAACGAACTCAAGATGATCGGGCAGGAACGCGAGGGCACTGCCGAACTTGAGGACGTTCGACGCTGGGTCGGTATCGCCAAGAAAACCAAAACCCTTCGAACGCATTCACAGAAATGGGACGCGGTTCTCGATTACTTCGAGCAGCACGGTGTCGAAGAGGATGACATCCACCTGTGGCGAAGTTACCGAAGCCTCATAACCCAGCGAAACATGGGCGTCTACAATGCGCTTCTTGAGCTGACCGATATCATCGCGGAAGATTACTACCGCGAATTTTTCGGTAAGCCGCGTCTGAGCGGAATGCTGAAAAGATACCAGGCCGACGCACTTCCGCTTACTTTCATGGGTCGCAGCGAAGATTACTACTACACCTACACCCACGCCCATGAACATCCGATCGCGCTTGTATCAATTCCGCGCAAGGGTTCCACCTCAGTCTGGAACTGGCTCGCCCTTCCCCACGAGGTCGGTCACAACATTTTCGACAACGTGATCGGCTATGAGCGCGAGCTTGGAAGAAAAGTACGCAACGTACTTGCCGAACAGCGTTTCAGGATTCCCGGCGGAAGGCTTCCTTACAGGCTTCCGAAGACCGCCCTGATGGAGATTATCTGGAACTTCTGGCTCGATGAGGCCATGGCCGATATCATCGGAACCCTCTTTGCTGGACCCGCTTACGTGATGGCTCGTCAGGAGGACTCATGTGATATTGCAGGCGACCTTGGCGGCGCCCATATAACGCTCTGGGACGTCAAGGGCATGGAAATGATGAAGCATCCCGTCTGCCACTTCAGGGTGTGCATCTGCACGGAAGTACTCAGGAGAATCGGATTCGCCGGGGATGCTGCCGAACTCGATCTGAGATGGAAGGACCTGTATCCCGGTATTACCGAATATGTCTGGTTCGATCACACCGCTGGCTATAAGGAACTTTTCCGGATCTCACGATCGGAGCTTACGCGTGCGATGAACCTGCTACTCGATGTCGTTCTCGATCGCAACATGCGGGTCCTTAACAACAACGGGTTGCTCGACATCGTACGTTACAGTCCTGAAGAGCATGCGCTTGTCCTAGAAATCGAACATGAGCTGACACGGGAGCGTCCGCGCATCCCGGGTAATGCCCGACCTCGAATGATCCTTGCCGCAAGCCGGTTCGCATTCGAACGTGCACCCGACGCCGCGGACCTTATTCACGAAAACTCAGTTAAGGGTATTAAGAAACTCGCGAAGAATATCCGTCCGAAAAAACCCCGTAAGAAAAGTGGCAAAAAGAAAAAATAATCCTGCTCACGATGTATTCCTGCCACTACCAACCAGTTCGTTAATCAACTCACAGTATTCCGAAATCCGCGCATCCCACGTTTCATTCTCCACCCTCCGGCACCGTTCGTTTCTCTGAAGCGCCGAATCGTTCTCCACCGCCCACCTGACTGCCTCAAGATACTCGTCCGGATCGTTTGTAATTTCGCAGACATCCCGGTACGCATCCAGTTCCGGAAGCGGTGTCGCCACGACAGGTAATCCCGATGCGAGGTACTCGTAAAGTTTCACAGGATTGACATGCACGGTCAGCGGGGTCAGATCGAACGGGATGTGCGCGCAACTGAAATGAGAAAGGTACGCCGGTAATTCATCGTATGGCTTTTTACCGAGCCAGTGAAAATTCGGAAGCGATTCAAACTCGGCAAGGTTTCGCGACGCCGGGCCTATAAACACCCACTCAAACTCCTGCCCGTTTTCCACCACATGTTTAATAAGCGGCCAGTTCAGCCATTCCGCGAGAAAACCGATGTAACCGACTACCGGCTTCTGAAGGTTTTCAAGATCCGATGGAATCTTCCAGTCCTCGGTTATAGTGCTTCTGAAATGCCCGACATCGGCAGCGTTTCTAATTAGCTTCGAACGTTTCGCACCTTCGGATTTCTTCTCGAGAAGAGACTGCGCGGTGGTCACAACAGCATCCGCGCGGGAGATAAGTTCCCTCTCCTGCGCTAGAACCGCATCGCGTTTCAAACTGGCCTGACGGAACTCGCTGATCTCGTCAGCGCAGTCGTAGATTACGTAATCCTCGCCCAGACGTCCAAGCCACCCGAGGCCCAGCACATTGCATACAATGAGCAGTACGGGGCCGTCTGACGGCCTGTAGCGGCTTCCCAGGGCTATCCTGTAGAGAAGATGATTCCACTGGTTTATCGGACGCGAATGATATCCGAACGGAAGCTCCGCCGGCGGTATCCAGTGAGTTATACCCGATTCATCCATTCGGGGATTTCTCATCCACGACCATAAATTGCTGACGGGTTTCTCAGGGGAAATGAATACTGTAACGAGATTACCGGGGTCATCAATGTAATAAAGCCTTCCCCCGCTGGTGCCAAGTATTTTCGCAAACCTGTCGGAAAGTTGCTGTATCCTCTGGCGTATGCCCGCGAGCGGCGGTGCATCCGCGATCACTATCGTCATGTTGTCGGGAAGTTCAGGAGCTTTCACAGTACATCATAAGGGAGCCTGCAGGAAATATATGTGGCATACCTGTGACGCCATGCAGTACATCAGCCAGATAAAGAGCGACTGCACCGCAATAACACCAAGTACTCCAAATATTTCCCATCGCAGGTTCATTATCAGTCAAATAACATATCAGCGATACGCCAGGCCTCGCCAACCGCTTCGAGTCCCCCGGCCGTATCGATTTTACCATCTTTCGTTAGCGATGCGATATGCGCGGAGAAACTGAGCATTCCCTCCGCAACACCCGACTGGATAATGTTCGGTATCTGCTCGATCTTGTTCTCCCTGATCAGGTGACGTACCGCATCGTTGGGTATCAGTATCTCGCAGACCGGTATCCGCGTCAGGCCGTCCTTTGCTGGCATGAGAATCTGGCTCACAACTCCCATCAGCACCAGCGACAATTCCGTTCTGACAGTTGACCTCGCTTCGGGTTCAAACGCATCTATAATACGCGAAATACTCCCGGCCGCACCGGATGTGTGCAGCGTGCTGAAAACAAGGTGCCCGGTCTCCGCCGCCCTTAGCGCAAGCTCTATTGTATCCACGTCACGCATCTCGCCGACGAGAATAACATCCGGGTCCTCTCTCAGCGCTTCCCTTAATGCACCGGCAAATGACTGCGTGTGATGACCCACTTCCCTCTGCGCTATCAGGCAGTTGATCGAGTGATGGATGAACTCGATGGGTTCTTCCACCGTTATTATATGAGCCTTACGGCTCCGATTGATCATGTGGATAAGTGACGCGACCGTCGTGGATTTACCGCATCCGGTAGGTCCGCAGAAAATAACAAGTCCGCGTGGAAGATTCGCGAGCCTTTTTATTACCTGCGGCAGGTTCAGGCGGTCGAAATCGGGAGGAGTGGATGGAATGTACCTGAAGCTGATCGCCATTCCTCCCATGTGACGGAATGCGGCCATCCTGAGTCGCATGTCCGCGAGCTGCACTCCTGCGTCCACCGCGCCGTTCTTTTCGAAGTAATCCAGTCCCTCGCTGTCCAGGTATTCCTCCATGAGATAGTTTAGGATCGCACTGTCCACGACTCCAAGGTCCTTCTGCGGAGACAGGCCCGATACGATCCTGATCGCCGGTGGCTCCCCCTCCTGAAGGTGAAGATCGGACGCGTTGCTTTCCTTCAGACGCCTTGTAAGCTCACCCATGAAACGGGTGGCTACCCTTTCTGCCTCTAGTCTCGATGTCATTTTAACCCCGTGATGAAAATCCCCGGCTTGTCGCCGGGGTTATTTTTCAATCTTACCTGTTTCTGTCAGTCTTTCTTGAATTCCTCGTAATATCTCATCAGGCCGTTGTACGAGTGTGGCAGATCGTCATACATGGTATGTGGATCATCCACAACATCGTTATAAATCCTGAACTGGTGCCTGTAGTATACGTCGTGCCATCCATGACGATGAGGATTCAGCCAGTCAGGTCTGTCGTACCAGCCCATTCCATCATGCATTCCGTCGAACTCGTACCACATCTCGAAAGGCACCCACTCGGGGTGTGCGTAGACCAGGTCCATCCAGTTTGGAAGTACCCGTCCGGCCATCCCCCACGAAGTTCCAAGCTCTGCGTCGCGGAAAAGTTCGGCCTGTGATTCAAAAAGCGGCCACGGCGCATCGTCGCGATACTCCACGGTACTGTTCCAGATTAACTCTCCGGAATGCGCATCGTAGAGATAGTATGCAACCTCGATTGTGACTCTCTTGTCAGGATTTAAAAGACCAAGGAAAGGTGGCACTAACGTGCGCCAGTCCGCGTCGATATCCGTTGTAACAGCGTACTCAGTTACAAATCCGCGTATCACCGCGTCACTCTGGAAGAACTCACCCATAACCTGGATATCCTCGGGCATTACGCACCTGAACATGGTCATGTCATCGCCGTACTGCTCGGCAAGTCCGGGAACTGCTTCAAGTACGAAGTCCAGTGACCTTTCTGGAAGTGAATTAAAGAAATACTCGTTGTTCTGTTCGGCCTGCGTCTGCACATCACCATTTCCGGCCATGTATTCCATGAACATCGCTTCCGCATCCGAAGGTGGCACAACAAGATAACCCCGCGACATAAACGCATTCGCAAGGTTCTCGACGAGTCTCCTCGGACCACCGGCCTCATCCAGCTTGCTGTCACCTTCAAGCGTAGGTTCGGTAAGATCCATGAAAGGCAGAATCACGATCTTGTGAACACCGCACATAAAGTGGATGGCATCCATATCCATTGTGCCTTCATCCATGTGTCGCCAGAAATCCCACGGGCGGTCCATCCAGCACATCTCTCGCGGCTCCATGCACTGTTCCGCTTGCCGCATACCCATGCCCATGTCACGGTGCATCCCCGGACGCTCACCCATCATTTCCAGGTCTTC
>Ga0272443_10001079_pt1 | contig 42954 bp, 33 predicted proteins | sample SSMAcet12_FD_193581 | JGI IMG/M metagenome (GOLD analysis project Ga0272443, IMG submission 193581) | Marine sediment archaeal communities from Little Sippewissett salt marsh, Falmouth, MA, United States - SSM-Acet-12 | ecosystem: Environmental > Aquatic > Marine > Wetlands > Sediment ...
CGTCGCCAGCAACCGGACGTTGCTCGATGAGATCGAGCGCGCGGCGGGGGGCGTCGGCTGTCACGTCATCCGTGTGTCGGAGCCGATCGTGGGTCAGGCAAGGAGCGCCGGTCTCGCGATGGCTCGCAGCGTGGCCGATCTCGCGGCCGGCGGCGCGGCGCGGACGCTCCTCGTCTCCGGCGGCGAAACGACCGTAGCGGTGACCGGACGAGGCCGAGGAGGGCGGAATCAGGAGTTCGCTCTCGCCGGGGCGATCGAACTCGCCGGCGTCAGCGGGGTCTGCGTCGCGGCGCTCGCCACCGACGGGTCCGACGGGGTGACTGAGGCGGCCGGGGCGATCGTCGACGGCGAAACCATCGACCGGATCGAGCGAGCGGGGATCGATCCTGGCGCCGCGTTGGACGCGAACGATTCCCATGCGGCGCTGTCCGCGGCCGAGGACGTGCTGTGGACCGGTCCGACTCGCACGAACGTCGCCGACGCCTACGTCGCGTTCATCGATCGATCCTAGGTCGGCGTCCTAGACGACGATCCTCTTCCATGCCCCCGCGCGGAACCTCCACGCGACTGCCGCGGCGACCAGGAGCCAGTAGACGTACTCGCCGACCCACGCGCCGACGATTCCGAGCGGCGTGTGCAGACCGAGGAAGTAGACGGTCGGAAGGTAGCAGGCGACGCAGACGAACTCCACGAACATGACGTAGCGCGTGTTGCCGGCTCCCTGGAGCGCCTGCGTCAGGACGAGCGCAATGCCGGCGAAGCCTTGGACGACGCCGAGGAGCCGCAGCGAGAGCCGGCCGACCTCGATGACGTGCGCGTCGTGCGTGTAGATGCGGAACACCCACCCCGGTACGAACAGGAACAGGAGGCCGACGATTGCCATCGACCAACAGGCGAGTTTGACCGCCTCCCAGGCGAGACGCTCGGCCCGATCCGCGTCCTCGGACCCCAGGTTCTGCCCGACGAGTGCCGCGGCCGCCGTGCCGAGGCCGACGCCGAGCATGATCGTGAGGTGATAGATCGATCGAATGACGTTCGACGCGGCGAGCTCGATCGTGCCGATGCGCGCGACGATCACGAAGAACGCCGACCAAGCGCCGTTGGAGAGGATCCGCTGGGCGACCACAGGGAGGGAGAGCCGAACGATCGAGCGGAACCATCGCATCGCGAACAGCGGACGACGCAGCGCCGCGAACCGTCCGCGGTAGGTTGCCCCGAATAGGATCCCGACGTAGTAGAGCGTGCCGACCCCCAATGCGACCGTCGACGCGATCGCTGCGCCCTGGATGCCCAGCCTCGGGAAGCCGGCGCGGCCGAAGATCAGCAGGTAGTCGAGCAGGATGTTGGTCGCGCTGACCAGAATCGATCCGTAAAGCTGATGGCCGGTCTTTCCGATCCCGGCGTAGAACCCGCGCGCGGTGAAGTTGATCAGCATGAACGCGGTGCCGAGGAACCGATAGTGGAGGTACGTCGTGCTCGCGTCGAGGACCTGTGGGTCGTTCGAGGCAAGCGACGCGAGGGTTCGTCCGAACCATGGCGCCCCGAGCACGAGCGGGAGGCCGAGGGCGAGGGACAAGGCGAGGCCGGTGTTTAGGACCTCGCCGCAGCGTGCGTCGCCCCCCTCCCCGAACCGGCGGGCGGTCAGCGTCTGAACCCCGACGCTCAGCCCGGCCATCGAGAAGGTGACGGCGAAGAACAGCACCCCGGCGATCCCCGCCGCCGCCAGCGGAACCGCACCGAGGCGACCGAGCATCGCGGTGTCGACGACCGAGAGAAGCGTGTAGGTGAGGGTGCCCAGGGTCACCGGCGTCGCGAGGCGAAGCACTTCCCGCGACAGCGCGGCCCGCGGGAACAACCGCGCGACGGCACTCGATCTCCCGACCATCGACCCCTCCGATTCTCGTCCTTCTCGTCGGCGGCCTCGGTGGCCGATCCGGACGCGAGCCCAGATTCTCTGGGTAGGGCAGCCGAGATGCAACGGTGGCGCCTAGCGATCGACGATCGCGCCCTCGAGATCGAGACCCGGCGGCGGATCGGGCGCTCGGCCCCACTGGGTCAGCAGGACGCCGGCGAGGGTGATCGCGGTGCCGATCGCTTTGACCCACGTCAACGGCGCGCCAAGGAGGGTGATCTCGGCGATCAGTGTGATCGGGGGGATCAGGTTGGCGGACGCGGCGACGCGGGTCGCCGACAGCCGTGAGAGCGCGTAGTGCATCGCGAGAAACGCCCCAGCCGAGCAGAAGACACCGAGGAACAGGATCTCGAGGACCGCGACGGTTGTGAGACCGCCGAGCCATGCGAGCCCGTCGGTCGCTGCCAGCGGGCCGAAGACGAGCAACGAGAAGCTGAACTGGTAGAACGTTAGCTGCAGCGGCGTCACCCGGCGGAGGGCGTCCTTGATCAAGCTGGTCCGCGTCGCGGCGCAGACGACCGCCCCGAGGATCAACAGATCCCCGATCCAGCTCGCACCGGGCTCGCGTCGCCCGAACCCGACGATCAGAAGGATCCCGGCGTAGGCGGTCATAATGCCGATTGACTTCCGCCAGCTCGCCCGTTCCTGCCTTCGCGCGAACGCGATGAGATACACGGCGATCGGAATCGTGGCGATGATGACCGAGACGTGGCTCGGCTGCGTGCGGGCGACACCGAACGTCTCGAACAGGAAGTAGCCGACCGGGCTGAGCGCGGACAGGCCGGCGAGAAGCAGGATGGATTGACGAGGGAGGCGGGCCGCGCGGCGGGAGAAAACGACGATGCCGAGAAGAACCGTTGCGAGCAGGAACCGCACGAACAGCAACGAGAAGACCGGAACGACGGCGAGCGCGTCCTTGATCGCGAGGAAGGAAAGCCCCCAAACGAGCATCGCGGCGGACAACGCCGAGTACACGCGGATCGCGGTGGACAGGTTCAACGTCGGTCCTCCTCCGGGCGGGTCGGATGCCGATTGTGCGGCGGTGGGGAGGACGGGCGCAACTGCCCTTCACGCGGGCACGTGGGGTATCATCAGCCCCGGCGGCGTCACGAAGACGCGCAAGGGAGATCCGCTTGATGAGCTCGGAGATCGCCAACGAGAAGGCGCTGCGCGACTTGGAGTTCGCTCGCATGAAGTCCGTCGTTGCGCAGCACGCCACCTCGTCGCTCGGCGAGGAGGAAATCGAGCGTTTGGCGCCGTCGGTCGATCGGGAGACGATCGATCGGGGTGCCGCCGAGGTGACCGAGGCGATCGGATACCTCGGCGAGAGCGGCCGGTTCTCGCTCGGCGGGGTCCGCGATCTCGTCCCGGCGTTTCAGCGGGCCAAGGAGAACGCGTATCTCGCTGGGGAGGAGTTTCTCGAGATCCTCGGGACGATCGAAGGAACGCTGGCCGTCCGCGCGTCGCTCTCCGACCAGCATGCGTGGCCACGGCTGCGGGCGATGGCCGAGCGGCTCACGGCCGGCGGCGATGAGCTCGGTCGGAGCATCCGCCGGACGATCGACGAGCGCGGTGCAGTGCGCGAGGACGCGTCTCGGACCCTGTCCGGCCTGTCGAATCGGCGCAGGACCCTCGAGCGGCGGATCGAGGAGCGACTCCAGACGCTGATCGCTCGGAACCCCGATCTGATCGGCGAGCCGGTGATTACCCGCCGTCGCGGGCGACTCGTTGTGCCAATCCGCTCCGGCGCGATCGGATCGATGGACTTCGTCGTCCACGATCGCTCCGGGACCGGGCAGACGCTCTATGCCGAGCCGACCGACCTTGTGTCCGAGAACAACGCGCTCTCGGAGCTCGCCGACGAGATCCGTGCCGAGATCCGGCGGATCCTCCGAGAGCTGACCGATTCGTTTCTCGCCGCGGAGCCCGCGTTCCTGAGGGACCGGGCGATCCTCTCGCACGTCGACTCGTTGTTCGCCCGCGCGTCGTACGCGATCGTCCACCGGTGCGCGTTTCCGCGGTTCGGCAGGCGGATCGTCTTGCGGGACGCTCGGCACCCGCTGCTGCCGGCGGACGCCGCAGTCCCGATCTCGCTCTCCCTCGGGCAGGATACCCGGATGGTCGTCGTCACCGGGCCGAACACCGGCGGGAAGACCGTCACGCTCAAGACGATCGGCTTGTTGTCGCTGATGGCCCAATCGGCGATTCCGATTCCTGCGTCGCCGGACACCGAGCTGGTGATCGCCTCGAGGATTCGGAGCGACATCGGCGACGAGCAGTCGATCTCACAGAACCTATCGACCTTCTCCGCGCACATGCGGAACATCGTCTCGCTCCTGGACGAGGCGGACGCCGACACGATCGTCCTGCTCGACGAGCTTGGTGCGGGGACCGATCCGCAGGAGGGAGCGGCGCTCGGGCTCGCGGTGATCGAAACGCTGTTGGAGAGCGAAGCGATGGTCGCGATCTCGACCCACTTGACGCCTCTCAAGTACTTCGCGATCCGCCACCCCGCGGTGAAGACCGCGTCGATGGAGTTCGACGTCCAATCGCTGTCGCCGACGTATCGGGTCATCGAGGGGATTCCCGGCCGGAGCAACGCGTTCGTCATCGCGCAGCAGCTCGGACTGTCGGCGGATCGGATCGGGCGGGCGCGTTCGTTCCTGTCGCAGGGGGAGATCCGGGCGGATGACATTCTCGACGAGCTCGAGCGGGAGCGGCAGGCGATGCGGCGCCATCGCGAGGCGGCGGAGCAGGACCGGGTCGAGGCGAAGCGGGCGCGCGAGACCTACGACCGGAAGCTCGCCGAGTTCGAGCGGGAGAAGCAGGACGCCCTGTCGGAGCGGTTCAACGCGTTCGACCAGTTTCTTCGCGAGGGCCAGCGGCGGCTTGAGGAGGTCCTTGCCGAGGCGAACGCCGGCGCAGCACCGGACGAGACGCGAGCCGGCCTGCGCGACGTGGCGTCGCTTCGAGAGGAGCTGGTGGAGAAGCGTGCGGACGCGCAGCGCTTCGTTCAAGGGGAGACGCTGGCGCCCGACAAGATCGAGCCCGGCGCGCTCGTCTACGTTCGAAGCGTCGCTGCCGATGGCCGGATCGTTCAAACGACCCGGCAGGGACGGGTGACCGTCGACCTCGACGGCGTGCGCGTGACGACCCGGGCGGCCGACCTCGCGCCGGCTCGCGGCGAGGCGACGCAGACCAGCGCTCCCCCGAGGAAGCGCCCCCGCGTGGGGCACCCTCGTCCCGGGCACGTCCCGCTTCAGTTGAACGTTCGCGGAATGACCGTCAGCGAGGCGTTGCGGGCGATCGACGAGTACATGGACCGGCTCCTTCGCGCCGACATCCGTCGAGCAAGTATCCTGCACGGCAAGGGAACCGGCGCGCTGCGCGACGCGATCGGCTCGTACTTGGGCTCGTGCAGCTTCGTCGCGTCGTATCGATTCGCTGCGCCGAACCTGGGCGGAGATGGGGTCACCGAATTCGAGGTTGCCGCGGAGGAAACCGGCAATTGAAAGGGCCTTTCCCTTCCGCTAAGATGAGCGGCCACAGACTCGACGGAATGGGAGAGGTTTCGAAGGTGAAGATCACCAAAGTCGAGATTCGTCCCATGCGGAACGAGGGCAATCTGAAGGCGTTCTGTTCGGTCGTCTTCGACGGGGTCTTCATTGTCCATAGTGTCAAGATCATCCAGGGCAAGGAGAGCCTGTTCGTCGCGATGCCGAGTCGCGAGGGCAAGAACGGGCAGTTCCGGGACACGGCTCATCCGATCGACAACCGGTTCCGGGTCGAGCTGGAGGAGACGGTGCTCGAGAAGTACAGGGAGATCGCCGATGAGATGAGCGGCGTCTTGGCGACCGACATCCTGACCGAGGACGTAACGTTCTAGGGCGTAGCCAAGCGGTAAGGCAGCGGCCTTTGGAGCCGTGATCGGAGGTTCGAATCCTCCCGCCCTAAAAGACCCCCAAGGCAATATGGCTTTGGGGGTCTTATAGGGCTGTGTGGTGAGAACTTGCGCCCCACGGAAGGAGTTTGCGCCTGCAAACTCGAAGCTGCTGGGAGCGACCGATTCGCCCCAGCAGCCAATCCTCCTTCCCTAGTTTGCTCGAAGGGCTTCCCCCTGGGGTCTTGGTCAGGACGGTCGGTGAGAGCTCCCATAGAATATTCGCGAATCGGACTCTCTGGACCGGGACGCTTGCACCGGGCTCTGGATCGGGATGTCGATGTGCTTGGCGGCAGCAATTCCCGGCTTCTGAGAAGCCGCTGGTTCATCGCAGCAGCACAAACTCCACGGGTCACGTCCTGTCAAGTGGTGTAATGACATCGCTCCATCCTCACCAATCAGGCAACGAGCTGCTTGACCAGCATGGGCTCCTGCTCTGATTCGAGTTCTTCGGTCGGAGCTTCACCTCCCGTGTCAACTTGTGCCTTCTCCAACGCGCCAACGGACATGTAGCGCCGGGTGACCATCCACTCGTCGTTGTACTCTCCGAGCACTGCACCGATCAGGCGGATGATCGCGTCGCGGTTGGGGAAGATGCCGACCACATCGCTTCGTCGTCGGATCTCTCGATTCAGTCGCTCTTGTGGGTTGTTCGACCAGATCTGCCGCCACACCGATTCCGGGAACGTGGTGAACGCCAGGATGTCCTCAGCCGCCTCTCGTAGGAACTCCGCTGCTGTGGGGAAGCGATGCTCAAGCTCGTCGGCCACACGCTCATGCTGTGCCCACACCTCCTTGCTCGTTGGCTGGACGAAGATCGACCGCACCAGTGTTGCCACCAACCCCGAAGCACTCTTGGGCACCTTCGTGAGCAGGTTGCGCATGAAATGGGTCCGACACCGCTGCCACGAGCAGCCTGGCAGCTCCGAGGCGATCGCTGCCTTCAACCCGCTGTGGGCATCGGAGGTGGCCAGCCTCACTCCGCTGAGCCCTCGGGCAACCAAGCCGCGAAGAAACGCCGTCCACCCAGCTCCATCCTCGCTGGTGAATACGTCAAGGCCCAGGATCTCGCGATGTCCGTCGTGGTTTACTCCAACAGCAACTGCTGTCACCACGTTCACCACACGCCCTCCTTCTCGGCAGCGCTGGGTCATCGCATCCAGCCACATGAAGGTGTAGGGTTCGTCGTCCAACGGTCGATTGCGGAAGCCATCCACTACTGGGTCCAGCTCCTTGGCTAGCGCGGAAACTTGGCTCTTGCTCATCCCTTCCAGACCCAGCGTCTGGACCAAGCCATCGACCCGTCGTGTGGACACACCCCGTACGTAGCACTCGGTGACCACTTGCATGAGTGCTCGTTCGGCACGACGACGTGGCTCGAGCAGCCAGTCGGGGAAGTAGCTGCCCTTTCGCAGCTTGGGGATTGCCAGATCGATCGTGCCAACGCGTGTGTCCCACCGGCGCTCACGGTAGCCATTGCGTCGATTCACCCGATCTGCACCCGTCTGTCGGTACGGCGCACCACACACGGCGCTTGCTTCGGCCGACATGAACACCTCCGCCACTGCCTTGACCATCTCGCGGAGGAGGTCGGTGTCGGCATCCTCGATCCGCTTGCGTAACCAGCCCAGACTTCCTACCCTCTCTTTGACCATCGCTTCCTCCTCGGCGCCGACAGACGTCGGCCAACCTTCGATTAACCGAAGATGGTAGCGATGGTCGCTCCTTCCAGGACTTCCACCTCTCGAACCTCAATACACCACATCCGTGGACTCTACTTGGATTGCCGCTCCCCGATGAGCGGATCGTTGCGGAGCGGTAGTCGGGCTCGGGGATTCGCCGGGAGTGGCGAGCTATGCACCGTGCCCCCTGATCTCCTGCATGCTTCGAAGTACCATTCCCAAAGGGAGGATGGATCATGCGCCAAGGGAGCTCGAGCCGAATCGCTGCGCTTGCCTTGTCGCTGGCTGTGCTGTCGGCGGCCGCGGCCTGTGCGGCCCAGACGAGCGGTAGTACTCAGCTGTAGATCGAAGAAGAGGTCTGGTTCAAGAGCAGCGGCCATCTCCTGTACGGAATCCTCTGCACGCCGCCAACCGGACGGTCCGCAGCCAGCGATCGCCCTGATCACGGGGGCGATCAACTCGACCTCCAGCGAACAGGATGGGGCGTACGCCTCGGCGCACGTGACCCATGCACGGCGCCTGGCGCCCCAGGGCTTCGCACAGTTCCGATTCGATCCGGTCGGCGTCGGGCAGTCCGAGGGGGATGGGACGTTCCGCAACCTCGACACGCGCGAGACCGAAGCGATCTCCGCCGTCTCCTTCGTTCAGAGCCACGCACTCATCGATGCGGTGCGCGTCTGACTGTGGGGCGTGAGCCAAGGGGGCTGGGTCAGTGGCATGGCCACGGCGCGTGCGCCCGAACGGATCGACTCCTTGATCATGGTTTCCGGACAACGATCTCCGTCGCCGAGCAGCAGGTGCAGACTGCCCGTGACGGGCGTAGTGTCTTGGCTGGCGTGCTCTTCAGCTCGTCAGAAACCGGCGACTGAAGGGATCCCTCGGTCGCAATACTCAACTCTCTCTCTTCGGCCCCGCTTCTGTCGGCGGACGACACGGCCGATGATGGACTCGATCTGATGGATGGACCCTTGCTTCCAAGAGGTCTTTCGATGCCCGTAGGACAGGCGGAGGTCCGCAAGATGGCACGAGCTGGCCTACAGGAAGCTTCTCTAGTTGACGATGTTGACCGGCATCTGCGAGGGAGCGGAGAGATGAGGGTGTCTGCTGGTGGCTGTTTCGTATTGCGCCCCCGAAATCCGCGCGCGCTAGTCGCCGAGCCACTCCTTCTGGAAGGGGCCGGGGTCGTAGCCGTCCGGGCGCTTCAGTCGTTCGTGCGATGCCATCAGCTCGCGTGCCTCCTGCAGCACCGTCGGCTGATCGATCCCCTTCAGCAGCTCCACCAGTCGCTGTGTCAGCTCCCGGTCTCCCGGCAGTGTTCCTCCGCCGGGTCCTCCGATGCCCCACCCGGCCCAAGGGAGGAGCTCCTGCCCCGTGAGGGAGGCCAGATCGGCGAGCATCTTGTTCAGCGCGTAGCCCATTCCGCAGTGGTCGGGTGGAAAGCCGATCGCCTCTGGCTCCACACGCCCGCTCTGAAGCTCGTCGTAGCACTGCCACCCCGTGAGGAACTGACCAGCTGGGAGGTCGGTTGATTCGAACGGTAACTTCATCGACTGGCGCATCACGTCATCGATCTGCGGGTCCGTCTGCTGCCACCGGCCGGCGGCCTCGTTCCAGAACTCGCAGATCCAGTGGTCCTCGAGCCGGCTGCCATCAGGGAAGAAGTAGCGCGCTGTTCCGGTTCGCGCCCGGGCCGGGATCCCTCGATGCCGCAGGATCGAGACGAGGAGGAGCGTGTAGTCGCGGCAGTTGCCGACCAGGCGCTGCCGTGCGTCGCGCGCCTCGGTCAGCGGCCGCGGATCGAACTCGAGAATCTTGCCCAGCATGTCCGCCGCCGTGCGAAGGCTGATCTCGGCGATGATGTCGCGCCCATCGTTGGCCAGGTCTTGTCTGGTGAACCCGTACGTCTGCTTCCCGATCCACCACATGTGGATCATGTTGCTCTGTATGAGCCTGCACAGCGCGGGGATCTCCTGCGGCAGAGCTTCGTAGGCCGATGCGTAGGGTTCCGGGTCCGAGATCTCCGTCTGCGTCCGGTGGAACTCGAGAAGGTCGTCGTGTGTCTCGATTCGTGTCGTCATCGCCACCTCCGAACACCGAGGATAGGACGGCAATTGGCGGATGCAAGGCCCGCAATTCCGGCAGGGAGTTCCAAGTGACCATCATCTGCAGATCGGCCTTTGCAGGACATTGGTCCGCTGAATCGCCGGCTCTTCTGCCAGTCGGCGATGTCGGCCGGCATCTTTGTGGAAGGAGAGAACTGAAGACGCTTCGCGGTGGCTGTTTCGCACGTTGGCTCCGGGATCGCCGGGCGCGGATCCTACGAATGAAGCTCTGAGGCTGAGCCTCTGTGAAGCTAAGGCTCTCATCTCATCTAAGAACACCAAAAATAAAGATCTGACCCTAACTCCCTGGTAGAGGATTTCTGCGCCTGGGCATGGGCGGACATTCATCGGGAGATTCTCGCGATCTCAGGAGGCAGCAATCTTGATCCGTGGCTCAAGCGCCCTGGCGTTGCGATCGCCTGCTGCACGGACGGCTTCCGTCCGGTCGTGTTCAAGATCGAGCGTGGGGAAGAGATCAAGCGAAGCTGAACAGCCCTGCGAGTGTTCGCGCAGCAGCGGACACATCTGCCCGAAGCAGGATGGGCCAAAGCAGAAGCGCAGCTTGTGCAGCGAGCCGCTGACCGAAGCAGTCCAGGATGGGGGTCTACCAGCGGATCGTGCACGGGCGGTCCAGCCGTGCAAGCCGCCTAGTGAGCTACATGTCAGAAGCAAAGATCTGCGCCCCAGATCCGCTCCGGAATTCTGCCTGGACTTGCTACCTCTCAGGGATAGAGAGCCCGCGACAGATCTTCTTTGCGAGGAGATTCGGGATCTCGGTGTGACGTGGAATCGCCTCCACTTGGCCCATTGACGTGTTGATCCACAACGAGTGGGAGGCTCCCTCGCACTTGAGCGTGCAGCCATTGCGCCGAAGATGTCTGAGCAGTTCGCTACGCTTATCCGATCCGGACGATGGCGCGATCCGCTCCTTCTGGTACTCCACGAAGCCCTTCTTCGCGCCGATCTTCAAGGATCAGCTCAATGGCTTGAGCAAGGTTCCAAACACTCCGCTTTGCTCTTCCCTTGCCCGTTGGCTCTAGGAATCTCGGGGCAGAAGCCAATGAGCCACTCGCCATTCCTCTCGATCACAGCTGTGAACTCATTGGTCATGGCGTCTCCTCCAAGCTTCAGCGTATTGGCACGCATGGCAGCGGTCAATGGAGCGGTGCCTATCCCTGACCTTCGAAGTGCGCGAGCACGCGGAGGGCGGTCAGGGTAAGCCATTTGCTCGGCTTGCCCTTCTCTTCCACGCCGGCCCACACCTTGCCGTTCAGCGAGTTCTCGAGCTTCCAGGTCCCCTGATCGGTCATCTTGCTTCGCACAATGCGTAGGGGCTCTTCCAAGGCGGGACTCATCGGTGTGCCCACTCTGCTGAGCGCGAACAGCGCTTCCAGGATGTCGGAGTTGTAGTTGAGAGGGAATCCGAACTTGAGCCATCCCGGCTTCGGAGCCTTCTCACCGTAACCTTGCTGTTCAAGGAACGTGCGCTTCTGGTCGGCGATCCATGCCTTGACCGTCTCCCCCTTCGGGAGGTCCTCCTTCTTGGGAGCCGCCGCCAAGACGTCCTGCCATGCCTTTCGATGGGAGGAGACATAGACGTGAACGTGATTCTCGAGCAGGCTCGCAACCAGGATCTCGATGGCGGTTCGCACGGACTCCGATCGCTCGGCTTCGGGGATCTCCGCGAAGCACAAGATCAGCTTCGGAATGCACATGTGGCAGTGCTCCAACAGGGACCAGCCCATCGCCTCGCAGCGGATGCCGCCGTTCTCGGCAATCCGCTGGGCGAGCGCCCCAAGCTCCTCGGCAACAACCGCGTGATCCGAGGACCCGAGCCGCATCGCCGCACCAAGGATGTTGGCCGTCAGGCACTGGAGTCCTCTCCTGTCGATGAACGCACGGGCTGCCAGGATGGACTAGACGCCTTGCGCGATCTGCGGATCGCGCCCGTCCGCCAGGAATTGCCCCAGGAAGATCATCTGCCAGAAGCGCCCGCGGTACTTCTGATAGCTCTTCGTGAATCCATTCCCTTCGGGGTACCAGAACTCCGGCCCGTGCGCGAGGATCTCACGGGTCACCGGGTAGTCCATCAAACGAGCCCGGGCATCCCGCACTTCAGCAGCCTGCGGAGACTTCCCGAGCAGGCTCGCCAGCGTCAGATATCGAACCGGCGGATTGTCCTCGCCCAAGAGCCATTTCAGCGTGCTGTCCAAGACGATCTTGCTCATGGGACTAGTCTACACGGTGTGGGGGCAGGAGCGGGGATTGGCTAGGTCGGTGGCGTCGAGGAGATCAGCCGCTTCGGTTGGATGCTGTGTGGTATTTCACTTCCTATGCAGGGTACCAAGAAACACCAAAAGTAAAGATCCGACCCCAAAGATAACCCCAAAGAGGAAGCTTCTTCAGTCGACGATGTCGGCCGGCATCTCCGTGGGAGAGCCGAGGTCGTCTGCTCATGGGTATTCCGCGGTTCGGCCCCGGATTAGCGGGGCGGGAATCCTAAGAATGAAGGTCTACCCCTAGCTTAGCTCTCTACTCGATCTTGTCTCGCTTCTGGATGTTGTGCCGTGCGCAGAGAGGCTGGATGTTCTCGGGCGTAGCGGAGGAGCCGCCCTTCGACCACGGGATGATGTGGTCGAAGTGGAGGTCATCCTCCGCACCGCAGACAGCACATCGACCTCGATCACGCCTCCACACTTCCACCTTGACCCAAGTCGGGATGATCCGTCTCGTCTTAGAGTGGACCGGCACAGGGATGGACATGTCCTCCTCCCCTTCAACTGCGACGAGCTTGAACTTGAAGACCTGGCGCCCGTTGCTCGCCTCGCGCCACGCGTCCACGAGATGGAATATGCCGTTGTATGACCACACTCCCTGTCTCAGCTTCTCGTAGACGCGAACCCGTTCAGGATCGCGATCGCCAGCCTTGAACCGTTCTGCAGCTTGAAGGAACAACCCGTTCTGTGTGGCCGTTCCGTTCGGTGTTGCGGCAGGCTGATCAACGTCTTTGGGGTTAGGCGTTTGGCTGGATCGAGGCGCGTCATGCCCCTCGTAGATCAGTGTGCTTCCATCGCCTTCGAAGCAATCCGCGTACGGCGCGTTCGGGCGAACAGACATGAGGACGACGGAGTGCGTTCCGTGGAGCCCGAAGTTCATCCCTCGTTGGAGGCTGACGCCTTCGCGCTGGCACATCTCTAGGTACGGGATGATTTCGTTGGGCATCTTGCTTCATTCTAGCCGGCGGAAGTCAACCATGCCGGCTCTGATGGAGAAGTAGCCGGCGTCGGCCCGGAACCCTGAGTTAAGTACTGTGATGTTATGAAAGCGCGACTCCTTTGCCGGTAGTGGTGTAGGCTGCCGGCACAAGGACACGGCGGCCAGTGCCGCAAGGAGGCGCACGATTCAGTGTATCGCGTTCGATTCCCACAAGCACTACACGTGGGCGTTGGTGCAGGACGAGACGGGGAAGGTGCTGCATAACGTTCTTGGAGGGGCATGGACCACACGGAGCCGATCCAGCGGAACCACAGGTTGCGCCACGTGCCCGCAGGGCACGCAGTGATTCGCGACACGTCACCCGAACAACCCATTGCTGCCTGGACAGCGAAGAGATGACTCCGACTCACCGGACAAGCGGCGGCAGCGACTATCTTCAAAGAAAAACGGGGACACAATACTCAATTCCGGCCAGAGCATCTTCAAGTCTTGGAATTCGTACTGCGCCACCGATTTGCCCCGCCCATGCTCAGCCTGGCGCCAAGCATGGACGGCCTTCACAGCATCCCGCGTACAAAGGCTCGCGCAAGACGAGCCTTGTACGTGGCAGGAAGCCCGCGTGCAGAGACTTGCATGAAGCAAGCCTCGCACGGAGCGGAAGCGCTGCCCTATGGTCAGCGCTTCCGCTGTTGGATCCCATTCTCACCCTGGATGGCGTGTGCTATACACCCGAACAGAGCCAGCGCGCTACCTACAACAACCCAGCCATCTCAAGGATCGCGCGGACGGCCCAGGGCTGGTCGGCGAGGCGGCCGGGTAGGTACGTCGGCGGGTGGTCGACGTCGTAGGTGGCGTTGACGGCGTTTCCCTGCGGAGGCAGGTTCACGCGAACCCACGGAACGCCGCCGGCCACGGCCGCGTTGACGATGTCGGTCGCGTGCTTGTTGTGCCACCACGCGGGACCGCCGCCCAGCCAGCCGCCGGGGTGGTGATAGGTGGGAATCTGGGCTTCGTTCTCCGGCGGCTGGGCGTGGTCCCACGTCGCCTGAAGCCTCAAGTACGCGCCCCGGAACCGGCCGATGAAGTCGATCGCCTCGCGCTCGGCCCACCAGTCGAGGTTCTCCTGCGAACCGTCCTGCCAGGTGGCGAGGCGTCCGAAGATCCCTTCCACCGTGGTGTACTTCTGCAGGTCGCCGGCGAGGTACCGCGGCCCGTGGCAGGTCGCGAAGCTGTACGGAGGCCCCTCGCCGTCGACGAGGTACTTGATCGGCAGCTCCGGATGCCGGCCGACGCACCCGGCGGCCATGGTGATGCCGTAGGACTGGCTCTTCAGGCCGATGTTGTCGGCGAGAACGTAGTCCAGCGCCGCGACGTACTCGATGAGATTCGCCAACCCGTCCTGATGGCGGAAGCCGTTGAAGTCCTCCGTCCCTTCCGAGCGAATGTCGTCGGAGGCGAGCGTGTCGATCCGCCCCTCGGCGTTGAATGCGACGACGACCATCCCCTCCTTGGCCAGCGCCTTGGCGTCGGGCCCGTACACCTCCATCCGTCCGGGGTTGATCCCGCCGGGGACGAGGATCACCGCGGGAAAGGCGGCGCCCGGGTAGAGGGCCGGATCGGGACGCCGGATCTGCCCGTAGATCCGATTCCCCGTCGGACCGAGGACCTCGAACGGTTCGATCACCGTCTCGTAGGGGGGAACCGGCGTGCCCGGAGCGAACACGCACGACGTCAAGCTCCCGTGGGCGAGAAGAACCAGGATCAAGACCATCAGGATCCGCAACGGCTCGGTGTTCCCTAGACGCGTCATGTCGCTCCTTCCTTCAGCACCCATGATAGTCCGCCGGCCTCGGAAACCGAACCGGCCCGCCCACTGCCGGGGACCGGTTGAACTGCACGGCGAGGGGCCGCAACCTATCGGCTGAGCGGGTGTCGTTTCCCCGAGGCGCGATCCGGAGCGAAGGAGGGTCGATGCACACCGTTTCACAGGCCACGCCGGACCTCATGAAGCTGTTCGACGAGGACACCCCGGTCAAGTCGCTTCTGTTCTCGATTCTCGAAGGGCGCACGCCGGCGGAGATCCTGGTCGACGATTTGGATCGCCCGAGGCGGTGCGTCGTTCGCAGCGGCGCCCGGTTCACGTTTGCCAGCCGCGATGTCGATCGAGACTTCCTCGCCCGAGCGCTCGCCGAACTGCGGCGGACCGCCGGCGTCGCCCTCGTCTGCCCTCCCGATGGCTCCACGCGGCGGACGCCTCCCGATCCGGACCTCGTGGTCGAGCGCCTGGGTTTCCCCGACTTCGATCCGGCGCACGCCGGATTCCGCGAGGCGCTCGCGCGTCCGCTCGAGGGAATGGAAATCCGCGAGATCGACCGGAAGCGGTTCGACAACCCCCTGTGGCGCGACTTGCTCGTCGGATTCTCCGGCAGCGCGGAGCGCTTCCTGGAACACGGGCTTGCGCTCGCGCTGTATCGGGGAGACGAAGTGCTGGCATGGTCGTACGCGCCCAACCGCGGGCTGTCGACGATGGAGATCGGCGTGGAGACCGTCGAGGCACATCGGTGGCAGGGACACGCCACGTTCATCGCGGCCCACGTCATCTCACGCTGTCTGGCCCGGGGCTGGTTCGTCGCTTGGAGCTGCGAGACGGACAACCCCGCCTCGGCGGCGATCGCCCGCAAACTGGGGTTCCGCGGCGAACGGACGTATCCCGTGCACGTCTACCGATCGCGCAGAGGCTCGTTGTAAACGAGCCTCTGCGCGTAGCAAAACTCCCGAGCTTCGTTCGGGACTTCTGTTGCTGTCGAGCCACCGGACTCAAGTGCCATTGCGTGCTCACGCACGAGCAAGGCTCGTGCCCGTGCAATCCGCGTGCAGAGGTCCTCGCAAGGAGAACCTTGCACGTAGGCGAATCGCCCTCGCGGTTCGGCGATTCGCCGTCGTGGAGTCTCGCGCCCAAGCGAGCGCCAGCTCGCCTACGAGCGAGTCCGGCCTTGCGCCAGGATCTGCGCGCCCTTGCACCCAACCCCCTCATACTGTAGGGTTTCCCGTCAACCAAGCCACATCACGTGGGCAGCGAATCTGCATGTCCTGCCAAGACATGCCAAGCAAAGGAGGCGCGAGACAATGGCTCAAGTAGAAATCATCATAGGGTCCGCGGTTCCGCTTGGTGTGGTGGACGCACGCTGATTCGCCCGATCCGACACAGCATCCCATCGTCGCACTGACGTCCATCCAAGCAGAGCTTCTCCGAGTCCGTCTCCGCTGACTGATTCCCGGAACGAGGATCCCTTTGCGAAGGCCCGCTCTTCGCGCGGGGGATCCGCAGGAAACAAGGACGTCGAAGCATGAAGGTACCAATCAGGCAGTACTACAACCTGCTCTCGACCTACCTGAGATCGCAATGGCGATGGGTGGCTGTCCTGGCGTTGCTCATCCTGGCGACCATCGGGCTGCGACTGGCCAATCCGCAGATCCTCCGCACGTTCATCGACACAGCGACGGCGGGCGGAGAGCGCTCGATCCTGATCCGCTCGGCGCTGCTGTTCTTCGGGATCGCCGTCCTGACCCAGGGCCTGGCGGTGGCGGCAACGTACGTCGGCGAAACGGTCGCGTGGACCGCCACCAACGCTCTTCGACTGGATCTGCTCGATCACGCGCTTCATCTGGACGCGACCTTCCACAAGGACCATACCCCCGGGCAGATGATCGAGCGCATCGACGGAGACGTGGCGACGCTGTCGAACTTCTTCTCCCGTTTCACCATCGATATCGTCGGAAACGGAATCCTCGTCTCGGGCATCCTGGCCCTGCTGTTCCGCGAGGACTGGCGGATCGGCCTGCCGATTCTTCTGTTCGCCCTGATCACGCTCGCCCTGCTGATCTGGATTCGCAAGATGGCCGTTCCGTACTGGACGAAGTATCGGAAGCTCCGGGCGGAGTTCTTCGGGTTCCTCGGCGAGCACATCTCCGGACGCGAGGACATTCGGGCCAACGGTGCCGTCAGCCACGTCATGCGGCGGTTCTTCGAATTCGTGCAGAAGATGTTCCCGGTCCGCCTGCGGTCGAGCCTTGGCGGCTACGCGATGTGGATGGCCAACATCGGGCTGTTCGCGTTCGGGCACGCCGTGGCGTTCGGCGTCGGTGCAACGCTGTGGCGCGCCTCGCTGATCACGATCGGGACCGTCTACCTGGTATTCCACTACACCGAGCTGCTCCGCGGCCCGATCTCGGAGATCCGGACGCAAATCACCGACCTGCAGCGGGCCGAGGCCGGCATCCGGCGTATTCGCACCCTGTTGGGCACGGACTCCCGCCTCATCAATGATGGGACCTTGCATCTGTCTCCGGGGCCGCTCCGCGTCGACTTCGACGGCGTCTCGTTCGCCTACGAGGCCGCGAAGACCAGGTCGCACGAGCCGGACGATCCACACGAAGAGGATGCCGACCCGGAGATGGTCCCCGCGCTGCACGACATCGACTTCGCCCTCGAACCGGGGACCGTCCTCGGGCTGCTCGGAAGGACGGGCAGCGGCAAGACGACGCTCGCGCGCCTCCTGGTACGGATGTACGACCCGCAGCGTGGAAACGTGCGCGTCGGCGGGGAGCCGGTCGCGTCGGTCCAGATCGCCGATCTCCGGCGCGCCGTACGCAAGGTCCCACAGGAAGTGCAGCTGTTCCGAGCGACGATCCGCGACAACGTTCGGCTGTTCGATCCGTCGGTGAGCGACGCTCGAGTGTTGGACGCCCTCGATCATCTGGGCCTCCACGAGTGGGTCCTCGGGCTGCCGGACGGCCTGGACACGATGCTCGCCGCGGGCGGCGGGCTGTCCGCCGGGCAGGGACAGCTGATCGCGTTCGGACGCGCCTTCCTCGCCGATCCGGGGCTCGTCATCCTCGATGAGGCGTCGTCCCGGCTCGATCCGGCGACCGAGGGGCTGCTCGAGATCGCCGTCGATCGTCTGCTGGAGAACCGAACCGCGATCATCATCGCCCACCGCCTCTCGACGGTGGAGCGTGCCGATCGGATCCTGATCCTCGACGACGGCCGGATCGCCGAGTTCGGCCCTCGCCGAGACCTGCTGGCCGATCCCGATTCCCGGCTGAGCCGCCTGCTGCAGGCGGGACTGGAGGAGGTGCTGGTATGAAGATGCGCCATGTGCTGTGGCGGTTGATGAAGTACCGCCCCGGCCTGTACGCTTCCGACGTTGCCGCTTGGATCGCGATCCTCCTGACCGAACTCGGCGCGGGCTACATCGCCAAGCTCTTCTTTGACGCGCTCACCGACAGCTCGCCTGTCGGCCTGACGATCTGGGGCATCATCGTCCTGGTGGCCGCCTCCGGCATCGCCCGCGTCCTGACGGTCCTGACCGGCGCGCTGATCGACATCCGCCATCGCTACAACATGGCCACGCTCATGCGGCGCAATCTGTTGGCCAGCCTTCTCGCTCGACCCGGCGCGCAATCGCTCGGCCGCTCGACGGGCGAGACGCTCAACACGATCCGCGACGACGTGCAGGCGATCGAGGACACCATGAGCTGGCTGGTCGATCAGATGGCGTTCGTCGCCTACGCCGCCGTGGCGTTGGCCGTGTTGGTCGCGATCGACGCGCGGATCACGGCCATCGTCGTGCTGCCCCTGCTCACGGTGATCGTCGGGGCTCGATTGATCAGCAAGCACATCCGCCGGTTCCGAGAGGCGAGCCGCCGGGCGACCGAGAAGGTCACCGGCGCGATCGGCGAAGCGATGGAGGGCGTCCAGACGATCCAGTTGGCCGGCGCCGAGAAACACGTGCTGGCGCACGTGGAGGAACTCAACAAGGCGCGTCTGCACGCGACGGTTCGCGATCGGCTGCTCAGCCAATCGTTCCACTCGTTCTTCTGGAACACGGCCACACTCTGTACCGGCTTGATCCTGCTGGCGGCGGCGGACAGCCTGAGGGCAGGATCGTTCACGGTCGGCGATTTCGCGGTGTTCGTCATCTACGTGGGCGTGCTCGCCGAGGTGGTCGCCGAGATCGGCGACTTCATGATGCACCTCAAGCAGGGCGCCGTGTCGATGGAGAGGATGGCCAGCCTGGCCGGCGACGAGTCCGGTTCCTCAGTCGTGGCACACACGCCCATCCACATAAAGGGCGCGTTGCCCGACGTGATCGTTCCGCACCGGACGGCAGCCGATCGCTTGGAGGAGCTACGCGTCGAGGGTCTGGCGTACCGCTGGCCGGGAAACGGAACCTCGGGGAACGGCTGTGAGAATCCCTTCGGACTGCACGACGTCTCCTTTGCGTTGTCGCGAGGCGAGTTCGTCGTCATCACCGGCCGAATCGGATCGGGCAAGACGACGCTGCTGCGTGCACTGCTCGGCCTGTTGCCTGCGGACGAGGGAACGATCACGTGGAACGGGAAGCCGGTGAATGAACCGGCTCGGTTCTTCGTGCCGCCCCGGTGCGCGTACACGCCGCAGGTGCCGCAGCTGTTCTCGGATACGTTGGCATCGAACATCCGCATGGGGCTCCCGGCGACCGCGGAGCAGCTCGAGGAGACGCTTCGCCTCGCCGTGATGGAGGATGACGTCCCGAACCTCCAAGCGGGGCTGGACACATTGATCGGCGCCAAGGGCGTCAAGCTGTCCGGTGGACAGAGACAGCGGACCGCGGCGGCGCGGATGTTCGTCCGCGATCCCGATCTGCTCGTGTTCGACGACCTGTCGAGCGCCCTGGACGTCGAGACCGAGAAGCTGCTCTGGGAGCGCACGTTTGCGCGAGGGGATCGAACCTACCTCGTCGTCTCCCACCGCCGCCCCGCGTTGGAGCGCGCCGACCGGATCCTCCTGATGACCGACGGCTCGATCGAAGGGATAGGCACGCTCAACGAGCTGCTCGATCGCCACGAGGAGATGCGTCGCCTCTGGTCGTAACAGACGCTGCGGCCTTCGGCCGCCTTGGTCCACCAATTCAACCTCACGAGCGCAGCTCGTGTCCGCGCGCGCAACAGAAACCCCGAACTTCGTTCGGTACTTCTACAGCAGTCGAGCTATCGAAGTTCATCTCAGTTCCGGAACCTCGCGGTACACGCGAACGCCAGTTCGCGTCCGTACGGCCCTGACTGTAAGTCAGGGTCTGTGCGCAGGCTACGTGCAAGGCAGCGACAGCTGGTTGCCCCATCGACAATGAGGCCGCTTCTCGCTCTCGTCTTGAAACCAACTCAGGTTCGCAGTAATATCAGGTGACCATATCACCTGGTGACCTAAGGAGAGAACATGAAGAGCCTCCGGTCCGTCGAACGACGCTACGCGCTGATCCTGTTTCTGTTCTGGTTTTCCACCGCGTTGCCGATGTCGCTATTCATCCTCTTGGCACAGGCGCGCGGGATGGGTCTCGCCCAGCTCGGGCTGCTGACGGCGATCTACTCGGCGACGATCTTCCTGCTCGAGGTGCCGACCGGCGGCTTGGCCGATGCGTGGGGACGCCGGCGGGTCGCGCTACTCGGCGAGGCGGTGACGCTGGCGGGCTGGGGGGTCTTCCTCGTCTCGTTCTCGTTTCCAGCGTTCCTCGTCGCGTTCCTGCTGAACGGCGTGGGCCGGGCGCTCGCCTCCGGGACGCTCGACGCTTGGTTCGTCGACAGCCTCCAGGCCATCCGCCCGGACATCGATTTGCATCCTCGCCTCGCGCGAACCGGGGCGGTCGCGTTCGTCGCCCTCGGCCTGGGCGCGGTGTGCGGCGGGGCGATCGCTCGTGGGTTCGCGTTCCTCCCCCCTGACGGCACCGCGATCCTCACTCCGCTGGCCAGCCCGGGCGTGGTCGCGATCGTCCTCCGCCTCGGTCTGATCGCGGCGATCGCGCTGCTCGTGCAAGAGCCCGAGGACCGCTTCGGTGCGACGTCGTGGCGCCGCGGGATCGCCGAGATCCCTGCGCTGCTGCGCGATGCCGTCCGGCTCGCCGCCGGCAGCCGCATCCTGGTTCGCCTCCTCGCCGTGGCCGGCGCCACCGGGCTGGTCCTGTCCTCGCTCGAGCTGTTGTGGCAGCCGCAATTCGGTCGGCTGCTCGGCGAGAGCGAAGCGCGCAGCGTCTTCCTCGGCGTCGTCCTCGCCGGATCGTTCCTGATGGGCGTGGTCGGGAGCCTCATTGCGCCACGGCTCAGCAAGCGGCTCGGCGATCGTCCCGGGCGGGTCTGTGCAATCTTTCACGGGCTGCGCGGGGCGCTTCTGGTCGGGCTCGCCGTGCAGAGCAGCGCCGCGCCGGCCGCGCTGCTGTTCTGGCTGGTCTACTTCGGCCAGGGCGCGGTGAACTCGACTCACGCGCTCTTGCTCAACGAAGAGATCCCGTCGCATCGCCGCTCGTCGATGCTCTCGATCGAGTCGCTGGTGCACTACGTCGGCGGTTTCATCGGAAGCGCCGGCCTCGGCTTCGTCGCGCAGCGCACATCGATCGGAACCGCCTGGGGCGTCGCCGGCGGCGTTCTCTTGGTATCATGGGTGCTGTACCTGCGTGTCGATTCGGTCCGAGAGGAGAGACGACGTGGACAACGGGTCGTTACCCGCCAAGCCGCTGCGGCGTCAGACGCTCGCTGATCGGCTCGCCGAGGACATCGCCGAGCGGATCCTTTCCGGCGCGTTGACGCCGGGGGAGTCCCTGCCGGCCGGGGGCGACCTTGCCCAGCAGTACGGGGTGAGCCGCGCCGTGGTCCGCGACGCAACGAACCTGCTCGCGGCGCGTGGGCTGGTCGACGTACGCCACGGAAGCGGCGTGTACGTCACGTCCTCCCAGCACGATGCGTTCGGTGACGCACTTCTTCTTAGCCTCCGGCGGGCCGGCGCCACCGCGTGGGATCTCGAGCAGTTCGAGCAGCTGCTGTTCCCCGCCGCCGCTGCGCTGGCGTGCTCGAGCGCCACGAACGAGGAGATCGCTGCTATCCGCGAACTCGCCGATCGCCACCTTGCCCACCTGCAGGCGCGCGTCGACGCGGCAGAGGCCCGTGGGGACGACGCGGCCCTTCATGGCGAGGTGATGCCGTTTGCGCGTGTTCTCCGGGCGATCTTCGACGCCACCCACAACGAGGTGGTCCGGCAGATCGGGGCCCAGCTGGCGGCGCTGCGCCGGCACCGGGACTGGGTTGGCCTCACCACGCGTGACAGCCTCGATCTGGACCGGGCGTTCCTCGACGAGCTGCTGTCGATCCTCGAAGCGAGAGATCCCGACACCGCGAGGCGGCGGATCGAGGAGCTGATGAAGCTGCCACCCGAGGCGGTCGATGCGATGAAGCGCACGCCGATCGGCGATGTACCGCGCATCGACATCGGCCTCGCCGGCTCCGCCGAGGCGCCGCCCCCGTAGGTCATTCGTTCCGCTACGAGCCGCACCGAATCCCTTCCCAACACGCGTCGCCGCAGGCCCGGCAACCGGACCCAGCCCGGTAGAGCCTCGGTTGGCAAACGGATCCACCTTGGCTCAAGTCCCGCCCTTGCGGCAGGGATAGCGCGCTCTTGACAAATCTCAAGTTCCGTGTATTATCCAACCGTTGGCTTACACAATAATCATATTAGCCAACCATGGAGGGATCATGGCACTCTCGAAGCAGCAGTGCATCCAGCTCAACCAAGCGGTGTTCAGCCTGGCCAACGCGTATCGCTCCCGGATGCTTCGAGACGGTACCGTCGAGCGAACCGGTCTCACGCTTCCCGATCGGTCGACGCTGATGGTCCTCGGCCAGTTCGAGCCAACGACCGCGCGGGACCTGTCGAAGCGGATGGACATCAACCCGGGAACGATCTCCGTCTACGTTCAGCGTCTCGTCGAGCGAGGCCTTGTCCGACGGACCCAGGACGAGTCGGATCGGCGAACGTGGTGGCTGGCGCTGACCGAGTCGGGCAGAACCGCCTATCGCGAGACGATCGACGGGGCCGCTGCGTACACCCGCGATTTCCTTCAGCCGCTCACCGCCGAGGAGCAGTCGGCACTGCACGGACTGATGCTGAAGATCGCCGAAGGACTGGGGTACGCGTGGTGAATACCGGCTCCTCAGGGACTCGTATCGGCATCGCTCGCTCGATCCTCCACTACGAGTTTGACGGGGCGATCGCGCGGTTCCTCGAGGCGCTCGGGATCGACGTCGTCCTCTCCCCGCCGACGAACCAGGAGATCTTCCAGGCCGGCAAACGGGTCGTGATCGACGAGCTGTGTTTCCCGATCAAGATCTTCGTCGGCCACGTCGCGTACCTCGCCGAACGGGATGTCGATCGGATCCTCGTCCCGGTCGTCGTCGGGCACGAGAACAACCACGTCTTCCCGTGCCATCCTCGCTCCCGCCTGGCCGACATCGTACGCGCCCTCGACGTTTGCGATTCCAAACGGCTCCTTGCCCCCGCATTCCGATTCGATCGGGACGGTCTCAGTGCGGAGGGCTTTCGGGCGATCGCGACTGAACTCGGCGCCTCCGAGCGCGCCTGCAACGAAGCACGCGAGGAGGTCCGCCGGCACATCGGCGATCACCCGTCCTCATCCGAGGGCGCACAAGACGGGCCGACCCTCGGACTGGTCGGCCATCCGTACGTGGTCGACGATCCGTGGGCGAACAACCACGTCATCCGACGGCTGGAACGGCTCGGCTGCCGCGTCGTGACGAACCCCGAGACGGTGCAGATCGGGTATGCACCGGAGGGCACGGGGCTGCACTTCGCGCTCGCCGCCCGGACCGTCACGCTGGCACGGGCGTTCGATCGCGACCCGATGATCGACGGAATCGTCTTCCTCCTCCCGTTCAACTGCGGACCGGACGGCGACATCGCCCGCCACCTGACCGAGACCGCGGCGAAGCCAATGCTGACGCTCGTCCTCGACGAGCTGCAGTCAAGCGCCGGCATGATCACGCGGCTCGAAGCGTTCATCGACCTGCTGCAACGGGCCCCCGTCGCGGCTGGAGGTCGGAACGCATGAACCACTTCACGTTCTCCTGGGGGACCAACCACATCGCGGTCCGCGGTCTGCTGCGCACGCTGGGTCACGATCTGGCCGTCCCACCGCGCATCTCGCCGGCGATCGCCGAGCGGGGGATCGCCTGTGCGCACCCGTTCCTCTGCTTCTCGGGGAAGCTCGTCCTCGGGCAACTCGCAGCGCAGCTCGAGGACGGCGAGCGCCGGCTGGCGTTCATGTCGTCGCTCGGCCCGGAAGCCTGTCGCTGTGCTGACACGAGCGACTACCTCCAATCGCTGTTCTCCGACTACGGGGGCTTCTCGGCTCATCGCCTCGGCGGCGGCAACTTCGCCGGAGCGCTCGTCAACCTGCGGTCACACTTCGGTCCGCAGGTCCGCAGACGGCAGTGCTTCAAGGCGTACGCCGTCTTCTACGGCAAGGTCGATCTGCTCTACAAGGTCGACAAGCGGTGCACCAGATTGCGCTGCCTCTCGTCGGTTCCGGAGCAGGTCCGCGAGCTGGAGCGCGAAGCGCTCGAGCGGGTCGATCGGGCTTCCGGTCCATTCGCCCTCTGGCGCGTGTCCCGCTGGTTCGATCGCGCCGCGGCCCGGCTCCCGCTTCGCGAAGAGCCGCCGTCTCTGCGGATCGGCATCGTCGGCGGCGAGCACATCCTGAGCGAGCTCGACTCGATCATGGCCGTCATCAAGGGGATGGCGGAGAGGGGGATCCTGCTCGATTGGCGCAGCGGATTCCGGATGCTCGCCCGCTCGACCGAGAAGACGCTCGCACCGCTGAAGGATCGATGCCGTCAATACCTTCAAGAGGCGCCGTCGACCTCGGAGATCTTCTCGTGCGCCCACGCGCTCGACTTCGTCTCCGAGGGCTACGATGGCCTGCTGCACATCTACGCGTTCGGCTGCATGCCTCAGACGGCGCTCAAGCCGATCCTCCAACGGATCGCGAAGGGCGCGGGAGTCCCGCTGCTGTCGCTTTCGATCGGCGATCGATTCGCCGAGGAGGGGCTGGAAGGCCGACTCGAGGCGTTCATCGATCTGCTCGACGCACGGAAGAGCCAAGGAGTGTTGACGTGAAAAAACCTGTCTGGATCGGCATCGACGTCGGATCGATCACGTGCAAGGTCCTGGCGCTGGACGAGAGCGAGCGCGTTCTCGCCTCGACGTATCGACGGACCCGGGGCCGCGTCGTGGACGCGGCGAAAGAGGGACTCGCCGCCGTCGGCGATGTGCTCGCCAATCGCCGCGTGGCCGGCTGCGCGACGACCGGAAGCGCCCGGCGATTCGTCGGCACGCTGGTCGGCGCCGATGTCGTGACGAACGAGATCACCGCACACGCGCGGGCGGCGCTGGCGTTGCACCCGAACGCTCGGACTCTGCTCGAGATCGGCGGCGAGGATTCGAAGATCATCCTTCTGCGCGACGGCGTACCGGTCGACTTCGCGATGAACGCGGTGTGTGCCGCGGGGACCGGCGCCTTCCTCGACCAGCTCGCCGGGCGGCTTGGCGTGCCGGTGGAGAAGCTCGGCGACCTCGCGAACGCATCGACGGAAGAGGTCGCCATCGCTGGGCGGTGCACCGTGTTCGCCGAGAGCGACATCATCTTCAAGCAGCAAGCCGGCCACCGGATCGAAGACATTGTCGCCGGCGCCTGCCGCGCCCTCGTGCGCAACTACCTCAACGACGTCGGCAAGGGAAAGCGAATCGAGCCGCCGGTGGTGTTCCTCGGCGGCGTGGCGGCCAACGCGGGGATTCGTACCGCGTTCGCCGACGCCCTCGACCTGCCGGTGACCGTCCCCGAGCATTACCGCGTGATGGGCGCGTTCGGTGCGGCGCTGATCGCCAAGCGACGCGGCGTCGACGGGTCGAACATGCGGCCGGTGGACGAAATCCAGGCGTCCGACTTCCGGCCGGAGACGTTCGCTTGCCCACACTGCGCCAACGCGTGCGAGGTTGTTCGGTTCGTCGAAGCCGGACACGTCGTCGCCCATCTCGGCGGACGGTGCGGTCGGTGGTCCGGGTCCGGCAAAGGGACGGTCGAACGCTCTTCCCTCGTTCTGACATCCGCGTAGCACTCACGTGCGCCTCCGGGACTTGAGGCCCTCTGGTGTAACTGGCCCGCGTGTAGTACATTCCACAATCCGCGAGACACGGTGTTCTGGAATTCGGATCAGAACTGCGTTATCGCTCGTTACATCAAACAGAGGGCCCCCAAGCACAGGGAAAGGAGCCGGAGTTGAGCGATCGTAGAGAGAAGCTGCCTTGCGTGATTCTCCTGTTGTGGACACTCGTCTGCACTCCGTTCGTCATCGGGCAGGCGAGCGACGCCTCCATGGAGGATGTGATCCAAGCCATCCACTCGTTCCAGCAGCTGGCCGCTGTCGATCCTGCGGCCGCCGGCAACGTGTGGATGGAGGAGCGAACGGCATCAACTTGGAGGCGGACCGTCGAGCAGGCGGTCGAAGACCTCTTCGATGCAACGATCCTGTTCGGGCATCTCGTTCCTCTCGCAGCGGCGGATGAGACCGGCGTCCGCGCCGGCCTCTACAACCCGTGGGTCGGGATGCTCTTACTGCTCACGTTCGATCCGCTCGCCACCGCGGTCGAGTCGTACTCGATCCGTTCGGCGGCGCAGCTCGGGGACGAGGCGGGAGATCCTCTCGCCTTCGCGACGGAGGCGATGTCCGCCATCGATACAGTTGTCACCGCTTTCGATGCGTTCAAGAGCGGAGCCCTCCCCGGCAGGGAGCTCTCGGCGAGGGATCTCGACCGAAGGGTCGAAGAGGTCGCCGAGAGCTTGCTCGCCAGCCTCGGAGACGCTCGGACCGCCGAGGACGGGTCGTCGTTGCTGGATGCGATCGCCCTGCTGTTCGCCGGGGAGCTGGAAGAGCCGCTAACGCTGCTCGAGGCCAAGTCCACCGATTGGGTCGATTCCCTCCTCCCGCTTTGGGTGCGCGCCGGGGCGACGTCGACGGTCGTCGTCCTCGCGTCGATGGAGTCGCCGCTCGACTGGGCATGGCTCCAGGTCGGTGACGATGCCGAACGGCCGATCGAGTCGGTGTCGGTGATCCGCCTCTACGACCGGATCGTCACACGAGGAGGCGATGCGTCGTGATCCGCACCTCAACGTACCGAAGCGCGCTCCTGACGGTTCTCCTCGGCGTGCTGGCGGCCGCACTGAGTCTGAGCGCCGCCGCGCAGGAGCAGACCATCGTCCTCGGCCAGGAGAACGCCGCGACGTTCACCAAGAGCGACCTGCAGACCACGAAGAAGCTGCTCACCGAAGCGTACGAGGCGGGGCAGCTCTCGAGCCTCATCTACTACGGGAACTGGTACGGTCCGGGGCTCTCCGGCGGGGAGTACAACACGGGCAAGGCAGGGAACAGCCAGCCGATCGACGCGCTGGATGCCATCGCCATGCGGCACGACTTCGCCTACGACGTCGCCGCCGAAATGGGCAAGAAGTACGGCCCTCAGGAGGAAGCTCGTCTCAAGGCGATCGCCGATTCGATCGCCGTACAGGAGGCGAACGCCCTCCCTCGGAACCCGCTCGAGTGGGATCCGCCGGCGCCCGATCCGGACAAAGCATCCGACTACCGAAAGCGGATCGGGTTCGGCTTCGCGTACACCAGCAAGGCCAGTGGGGCGGCCGCCGGGGCGATGACGACGCTCCAGACGATCCGGAACTCGATCAACGGCGATCCGACCCCGATTCCTGCCTCGAGCGGTATCGACGAAGCCGAACTCAAGAGGCTTTCGGCCGCGAGAGCGCAGGAATGGTTCCAAGGCAGGGACGTACGTCCGATCTTCCGGATCGAGCTGTCCGCACCGACCGATCTGATCGAAGAGATGATGAAATCCGTCGAGATTCAAGTCGCCGTTGTGCCGATCTCGAATGAAGGCGCACAGTGGTCCGACGTCGAGAGTCGCGACGCGATCAAGGAGCTCGCTGAGTCGATCCGGCACGACATTTCGTATGCCCTCGATGGCGGTGGATTCTGCGATCTGGAGTACACACCAACGGGGGATCTTCGACTGACGACGCGCAATTGGACCGGGGGGACGACTTCGATACGAGTCTCGGCCTCCTACGACGGACCGGCGGCCGATGTCGAGGGCGCATCGCTCTGGTTCGACGTGGCCCTGCCGTCGGAAGTCGAACTTCGAGTGGAGCCCGAGATCGTCCAGTTCGCGTTCTCCAATGATCCCGGCCCCCCGGAGCGGTTCGTTCACATCACAGCGCGGGCGAAGGACGCAGCGACCGGCCACGGGATCCCCGGGATGCTTCTGAACTTCGCCAGCGATAGCGGCTTCACCTGTCTGTTGACGACGGACGAAGGAGGATACGCGGAGCTCAAGCTGAAGTTCGTGCCAGAGGATCTCGCCCCCGAGTTCATGGCCGAGATCCCGATCATCGTCAGCACCGCCTCCAGGACCGTCGGCGAGACCCACTACATGCCGTCCTCGAAGACCGTTTCCGTCACGTTACGGCGCTGGGAGACCTCGTGGATCCGAGGCCGGGTCGTGGACAAGGGGCGAAACGATCGCCCGATCGAAGGCGCCTCCATTGCCCTCAGATCCCCGTCCGGACAGCCATACAACGCGACCACCGGTAGCGACGGATCGTTCGAGGTTCACGTCATTGAGGAGGAAGGACTCCCACAACTCTCTGGGACGGTGACAGCGGCCGGATACGAGCCCGCAAGTTTCACGGCGACGACGGCCGGAGAGAGGTACGTCATCGGCCTCTACGCGCCGGAGGCGACGCTGATCGGTCACATCGTGAACGAGGAAACCGGAAAGGGAATCGACGGCTCGACGGTCCACATCACCGCACCGTTCGATCAGCTCCTCACGACCAGTGGTGGCGACTTCACCGTGACCGGCCTCTACGTCGGAGATACGGTGACGATGCGAGCCGACGCGCAAAACTTCCGCGCCTACATCAAGAGCGGGAAGATCACGATGGCGAATCCGGTCGTCACGTTCGCCCTGTCGCCAGGTTCGGGCGAGGAATCGAACGTCCTCGACGAGAAGGAGGCGGGGGAGGAGGAGAAAGAAGAGGTCGCGAACCTCAACACCCTCTACAGCTTGATGGTCTGGGCCACTCCGGCCGATCCCGCGACGTTCCAGGACGTCACGATCACGGCGCAGATCTTTCCACCGCGGCAGGGAGTGACGATCGAAATCCAGATGCACGGCACCGACGACTATGCCTCGTCCATCACGGCGAGCACCAACGCGATGGGGAAGGCTTTCCTATCGATTCCGGGGGCAGCGTCCGGCGTCGTCGATGACGTCGTCGCATGGATCGTCGGGACCAACGTGAAGCAGCGGCTTCGATACTCGTTCTAGAGGAGGAACCGGTGACAAGAACGAAGAGACTCCGATCCGCAGCATCGATCCTCCTCGCAGTGTGCGCTCTGGCTTGGGGCGCACTCGGGCAGGATGAGGGGTTCGAGATCATCTACGAAGGCTACGCCGACGAGGAAGAGTCGAGCCTCGCTCGCTTCAACATCACACTCTACGGCGACGCCGGATTCAGCGGCGCCGGCGCGTTCTGGGCCACGGCCGGCGGGCGAGCCACGTTCTCGATCGAGGGCTTCGAGATCCGTGCCAACGCCAGTGCCGGAACGGATGGGATCACGATACAGGGCGGCGTCACGACGGAGATCCTCGGCTTCGGCGCCGCGGCCGACGCGACGTGGTCGCCCGGATCCACGACGGTGATCGACCTGCGAGGATGGGGCGCGATCGACACCTTCCAGCTCACAGCCAACGTTCGGCTCGCGGGACAGGCAACCTCGCTGAGTCTCGGCGCCAGCACCGACTTCGAGGGCCTCGGGCTGTCGGCGAACCTCGGCATGTCGGGGGCGGGCATCAGCCAGGCTTCGGTCGGGGCCAACATGCAGCTCGGCGCAGCGACCGTTTCGGGCAGCGCCGGGCTCAACGCAGGCCGATTCAGCGCCAGTGCGGGGATCGGACTGGTCGTCGGACCGGCCAACGTCACCGCGAGCGCCGGGTTCGATGCCGAGATCGGGATGAACGCGATGGCCGGCGGCGGCGTGACCTGGGAGGGGTTCCAGGCGACCGCGATCGCGTTGTTCGACAACACCGGGCTCGGCGGAGAGGTTCGCAGCGAGATCGGCCTCGGAGCGATGACCGCGACGCTGATGGCACGTCTGGCAGGCAGCAACATCAGCCTGGAGGTGGGCGGCCGGTTGCCTCTCGGCTCCGCGCTCGCGTCGGTCTCGGTCGCGTTCGATACGCAGGGCGGTCTCTCGTGGGCCGAGATCTCGTTCGAGATGCCTCTCTGACGGCCCGTGCATTGGGCGGCCTTTAGCCGGCCGTCCAATGCACGACACACTCCGCGCACCGGACCGCCGGGAACGCCTTGGAAGCGATCTTGAGGTCAAGAAGCGGGACGTAACCAGCTTCCGTGCCCTCGCAGCTGTGTCGACGACTCGCACACTACCTAGGATCCGGCCTTCTGGCACGTGAAGCGGGTTCAGCTTCGGCTGCCCGCCCCGCAAGCGGCGTGTGTCGACCTCTGAAACCCAAGAGTCGGGATCTGCCCCCGAAGACACCTGCCACCAGTACATATGCATGCCGGATAGCGTCTAGCACTACCAGATGCAAATGAAGTGGCGCATCGTCGTGGCCGGCACGAAGGCTGGCTGCCGTCCGGGAGGAGCCTGATGCTGCAGACGTAGCTGCGAAGGCGGCCGCGGAAGCCCGCCCTCCCCAAGCTCGGCCGCTTCCACATGATCGCGGAGTGGACGACGGTCTGCGGCGGCCTTCCACCGGAAGCCGCAGACGGCCGGCACGCTAGCCAGCTGATCTCCAGGCCAGGCACGGGAGGCGGTTCGGGGCGGCCATTCCATAGACCGGCTGTTGGATCCTCCGTACGCCTCGAGGCCGAGGCATCGGGCCCCGTGCTGCACCTTCGAAGCTTCTCCGACCTGCCTCGCGAGTGGCCTCGACGGAAAGCGATTTGCTATTGCGGGATCTGACCGCAACGATGTGCATCGCGCGTTGGCCGGGCCTTCTTCTTGGGCCTCGCCGTCGAGGGAATCGCCCGCTGGGGGATGGATTCGATGTGGTACTCCGCTCGCTAGGTGGCGAGCTCAATCTGGGCTCCGCGATTCGCCCAGAGCCACACGTGGTGCGTCCACATCCGCAGGACCTTGACGATCCGATTACTCTCGAGGACCTGATAGACGAGGCGGTGCTGGATGTTGATCCTGCGGGACTAGGCGCCAGCGAGATCGCCGAGCGGCTTCTCGAAGGGAGGTTGCGTCCGCCACGGATCCTCTCGGAGGATAGCAAGGAGTTCTTCAGCCTTCGATCTCAGGCAAGAGGCTGGTAGCTTGCATGCGTCCTTCTGCGCCTGCTTCGTGAAGACGACCTTCCGGTTCACCAGCCCGGATCTTCCGAACACTCGTCGGCAGGCGTCTTCAGACCTTCCCAATCGACTCCTGCATGCCGGGCACGGACAACAGGTGAAGCGTCTCCTGGATCGATCGCCTACCGGTAATGATGACCGGTTCGTGCGATTCCGCGACCTCATCGATGAGTCGATAGAGGGTCGCTCGCGCATCCGTTGCCTTGATCGATGTCACATGGACCCCCTGTCTACCGGACATAGCACGTGCGAAAGCGTACGGAAGTCAAGGGCCCGGACTTCGAAGCCCGCAACGCGGAGCGAGCCCCCATTCCGCGAAGCAGTACAACTTACGGGCACTCCTCTTCCCCTTCCATGAGTTCGGCACCACTCCCTCCTAACACGAGTTCGGCTTCGCTGAACTCGAAGCTGCTGCTCAATCGCCCATTAGGAACAGTAGCCCCCTCGCAAGCGACTGAGCAGCGCGAAGCTGCCGTTGGCTCATCCCTCTCGCCACCACCAGGTACGCTTGCGCTCGGCGGGGATCTCACCGTAGGCCCTTCCCAGCTCCTCGCGGATTCCAGCCAGTTGGATCTCATGCATGTCACCCCTCCCCTACGCCTTCGATAGGAGGCGCCCTCTCATGCGGGTCACGACATGAAGAAAGCACAGTTCCAAATCCCTTTTTCAAGCGGTCGCAAAACACGTGCTTCGCGCGGATATCAATTCCAGCGGCACTCTCCCCAGCACTGGATTCGGGACGCGACGATCGACTGCTCAGTTACCGAGGGGCAATAGGTACTGTGTCCTTGGACTCCTAGGCGCTTCCTTGGCGAGCGCTCTGTGTCTCCGGAGCTCCAGCACGCGGCAGCAACTACCGCACCACGGCAGGGAGTGGCAGTTCTCCTTCCAACCACAGCGTGTTCAGGTCAGCGACAATCTCATGGTAGCGCTCGACGACAGCTTCGATGCTCGCCAGTTCCGAGAGCAGCTTGGCTTTGCCCCCAGCCTCTGAGATGACTCGGCTCGTGTTGTACGCATGCCATGCATCAAGGAAGTCTGGCGCCGCGAATCCCACCGCCCTCGGCCCGATTCTCGAGAAGCCTGGGAACTGCTCGGCCATGTCGGCCATTTGCTCGAAGAAGTACGCGATCTCCAGGGACACGGGCGCCGTAAGCCTCTGAGGCGTGAGACCCGAGCACTGCGAAATCGCAACAGAACTCGACTCCTCGATGGCAGCGTGCGCTTCCTCCAGCGGAAGGCAATCCGCAATCCCCCTGTTGGCTCCAGCTGTCTTGACGATCACGGTCGCGACACCGTCAAGGGAGGCATCGACCTCGCGACACACCGCCTCGTCGCCAACTACTACGCCGACGGGCACCTCGAAGTGGCCAAGGAGCCACGCAAGCTGGGGCGCCTCCCCCGCATCCATCCCGTTCCATCGCGAGGCGATGAACATCGAGTTCGTGTGGCTCATGAACCCGTTCACGGTGCCGCCTGCCGCGTGCTGCCCAAGCAGGAGTGCCACGTCGTATTCGGCGATGCTGCCGTCCGTGACCCGGCTCCTGAGCGTCGTCATCCAGCCACCGCCGAGTACTCTGCACGAGTCCGAAATCTCTTCTTCGAGAAGATTCGCCCCTTGCCCGTGGGCGTCAAAGACATCGATGACGGCTTTGGGGCTTACTCGCCGTATGCCCCCGATGGCTGCAAGCACGTCTTCGGTGGCCAACTTCTTGCCCTCGTCTGTCACGCCCCCATCGAGCATCCGATGATCTCCGATTCCCGAGATCCCCTCGACATCTACACAGATGAGAACTCTCACAGGATCTGCCTCCTGGGGCATGGGAACAGCCCTCACCATGTAGGTCACTATACTGAAGCCGACGGTTCAACGCGGGCGCTCGTACTGCGTCCTCGGAGCTCCCCCGGAACTCCCGGAGCTCCTATGAAGGAGATGGCTCTAGATGGAAGGCCAGATACGGGTTCTCGCAAGGCCGGCCGAGCGCTAGATGAAGCTCGTCGGTACCCAGCTCACTGCCCCAGGAGTAGATCGTCGCACACCGCACGTTCGGTTCGCCGTGATTGCAGATGCCTGCGTCGTGGTCGCTGGCGAACCGGATGACCTCGTCGAGGTCCATCGTCCCTCGGTTCGCCTCGTACCACGCCTCGATGCGCCGCTTGAACTCCGGGACCCAGGCTACTTTCTCAGAGAGCTGATCGTACGGGGACAGCGTCTCCGACTGGAACATGTTGACCGTTGCCAGCATGCCGTCGTCAGTGACCGCGCCTTCGACGCCCTCCGGCGCCACCTCGGCGCGCGCGACACACCCGCTCTTGTCCGCTAGGAGGTACGCGCATCCCTCCATGTGCGGGATGCGTTTCATGAACTCCACCGCCGACATCACGTCGGGGCAGGTATCCAAGACCCATCGGGTGACAACGTTCATACGGAACCCAGGCTTCTGCTTGCCCAAGTAGAACGGGATCGACGATCCCCCGATGGCTAAGCCCGCCTCGTTCATGCCGTCATAGCGTCCCGGATCCGCGAAGCCGAACGCGATGTGTCGAAGGCCATCCTTCAGCCCCGTTCGGAAACACGTGACATACTCGATGTCCTCATCCTCCCAATCGTGATCCCTGGCGAAGACCGTGCGCCCATTCGCGGTCTGCCTCCCCGACACAGCCACGACGTTGCAGGCCGTGTGCTCAGCGAGGTAGATGACGACCATGTTGAACAGCGCTACGTCGTAGTCCGTCTTGGTGACCTCGGCCAAGGCTCGGAGTTCATCCAGGTAGCCGGGCGCGTGTTCTGTGACGGCCTGCTCGCACGCTTTCGTGAACGCCAGCTCCGGCTCGTTCGGCTTGCGCCACCAGGAGTTGAGCTTGCGCTCGGCGACGTACTCGCCGTGGGCCCTTCCGAGTTCTTCGCGGGTTCCCGCTAGTTGGATCTCATTGATGTTGTCCCTCCTGAGCGTTCCTGGATTGCAAGCCTCGTGTTGCGCTGGCCGCGACATGAAGAAAGTACAGTTCCAAACGGCGTCTGCAAGTGGTCGAAAATCCCGTGTTTCGCGGGGACATCGGTGGTCGGATCTTGAAGTGCTGTTCTGAACTATACATTCAGGGAAGGAAGTTACGGCAGCTACTCGAGGCCTTACCATCGAAGGGGCGGGGCAGCTTCGATCAGGTGCCAAGTGCGCTTGACCGAAAGGCGGTCGCTTCACTCTTCCAAGCCGCTGCACATCTCTAGTGGCCGGCAGCGTCGGTTTCATACCCCGCAACTCCAAGACCTTAAGAGTGAAGATCTGACCCCAAACATGACCCCAAACACTCGATCTATCGACGGCTCAAGGACAGCGGCAAACCGGGCAAGGCTGCCCGGATCGCTGCAGCTCGAAAACTGTTACTCATCGCAGCGGACAAGGAGTCGCACAGCAACTCCCAAGCTACTCGCGCTAGCGAGTAGCCAATCTACCAAGAGTGGCGTGTCGTTCCGCGATCCGAGCATCGAACACGAGTTCCGTAGGAACCGGCAAGCTGCTCGGCGTTGACGAGCAGGCGGAAGGTCATGACATCCAACACAGCATCTGAACCCTCTTGGATTGTCAAGGGGTGAGGTTGAGGAGTGCCCGCAGATGTTGCCCCGTGTACGAGTCTCCGGCGGCCGCAACATCCTCCGGCGTGCCGCAGGCGATCAGTTCTCCTCCAGCGTTTCCTCCCTCGGGACCGAGGTCGATGACGTAATCGGCGCACTTGATCACTTCGATGTTGTGCTCGATCACGATGACGGTATGCCCCCCGTCGACGAGGCCGTTCACGCAATCCAGAAGCCGCTGAATGTCGGCGAGGTGTAGGCCTGTCGTCGGCTCATCGAGAATGTAAACGGTGTGTCCGGGCTTCTTCTTCGCGAGCTCCGTGGCCAGCTTGACCCGCTGCGCTTCGCCACCGGAGAGCGTGTTCGAGGGCTGGCCGAGCTGCAGGTACCCGAGGCCGAGCCCGTTGAGTACTCGGACCTTACGAAGAATCGCGCGATCATCCGCAAAGAAGCTCTCCGCATCCTCGAACGACATGTCCAGGACGTCCGCGATGCTCTTGCCTCGAAGCTTGATGTCGAGAACCTCCTCCTTGAACCTTCGACCCTTGCAGGAAGGGCAGACCGTCTCGATATCAGGAAGGAACTGCAGTTTCGTCACGATCACACCATCTCCGAGACACTCTTCGCAGCGGCCGCTGCGATTCGCGTTGTAGCTGAACGTTCCGTTGTGGTAGCCTGCCTCCTTCGCTTCATCGAGTTCGGCGAAGAGCTTCCGGACACGGTCGAGCACGCCGGTGTAGGTGCCCGGATTCGAGCGCGAGTTCCGGCCGATCGGAGACTGGTCAATGTGGATCACGCTGTTGACGTGCTCGACTCCGCCGACAGTATCCACGTCGCCAGGGCGCGTCGTGTGATCCTGCAAACGCGCATGAAGGCTCTTGTAGAGAACCTCGTTGATGAGGCTGGACTTCCCCGACCCGGAAACGCCGGTGACACAGATCAGAAGACCAAGGGGAATCTCCACATCGATGCTCTTGAGGTTGTTCTCGCGCGCGCCGCGGATCGAGAGGCGCTCCCCATTCGAGTGCCTCCGCTCGACAGGGACGCCGATCTGCTCCCTTCCTCCGAGGAATCGCCCGGTCGGGGAGGCCTTGCATGCCGTGATGTCGGCGAGCGTTCCTTGCGCGACGACGTGGCCGCCGTGGATTCCTGGGCCGGGTCCCATCTCCACGATGTGGTCTGCGGCACGGATCGTGTCCGGGTCGTGCTCGACGACGAGCACGGTGTTCCCGATGTCGCGAAGCCGCTTCAGTGTGCGGATGATCCGATCGCTATCCCTCGGGTGCAGGCCGATCGACGGCTCGTCGAGTACGTAGAGCATCCCCATCAGTCCGGATCCGATCTGAGTGGAGAGGCGAACGCGTTGGTTCTCGCCTCCCGAGAGCGTCGATGTCGTACGGCCTAGACCCAGGTAGCCGAGGCCGATGTCGAGAAGTACGTCGAGGCGCGTCGTCAGATCCTGCAGGACGGTCGCGCCAGCCTCCGGAAGGTTGGAGGGGAGTGTAACGACATCGAGGACCTTGCGGAGGTCCTCGAGTGGCAGCATCACGAGATCATGGATCGTGTGGCCCTCGACCTGCACCAGCATTCTCTCCGGTCGGAGACGCGTTCCGGTGCAGTCGGGACAGGGCTCCTCACTCATCAGCCGCCGTCCGATGTACGAATCGGAGTGGATGGATTCCCCGCGATCGCGCTTCTGCTTCGCCCATCGCTCGGTCCACTCGACGAAGCCTTCGAACGTGATGCTCTGGCCGGCTTGGTGGATCCGCTTCGAGGAAGTTGGGGGCTCGAGCATCTCGAAGGTCTCCCCGCCGGTTCCGTAGAGAAGAAGGTGCTTCGCTGTCTCGGGCAGGTCCTCGTAGGGCGTATCGAGATCGATCTGGCCGTGCTGAGCGATGCTGTAGAGAAAGGCGAACCGTTGGGGATTCGCGAGATTCAGCAGTGTATTCGAGATCGCGCCCGTGCGCAGCGACTTGGTGGGGTTCGCGATGATCTTAAGGGGATCCCCCTTGAGAACGGAACCCAGCCCGCCGCAGGCGCGACAGGCGGAAACCGGGTCGTTGAACGAGAAGAAGTACGGCTCGACGTCGTGAAAGAGCATGTGGTGCTCGCAGAGGCCGAGCTCCTCGTAGTACGCCGCGATCTCCCGCTTGGAGAGAGGAGACTCGACAACCTCGATCCTCAAGAGCCCCCCGTCGACACGTTTCGCGGCCTCGAGTGTCGCGACGAGCGCGTGGTGGACATCGCCGCGGAGAGAGAGGCGATCGACGACGACCTCAATCTGGTGGTCGCCGTCCTCGTCGAGTTCGATGCGATCTCCAGAGTCGTAGGGTCTCCCATCAATGACGAATCGTCTGAGGCCCCGCTCCCGCAGTTCATCGAACAGGCGCCGGTACGGTTCGCCGTAGATCTTGCGGACGGGCGCACGTAGCTCGACCGTCGTCTCATCGGGCAGCGCGGAGACGCGCTCGATCACTTGGTCAGCCGTCTTGATCGGGATCGCTTCGCCGCAGTACGGGCAGTGACCGGTCCCGGCGACACAGAAGAGGAGCCGCAGGTAGTCGTAGATGTCGGTCATCGTCCCGACCGTTGAGCGAGGGTTTGCGATCCCTCGTTGCTGCATGATAGCGACGACTGGCGAGAGGCCGAAGACCAAGTCTACGTCGGCCCGGCGGGGCTGCGTAATGAGGTGGCGCGAGAAGGCGGGCAACGAGTCGAGGAGCTTGCGTTGCCCCTCGCCGAAGATGATGTCGAATGCGAGGGACGACTTCCCCGAACCGGAGACCCCCGTGACGACGGTCAGTGCTTCCCGCGGAATCTCGACATCGATGTTCTGCAGGTTGTTCTCGCGGGCTCCCCGCACCTCGATCGTCGTTCTCATGTCTCGCCTCCGTAGAAGTAGGCTGCCTCCTCGAACTCGACTTGCCCTTTGCGCGTGAGCCTCACCGGCATCGTCGTTCGCTCGATCAGGCCGATCTCCGCCAGGCTTTCGCAGGCCATCCCGACGCCGTGAGCGACATCGGGCATCCCGATCCGCGTGCCGATCGCGCGTTGGATCTCGGTTGCGGCGCGCAAGACACGCTCTTCCTGCAAGTAGTCGAGAAGAGGCTTGTACAGAGCTTTCACGTTACTCCGCAGATATCCCTCGAGTTCGTCTCGGATCGCGAGAAGAGCTTGCGCATCGCTGTGAGACTCGAGTGCTCGGCTCCAGATCTCGGCGTACTTCTCATTGACTGCGCAGGCTCGTGAGACGAGTTCGCTGCAGAGGGCCTCGCCATGCTGCAAGAGGGTGAGCCGCGCGTAGTCTTCAAGGGCATGAATCGTCAAACGGTAGCCGGCCGTGATGTCCTCCCGGACGACGAGCGCCTTGGTGGCCCCGTGAAGGTGACCTCCAAGGCTGATCGCGTAGCGAAGCCGAACGAGCTCCAGGTCGCGCTCGCCGACCTCGGCCGCCTCGTCGAGGTAGTCTTCGAGGGTCGGTTCCTCCGCATAGACTAGCTCGCCCGATGAGAAGATCACGTGGATCGTGGAACCGCGCAGGCTCCGCTCGTGAATCTTGCGGAAGTGGCTCCGTGAGCAGACTTCGGCCGAGACCTGAATCCCATCCTCGACGAGCGAAAACGCCTGCCACGGGCGCTTCTCGTCGGATGTCACGAAGATGACATCGATGTCCGAATGCTGCCAGACATCGCCCCGGTGTGCGCTCCCGTAGACGTAGAGCCCGATAAGTGTCGCATCCGATTGCGCCATCTCTGCGAGCCGGGCGACGGCTGCCTCGTAGCGTTCCTTCAGTGTGCGACTCAACATGGATCTCCTTCTCCTAGTCAGCGATCGGGAGATACAGGTCGAACACCAACTTCTCCGGGTCCGTCTCCGTGGGGTTGATGACCTCCTCGAGGCACGTGCTTCCGTTCGGCGGACGAGTGTAAGAGCTGTCCTCGAACCAGGCGACGAGCTCCCCCCACACCCGACCGATATTCGATAGTCCAGTGAATCGGGTGACCGCGTACTTCGATCCGGGGATCTCTTTGATCGTGATCGGTTTCTCTGCTTCCACGTCAGGGCCCACCGGCAACCACACCTCGTAGCCATAGCTCGGGCTGCCTGGCGAGGGGCTCGGATTGTCGAAGCCAAAGGTGCGATAGCCTGGGTTACCTGGCTCGAGGCCGATGCGCTTCGCGAAAGGGATGAGGATCGAGAACGCTTGATCCTCCGGTTCCGTGCCGAACCCAAGCGCGCTTGCGACGCGCATGTCCGGTAGATCGACGATGCGTACATCTTTGAGTGCCATGGCATTCCTCCTTCTACAGTTTCAGTCGCTCTTCCTGCGGCGAATCATTGACGTACTCATAGCCACGGAACCATTCGTCTCCTGCTGGGCGAATCTCCAAGAGCCTGAAACCAACGCTCTCGTAGAAGTGATGGTTTCGGGTTGCCCACTCCGGCGTTCCAAGCCGCCAAGCTTCGACATCAGGATGCGATCGATAGATCTGCCGGAATGCTTCGGTTCCAATCCCTCGATTCTGGTACACAGGTTCGATGAAGATGCGCCAGAAATTCTGGTCGGAATACTTGGGAGCATCCGCCACAATGGCGCCGCCAACCAAACGATCGCCGAGCAGAATCTTGTAGTACACCGTGTCAGGATGCTCGATCACCCGCCGCGTCCAATCAATGTCTGTCACGCCCGGCGGCCCTTGACTCGGGTCCTTGGCCTCCAGTATGCGCTGCCAGTCTTCTGGAGGAATGAAGCGGATGTCATCGTGAAATGCCCGTCCCTGGATCACCGTCAGTGGTCCAGCGTCCTCGGGTGTCGCCGGTTCGATTCGGACAGACCGCGTCTCCTTGTGTTTGCGCGTGCTATCGGACATGTGATCACCTTTCGAGTCGTCGTTCGATGAGAGCAACCTATCGGCACCTCTCGCCGGGGGTCGCCACACAGCGTTCGCCTACTTCTTCACAGCCTGTTTGGCAAGCATCTTGAGCATTTTCATTTGCGCCGTGTGGTACAGCGTGTGCTCGGCCACGCCGTGAATGAACTCAATGGCGCTTCTCCCGGTCTTCTCCGAAGCCGATTGATCGAGCTTCTGTGGATCGAAGCTCCTGACGGCTTCCACAAGGTGTTCATGAGTCTCCCGCATAAAGTTCTTCTCCGATTTCCATTGCGCGTCATCCACGGTATCGCACACGACAGGCCAGCCTCTTCTTCTTAGCTCGAATTGCACGGGCAGATCCATTCCGCTGATTCTGTTGGCCACAACGTTCTCGAAGAAGGTGATGTGCAGCGCAATGTCCCGGATGGACAGCATCCCGGGATATGGACGCCACACCGCCATTTGTGGACTCACTCCCTGCAGAACACGCAATGCGGTTGGCGCACCGTGCCATGCTCGGTGTTCGGAGGTAGGGTGAATGGATACCATCGCCGTTCTGATTCGGGGATCCGGATTCTCCACGGAGCTTGCTCCTTTCTCTACACGAACAGTGTGTCATCTATTTGGGACATCTAGTGTCCCACATGTAGAATCGCATTCGCTGACCCTTCGAGGAGAGACCAATGCGTGCGGATCGGTTGCTGTCGACTCTGATGTACTTGCAGACGCGAGGACGTGCAACGACGGATCGTCTTGCCCAGGAGTTCGAGGTTCCCCGACGGACGATCACCCGCCGCCAAGCTACGAGATCTCGCAATGCCAGATGTCATCAGCTCCTGTCTTCGCCCTCGTGTTTCTTGAGCCACCGGCTGACCGTGGAGTAGTGCACACCAAGCAAGTTGCCGATCTCATTGAGTCTGTGGCCGTGCTTGCGATACGCAGTGGCAACTGCGCAGCCCTCTGGAGTTGCCGCAAGAGTAGCCCCGATAGGAAGCGGCGTGTCATTGCAGGAGCGGCCGCCCATCTATGGCTTCACGACTCAACCCTCCGTGCCGTCGCCAAACGGGTCGACAGAGAGCAAGCGCCAAGAATGGAGGCCTGAAACCCAATGGTGAACCCCGAAGACATCAGCCTCTTGACTGGCGCTGTCCGATTGCCGCGTCATCCCAGACAACGGGAATGCCTTCTTCATCCAGCAACCTCTCGATCTCGGCACGACGGCCTTCGGTCTTCGGGGTTCTAGGGAAGACGATGCCGGGCGAGACCTGGAAGCCGTCTCCAATCGAGACTGCCCCCGAGCGTCTCCGTTGAGAGGCATGTCATCCAGCGGTATGCTTGGTTCATCACAAACCCAAACAGGGTGTCGCAAGAAGGAGGGAACATGTCCGCAAGAACGGTCCTTGAGTTCAACTCGCGGCGCGATGCCCTCCGACTGCGTGACGCCGAGTAGCCTCACACTGCTCACGACACACCACGCTACTTCGTAGATCCCTCGCTGTCATCCTTGAGGTCATCGCGGCTTCGTTCATTCGTCGAATCAGAGAAGCACCGAGAAGAATCTCAAGGAGACCCATGACATCAGGAAGCACCAAACAGTACACGCATCGACCCGTGACGGTCGACGATGCGACGTTAATCGTGGAAGCCGTGAACGCCTATTCCCAAGCACACTACGGAGACAACCGCTTGGGAGAGAACGAGGTCCGTGCATGGTTCGGCCCCGACGGGAAGCCGGAGCGGGACGATATGGAGATCTGGCTCGACGTCAAGGGAGAGCCGCAAGCGTACGCGCAGCTCTGCGATCCCGAATGGCCTCCCGCCTGGGATGTCTGGCTGGACGTGACCGTTCATCCAGCGTCGGCCCGCGATGCCGGGCTCTGGGACGACGTCCTCGACTGGACCGAGCGGAAGACGCGAGCTTTGATCGCCCCAGGCAATCCCGAGGTGGGTCATCGCTGTGGGGCTCGGATCCTCGCTACGGACGGATCTGGCCTTCAGGCGTACGAGAAGCACGGCTTCGAGCAAGTTCGTACCGAGACGTTGATGCAGATCGAGTTCGATGCAGAAGCGATGACGGCGCCGGAGTGGCCGGACGGAATCCAAGTGCGCGTCCTCGATCCCGACATGGACCTCGAACCCTACGCGCTAGCCTACGGCGAAGCCTTCCGCGACCACTGGGGACACACGGAGCTCTCCCCCGAGCAGCTCATCCGCAGGAAGCGCAGCGAGTTTCGCGGGTGGGGAGACGAGTTCATGCCCGAGCTGTGGTTTCTTGCCGTGGACGGGAACGAGATTGTCGGTGGCGTCGGGAGCTTCCTGAACCATGGCGGCGATCCGACGCGAAGCTATCTGTACAACGTTTTCGTCCGCAGGGCCTGGAGAAGCCGAGGCATCGCCACGGCGCTTCTTCGACATTCGTTCCAGGCGGTCCGCGAGCGAGGTGCGCGCTCGGCAGAGCTGCACGTGGACTCCGAGAACCTTACGTGGGCGCTTCAGCTCTATCGAGGGGTCGGCATGAAGCCGCTCTGGCATCAGCACCTGTACGAGAAGGTGTTGCCGCCGGCCGAGGCATAACGACCTCGGTAGACCTGCTCAAGGACCGGGGTCGCGGCACTCGCTGCGACCCCGGATGTCTACGTGACGCTTTGATCCCATCCGAGAAGAAGACGGCCAACGGACTTCTCTCGATCCCAAAGACTTGCTGCAAGGCCATCTCTTCACGAGCTGTTCGCGAATGTCCCGGACAAGGAGCTGGCCGCCTATCTGGGGCTTCACTCCTCAACCATCCGTGCCGTCGCCAAGAGGGTCGACAGAGAGAGCAAACGCCAAATACAACGGTAGACCCCCAAGGGCTGCCAAAACACGGGGCGGCATCTCAGAACCGAGTAGTCAAAGACTAAGGAGCAGCTGCGCAGCAACTGCAAGGCTACTCACCAACAGGGGCGCGCCCGTCTCCGCAAGATCCGATGGTAGACCCTGAGACGTGTCCCACTCGACAGACAAGGCAGATCCCGAGAGCAACATAGGCTCCACCCAGCAGCAGCAGACCCAAGGGAAGCAGGACCAGTGTCGCAACGGCGATCCCCGCTACCGTCAGGAGCCAGCTGAGCACCTCGCCAATCGAGCCATGCGCCGCCCACGCCGCACCACCCCCCCCTCGTCGCCCAAGTACAAGGAGGACAGCACCCAGAGCGCCCGTTCCCAAGGCGCAGAGGCCCGCCGCCCAAGGAGTCTGCCCGATACCTTCGCCGTCACCAGGAAGACCTAGAATCGTCCCGACAAGTATCAAGGTCCCCACAGCCAGACTGACTCGCCTGATCCTCGAAGGGAC
>Ga0272443_10001080_pt1 | contig 42953 bp, 26 predicted proteins | sample SSMAcet12_FD_193581 | JGI IMG/M metagenome (GOLD analysis project Ga0272443, IMG submission 193581) | Marine sediment archaeal communities from Little Sippewissett salt marsh, Falmouth, MA, United States - SSM-Acet-12 | ecosystem: Environmental > Aquatic > Marine > Wetlands > Sediment ...
ATAAATTGGATTCATTAAAAAAGGGACAGCCGATTTGGCTGTCCCTTGTATATGTAAGCAGGTTCTACTTACTTATGTGCGGGAGGCGGACCTTCCAGATACAGGAAGGAAACGATCCGCGTAATATCGAGCAGGTTAATCGCGCCACTCGCATCGGCATCACCGGTCTCTGTAATCGGGACTGGCGGCGGGCCACCCAGATAGAGATAGGTAATCAGATACGTAGCGTCGAAGATATTGATGACATGGTCGAAGTTGGCATCACCAGAGGTATGTCCAACAACCACCACTTCACCATCCTGCTGGAACGAGCCACCGGCAAGCCAATCACCAGTGACACTATAGGTGTAAGTGTCGGTATCCCAGAACAGCGGGTAGGTTCCAATAAAGTCACTGGCTTTCACCAGGAGCTCAAGGACCTCACCGGTAAAGTCTTCATGACTTGTAAGCAGGGTCACCGATTCAGGAGTCAAACCATTAACCAGCAGTGTCGCGTCATCGACTTCGGCGACAGTGTGTCCGCCACCGGCGAACTCGCCACCCAGACGAACAACGACATGAGCGGAATCGCCAACGGTATAACCAATAGCCGCGCTCATCGGATTCGGTGTAATGGTAATGATCTCGTTACCGCCACCAATTTCAATCTGGGCGGGAACGATATCGGTTCCCTTGGCACCACTGTGGCTAATCACGAGATTGGCATAGTGCATACCCAGTTCCAAACCGGTACAATCATAGTTAAGATCAACAACGAAAGTACCATTGCTGGGAACGGTTCCGCTGGCCGGGACAGGATCCAGCCAGAGAATCGGGGCAGTACCGGCATCACACTCAAGGGTCATCCAATAATCATTACTGGTACCGCAAGGATAACCTTCGAATTCCTGATGGCTAACAAAACCCCAATAGATACCTGGACCAGCCGTTCTCGAAGCCGAGATAATATCGCCAGGGACACCGGTAGCATAAGGATCGAGAGCACTAATCAGAGCACAATCGGCAGTGTCAACAAAACCAACTACAATCGGGAAGTTGGCCTGACCAGTAATCGTAATCGGACCAGTCTGGAACATCTCGAACTGGAACCAGTCGGTGTCACGGGTACTAGCATCAGCCCAAATCGTTCCGCAAACGGTATCGCCGCAGTTAATGGGCTCAAAAGCCGGTGTGGTCATGTTGCAGCCGCCGTTGGTATCATCACCGCAGGCTTCGCTTTCAGCAACCGCACCTGGCGGGCACTCGAAGACAAACTGCGGACCGGCATCAACAGCGATTGCATAATCACCGGATGAGGTACCATAGCCGTCAACAACGATATAATAGGTATTTCCAGCGTATATCAAAGCACCAAATATCGCCGATGTATAATCTCCGTAATAATCGTCATTACAGGCAACCAAAGTCGATACATCATTCTCATAAATATAGATCTTAGTATCATAGGACGATCCATACATGTCAACATCCAAAGCCTCATCCACAGATGGGGTGTATGAATAAACGACATCAGGAGCGGTCGAACCGGAATACGGACAGACTTCATCATAATCGTTGACAGCACTAGCCGTCGAGCCGGTATTGGTGTACGGCATGGTAATGGCGACCGCCGTGGCGATATCTTCACCACCCTGCTTGGCCTGATTCTGACCGGGACCAGGAGCCGGACTGTTATCTGGCGGAGCTTTCTCCGGAGCGACATCGGTCAGGAGGAAATTACCGCCCGGGCGCGAGGCAAACTTCATATATTCAACGGTAATGCTGTAATTAATATCGAAGTCACCATCGGCACCGAGAGTCAACGGAATGCTTCCGGTGGAACCTTCAGGAACCGTACCGAAATCAACCGGATCGGGATCGATAGTCAATGTCGAAGGATTACCACCGACAAAGATGGAATAATCCTCAACTTCACCATAAGATGTGGTGCCGCAAGGATCAGGATACGAATAATAGTTCAAACGGACACGCATACGTGTCTGACCAGCAACAGCACCGGCCGGAGGCGTAATGGTTCCGGTCATCGGGCCGTATCCGGGATTACCGGTGATGGCGATCTCTTCATCGGCATCATTGAAATCAAAATCCTGATTCCAGTCAACCCAAACGGCAACATAGTCTGAACTATAGGCACTACCAATGGTAACCGTAATCGGATAATCGGCTTCGTAAGCCATATAGGCTACCAAACCGGTATAATCGCCGTAGTTGTCGCAAGCGGTAGTATTATCGATTCCGCCACAGAGGACGTTTTCGATATACTCATCGCAACCGCCGGAAGCTTCGCAATAAGCCGGAATCCATGAAGTCGCATAGAGATTAATCGTATAAGGTCCTTCATAGTATTCGGTCGGATAGCTGGGATGATCAGAAACTACCGGAATATAATAGGTCCCGGCATCCAAAGCATTAAAGTAAATGGTTACGTTATCGTCACCACAGACATCCCAATCGGTTTCACCGAAGATCAACTCACCGCTGCCGGCATCACACGGACAGGCATCGGCAAGAACAATATAGACTAACTCAAAGGCAGGTGAAGTACCGCAGTAATCCACGACTACATCGGCCTTCTCGGAAATCGTAAAGGCTTCCCATGCATGACCGTTATCGTCAAGAAGAACACAATCGGAGGAAGAACAGGTATTATCGCCATTGAACGTTACGACGGTTTCCATCGGAAGGGCAACTGGCGTAACATCTCCGCAAAGATCGTTCGGCGGAGGAGTACAATCGTCTTCTTCAATCATTAAAACGAATTCGTCAATACAATCGGGTGTCGGCCAGGTATCGACCATCAGGTAGTAGTAACCCGGATCCAATGTTACCGACATATCATAAACACTGGCGCCGTAGTTGCTGGCAAAAGCAATACAGTCTGTAGCGTCAAGCGGGCAGACATCGGAAATACCCATACCGGTATAGGTCGTTGTTCCCGGATCGAGAGTAATTATGAGATTGGTAGTCGCATCAACATCAAAGGCATAAATGATGTCTTCGCCACCATCATAGTAACCCATACAGGTAGCATCGTAATCATCGACGCGACCGCAGGTATAGTTGGTATCCAGGTAAGTTAAGTCTTCCGGAATCTTCAATTCGATCGGAACTGCACAGTTATCACCAACCTCTAAGACCGGGCAGGGGTTGGTGGCACAGTTGAGACCTTCATCCCATGATAACATGGTACCGGTAGCTTCACAATCCACCTGGGTCAGGTCGTCACAACTGGGAGCAGCGGGATCACCATAACAGCAACGGCCGAGGCCGGTACTCTCAGTAATAAAGAGATCTAATTCAGGAATACAATCGGGACTCGGATAGGTATCGACCATAATATAATATGATCCAACATCCAGGGCAACACCCAGTATCTGCTGCACACCACCGCCGGAAGCGGTACTGGTGGCGATACATGTGGAGGCATCGGGCGGGCATGAATCATCAATAAGGATACCGACCCAAGTCGTGGTTTTGGAATCCAAGGTAATATCGACAGTCGTAGCGACATCAACGTCAAGCCAGTAAACGATTTCTTCACCACCATCATAGGATCCCAAACAGGTGGCATCATAGTAATCGAGACGACCGCAGGTGTAGTTGGCAAGATCGGAATACGGCAGATCGCCGGGAACCTTGATTTCAATCGGATCGGAACAATTATCACCTGTATTAACGGTCAGTTCTTCGATTGTTATATCGAAGTCGGGAATACAGGGGGTATATGACGGATACGAATCAAAAAGCATATAATAGGTTCCGACCGGAAGTGTCACCACACCTGAGTTGTAAACATCACTGCCGGTATTACGGAAGTAGAACAAACAGGTACCGGTAACGGGCGGGCATTCTTCCATAACCTGGCAGTAAGTCCATGAAGTTCCCTTGGGATCGATAGTTATAATAACTTCGGTCTGTTCGGTAACGGTAATCTCATAGACCATGTCTTCACCATCACCATAGAAGTCGTAGCATGTTTCAGCGGACGAATAGTCATCGCCACGGCCGCATGTATACTGAGATACTTCGTTAATCGGCAAATCGGCCGGGATGGTAAGCGGTAATGGATCGTTACAGTTATCACCTGGCCCGGCTATCGGGCATGGATTGTCGGTACAGTTAAGATCGACATCCCATGACAACATGGTACCGGTAGCTACGCAGTCGGCCTCGGTAATATCGGCACAACTCGGAGCGGTCGGTTCGCCGTAGCAGCAACGACCAACGGGTGCTTCGTCGTCATTGACGGAGATAGCGTCAATAATAGCCTGAGCGCCGTCATATCCGTAATAACGGAAACCAATAGCAACATTGGTTTCGGTGGCGTAGGAAGTCAGGGAAATACTTTCGGTGTACCAAGTCCAGTTGGTAAAGACACCTTCGCCGGTTTCACTCCACAGCATGGTCGTGAAGTTGGAGCCGCCATCGGTCGAAATCCAGACTTCCAAATCATAGTTATTATAAGGATCAACAGCCCAATAATAACTCATTTGCCAAGCGAAATCCAGTTTCAGATCCGCGGCTGAATAGGTCGAAAAGTTCATCGCCGGGCTGACCAGCCATTCATCCTGAGTTCCCGTATAGTCCGGATCATATTCGCAACTGGCAGAGTATGAACCCTCGTAGGCAGTTGTATAGATTGCCCAGGTATAAGCGTTATTCACAACGGCAGTCCAACCCGTCGGCGGAACAACGCCACCCTCAAAACCTTCCGACATCACGGTCGATTTCACTTCCATTTTCTTATTATTGTTTTCGGAAGCTGGAGCGACCTTGGAAGATGCTTCTTCCATTTCGAAGGGAAGATTATTGGCGTCATTGCCAACGAAAGGAACAAAACCGTCCACATGGACATAAGGATCAACATGGGGATCCGGTTCAGAAATGCTGGGAGAAAGTTCTACCTCAGATTTTATCTCCGGCGGTTTTTCCAATCCGACAACCGAATAAGAATAGCCGAGAATCAAAAGCAGAGGCAATACCAACATTAACAATGTTTTAATTTTGTGCATTTACTTACCTCTCAATTTACGTTAGGTACTCTAGATATTACCCAATATCTTGTAAGTTATTGGATAAGTGCACTATAGGTTTTTTTGGCGGGCTACCACCTCCTTATGATTAGTAAAAAAGTTGTAATCTTAGAACCTGTTTTAATTCTTAAATTTTGGTAATACAGTTCCTCGCCCAAAAAAATTAGGTAAGATTTCCTGCCTTGCAAAGGACATGTATCTCTGTATACACCTGTAATTTAGCGCTTTTATCGAAGTTGTCAAGGCTTTTTTATTAAAATATTAGCAGAAAGAACATTTTTTGCAAATTTAAAATTTTTTTTAATCGTGGAAATTCTATATCCAAAAATAATTTATGGCCCATCAAATCGAATAAACAAAAAAAGGATGCCCGGTCGGCATCCTTTAAGCTAACGTATTCCAAATGGTTACGGGCAAGATAAAGGAGGTCCGTCTAAACACAAAAATTCTATTATACCAGAAATATCAAAAATGTTGATTGTCCCATCATTATTGACATCGGCGGAAGAAAGATTCTCGGGCGGCGGGCCATCCGGATATAGGTATGTTATCAGGTAAACAATATCGAAAATATTTCGCGTGCCGCTATCATCGACGTCTCCGCAAATAAAGGACACAATATTAGCAGCAAAGGTACGGGAATAATCTGACCATTCAACCCCGTTAATGCATACGTATAATGGACATTTATGACAAATCATTTTTATTTCATTTACTGTCACAACGGTGCCGGGGGGCACAACGGTGCCGGGCCATTTAAATACAAATACCAAATCAGATAAACGATATCAAATAAATTGACCGTTCCATCGGCATTGACATCGGCGACAAGATATGATGGCACCGGCTCATCACCATTTAAGTATTTATAGGCGATAATCCTGATAATATCTTCGAAAACCACTTCCCCGTCTCCATCAGCATCACCAACCGATGGTACTTCATTCACAACCGAAAGCTCCACTGTCGCAATCTGGGTGGTATCGCCTGTTTCGCATGGATGGATCGGATCGGAGGCGCAGATTTCCAATGTGCAGGTAGTGCCAACATCGACGCATACAGGCGCATATTTCCAGAGGCCGGTTATCGGATCGATCTCGCCCGGGCCGGACAGCAGGCTGTAACGGATTGGCGATGAAGATTTGTCGGAATATAAAGCCGTGAACTGATATTCGAAACCGCCGTAATAATCATTGGTCATTGCGGATGGATATGGCTCAAATGTCGGCGATCCCGCAGGCAGGCCATAAATCGTAAGATTCACGCGTTCGGCCAGGAATCCGGCGGCTTCTGCTGCCACAAATAGCGATGTTTCGCCGGGATGCTGTATTTCCAGCAATTTTTTGAATCCCGGATGTATAACGGCCGAGTCGTTTTCAGGCGGCTCAGTAGCGAATTGCCATATTAATATATTAATCCGATTACCCTGACATGTATGCCCAACATTAAGATGAGCTATTCCGGGATCTACATTTATCACACAATCGCTGTCCGATTGTACTCCATCAGCTTCGAACACAATATATAGAATCCCAACCGAGTCAGCGAAATCGGAACTTATTATTATTGAAGTATCAGTTTCGGAAATATATAAGGTACCATCAAAGCTATCATAAGGCCCTTTGTACGATTCAGGAATTGGCAGAAGGTTGCCATCGAGAATTCTTAATAAATATGTCAGATCCTGAATGGTAAGTGTGATACCGTCACCATTTATATCGGTGGCTGCTTTCTGACCTTCATAATTGATATTAAAAGCGGAGGGACCGTAAAGGAAAAAATTCATAAAAACAACAAAATCAGCGAGTTCGTATCGAATACCATTTAGATTTACATCGCCGCGGTCATCGATTACCTGACTGCAATGAATATCAATACCGCCATTTCTGTAAATAATGGAACCGATGGGCGCATTTTTATAAGTTTCATCCGGAGAATAAAGGGAATCATAACAATCGGGATTGGGCCCATAAATACCGAAATTTGAATCCGGATTGTTAAGAGAATTGTAGTCCCAGTCATAAATATTCGAACCCATATACAGCCAATTGCCGGATTCATCGCTTATGGTATTGTCACCACAGTCAATCCAGTAAAATCTTACAGGGGTGAAGACACAATCATATTGCGAATCTGATGATACCAGAAAATTCAATATTACCAATTCACCCGGTGATGTCAGATGATAGTCATTGACAACTCCATCGTTCTCGTCCCTCATAGCAATTACTTTCAGTAAACCGGCGGGACAATCGGGGCAGTTGCCGAAAGGTCCGAATCGATATGTAAAATATTCGAATTTGCCATCATCGATTAATGAGCCGGGTTCGGCCCCCAAAGGCGTCAATATTGCCGCATCATAGGCTATCATAAAATCGAAACCGCCAATAAAATCATGGATCAATGTATCCGGTATATAGGTTGAATCCAGAAAGATAGACACATTTGCGTAATGACCCTGTAATTGATCGTGAACCGCTTCAATCGAAATGGTCTGACCAAAAACATGAATATTAAAAACGGCTAAATCGGAATTATCGGGGCTGCATCCGTCGCATGTTTCGGCATCATCGCTTACTTCAATGATTAACTGAAAATCACCCAGATATTCAGCATCCTCGATAACACGCCATGACCATGCGCCTGTTTCGGGGTCGATTTGCACCCCACCATCAAACCATGTCGGACCGTTGAAACTATACACACGATAGGACAAATTATTGGGGCCGTCATCCGGATCAAAAGCCTCGACCTGCCCGAACGCCTGATGCTCCCAACCAACATAAATAGTGTCATTCGGATCGTTCGTCACCAGAGGTGCATCATTTTGAATACAAATATTCACCGCATATTCGGACATTGCACCGCAACCGTCTGATATTTCGAAAATCGCGGTTGAATAACAAACATCGTCGCCGGTGGTCGGCCAGACAAAATGACCGGTTAATGTATCCAACTCGGCCGTCGCCGGGCCCTGAGTCATCGTGAAATATAAATCATCGCAACTGTTTTCGGGATCGGGATCAATGGCCGGGACATCAAATTCGATAGTATCGCCCCAGTGTGCAGTTAAAAAATCGGTACTGTTTATCTGGATACCGCTGTTGTAAAAATCGATTAGTCTTTCAGGTACATCCGGATCTTCAAAACATTCGCCGGATGCTCCATAGTATGTCGGGAATCCGGCCGACGAATCGGTGATATTCGTACTATCATAATCATACACACTTTGTGATAAGGCCAATTGAGTCGATTCCGAATCTTCATATGAGATGGCATTGTCGGTACAATCTCTCCAGTAAAATCGAATCGGCACAAAAAGTCCTTCGTAGGTCGGGTGACTGGTAACATCAAAATTAAGTTCAAAAAGGATGGTCCCATCGGGAACAGATGTTTCCAATGGATGATTGTCGCCATCATTCTGGTCAGCCAAAGCCACAATACCCACCAAACCGGTCGGGCAATACCAGCCGCAATCATCGTTCGCGACATATCGATAGGTAAAGTATTCCCATTCATAATCGCCCGGTTTATCGAATAAAATTCCGGGGGTGACATAGTTAAAAAACACACCGGCATTATCAAAACCAATCAAAAAATCGAAACCAAGGATCGGTTGGGAACCGTATTTTTTGATAACCGGAATTGTTACATTTTCCCCAAGGAATGCGCTATTGGATTTTCCGATTTCAATTACGAAGGGGATTATCTCATCGCTTTGAGAGCGAACGGATTGAGGTGATGCGGCAATTATTACCAGCGATAATATTATCGCTAACAACAATTTGGCGGCCGCTGTGAGGTTGGCACTCATGTTTCCTCCGTTAATTTTAGTTAGGGTTTTACTCCCATAGCGATTTATCATATTTTATCCTTTATCTTATTTCTATCTGGTTGCATACCGCCGACCTAATTCCTGATTCTTTTTTTCTGCGAGATTCGAGAAGAAACAGAATTAATAAAGAAATCCAAATTTGTTACCGGCAGCGTGGGTATCTGATGGAAGGGACAATTCAACCTGTGGCAATGAGCTTCCGCCCTCAGCCAGTAGGCTTTTGTCGATTTCCTCTTAGTAGCCACTCTGCACGAGTAAAACGGACTTACCCTAAGGGATTCCGAGGAGATACACATGTCAACCTCGTCAGTTTGATTTTTACTTCTTAATCCCTTAGCGATAAAGCGATATTAAATAACTTCCCAGCTAAACGGCGTATTCCACTGCCGTTTAATTCCTTTGAAGAAATTAATGTTTTGTATAAAATACTATTAACTTAGCCGATTGTCAAGCGAAAAATAAACATAAAACGCTATGTTTGGGGGTAATTGGATATTTTCAGGAGCGCCCTTCGGGATAAAATCCCTTCGGGCCCCTCGACGCTTGCGCTCGGTCTCGGCTCGCAATAACCGCTGAGGGAAAGTTGTATTTACAAATAAAAAAGGGATGCCGGTTGGCATCCCTGAAGATTGATTACAATAAAAATTTCTATGGGCAGTCGGGTTCGGTGCCGCCGAGATAGAGATATTCTATCATACCGGTGGCATCGAAAATATTTATAACTTCATCGCTGTTTATATCGCCAGATTGCAGCGGGTAAGGGGGTTCACCATCGAGATAGAGATATGAAATAAGCGAGGTGATATCGAAGATATTTAGGGCCCCGTCACCGTTGGCATCACCACACATATAAGACAGTACAAAAACTTCGGTTTCGTCATAATTGATTTCATCATCAACCCGTACCATAAAGCTGTCGAGTTGCCGGTCAACCGGGGCGGTTCCGACCAGCGAGTCATTGAGTTCACTCATCCACATCGGATAATCGGAATAAGTAATAACATAAGTGGTGTCATCATCTTCGATAACCGGACAATATGCGAAAGCGTTCTGGGTTTCACAGATTAAGGTATCATCGGTAATAATCGAGGGTGGGCTGTTGAAATCAACCGTAAATGAATGCGCCCAATCGGCACCGATATAAGGATGTGTCTCGACCCGGCCGGATGAGTCGGCCGCCTGAAGATAATAGTTCACCGTCACATTGTCGTTTTGGGCAGGAATATAACCATAAAAAGAATCGGGATTGGCGGTCGGGTACATATATGTCGAAACGAAACTCGGCGATTTGGTTCGGTAAAATATTTTTAATGAATCGGGAATCAGACCGGCATCGGAGTAATCCTTAATCGTGACGGTTATCAGGTAATCGTTTAAGGTGTCGGTGGCAGCGGTCAGCGGGACATGATGGATGTATAGCATCTCCGGATCGGGAACACCCATTGTACGACAGTGAATAGCATCGTCATCATAAAATGAGCCGGTAAAACCGAGAATTTCGTAACCGGGCATGGCATCCTGATAGACCGCGATTGCAGAATCATCCCAGCTGGAAGTTCCCAGAATCGGGACAAAGACTTTTGTGCCGAGAATCAGCGAGTTAGTATAGGCGGCACCGTAGGGACAGTACACGCGGACAATATCGTACGGTCGTCCCCATGAACTCATCTGTTGTGAAAGATAATCGGCGCGGGCATTTAACAGCGCATAACTGTAATCGCTCGGTGAAACATCTTTGACAATTATCTTTGCGGGACTTAGAAATTTCGCCCAGCAATCGATATGATGTATTCCGCCGCTTTCGATATAATCCATAGTCTGAAAATCATTATTAAGGAAAGCATAAATAATTGAATCGACTTCATCATGGGATAAAGATGTATTCTCATTATAGGTCAGAACGGTGGACATCGATATACCAAGACCGTCGGACATGTGGTTGCCGCCGGTGGCAATCAGGTTCATACCGTACACATCCATCCCCCAATCGTCGCCGAGTATCCACGGAATCTCATCATCGAGCGGACGCGGGCGATTATAAATATGATCAACAATCGACAGACGATCGTTACCGTCAAAAATAAACCAGGGACCGTAATCACGTGTCCAGATACTGTTGGTCGAAGCAATCAGGAAATCAACATTGGCCATATTGACGCCGCCGGACGAATAGGTCGAAGTGGCCTGACTCTGGTAATACGAACTGGAGACAATAGTTGTCACGACCATATCTTCCGACAACTCGGCAACCAGGTCAACCGATATCCCCAGCGGCCAGCGGATAATTACACCAACCGACGGTTCCCACTCGGCCGGATTTCGAATCGGCCAGGGCGGCGGAGTTGTCCGGACGAAGTTTATCCCGATTTCATCGAGACGCCCCATTTCTTCTTCAGTCAAACCAATGGGTAAAAATTCCTCAGTATCCGAATCCTCGGCCAATGCCTGAAAAACTCCGAATACAATCAGTAGCAGGATAAGTATATTAACAATCAACTTCATTTATATTCTCCTGATTTAATCATATAAAATCTTTCTAATGCTATCTCAATTACATCTCTGGGCAAGTAAGCTCCGGGCCGGCGCGATACAAATAATCAACTATAGCGGTCAAATCATAAATATTAATTTCGCCCGAATTATTGACATCGCCCGACTCCGGGTGCTGCGGCGCAGGACCACCAACGTACAACCACCTAATCAAATATATAACATCGAGGATATTAAGGTTTTCATCATTGTCGGCATCCCCGCAACGGATTACGGGATTGTCGATTACCACCGTTTGGTCGATATTCGAATAACCGCCCCATTGCTCCTCGGCATCCCGGGCACGAACTTTATAATAGTAAGTATCGGGTGTTTTGTCGGTGAAACTGTATGTCGTGTCAGTGTACGATGAGGACAGAACGGCAGATGTCGCGAAAATATCGAGGGGGTAAATATCATCGACATAAAAACCTTCCTCGGTAACATACGAATCGGTCTGATAAGTAAATCTTATATAGACGTTTTTATTATAATAATTTTCCAGGCTGAATTTGGCTTCCACCCAACCTCCGGACGATCCGGTGATACCGTTACCTCGGTTGTTACCGTGTGGATCATAATCGGTGGTTATATTACCCGGAAGAGTCGTAAAATTAACGCCGTCCATCGAAACCTCGGCATAAGCATAATCCCAGTCGGTTTCGATATCATAATAAACCCAGCAGCGCAGGGAATCACCGGGGCTTATATATGATGATGCCGAAGTCTGCATATATCGGTAGAAATCATCCCCGGACCCTGAATAAAAAGAACTTGATGATGAATGATAACGAGTAGTACTAACCGAAAACTGATTATTATCCCAGTTGTCAAGATTATCGGCCGAATCTATATATCCCTGGTTTAGATCAGACATCTCAATAATTTCATACATCACCGCCGGATTGAGGGTGTCATCCAGACTCCAGGCAATCTCATACCCCGAACTAATGGCGGTATCGGGTGCAGACATTGTCGGAGATTCGGGGCCACGAAGCTGATAAACATTGCCTGCGATACGAGTTAAAAACAGGTTCGGCTCGAGGTTCATCTCGCAAAGAATTGGAATACGGCTGACCGACGGCCAGAAACCGTCGGAGCTGTTGCCAACCTCGAACGAAACTGCGAAATTTAAGTTCTTTGTCGTTGTCTCACCGTATCCCCAGTCATCGGTACTGCCGTTAACAAGAGACAGAACTTCCCAGGGGGTTCCAGGTTCGTAACTGTTCATATTATAAATCGTGTCGCCCATAGCCGAGAAAATATCATTTTCAGTTGTATGAATCGTCTCGTATCCCCACGGATATAGAAAATATTCACCATATGAATGATAATAAACAGTTATGACGAATTCATGTTCCTCGGTAAAATCGCGCATATTTTGTGCTTCCGGTTCCGAAAAGGGGCCGGTTCCGCGATAAGTTTCACCATTGGTATAGGGCGATGAGCCGCTATTATCATAACCCCACTCGTAGCCAAAATTCCGGTTGAGATCGACTCCGAAATTACCATCACCATTATCGCGACGGTTTTTTCGCCACATTCCTCCCCCATATGGATCGGTTACCTCGTTGCGATAATAACCATCCGGATTAACCACCAGAACAAACCATATCTCACGATTATTTACAAGGTTGGTAATTTCCTGATCGACGCCGTAGTTATCTGTCAGATGATCCATAAAATAAAAAAGGACCTCGGGGGTAATAACTTCGCGGGCATGAATACAGGAAGTAAATAGTATTTCGGGTTCGTCCTCATCCAACAAAACATTATCAGAAATTTTAACCGCCCACATATCTCGGCCCTCAATGGTTTGACCGATAACCTGCTTGTTGGAAACAATCAAAGCGTGGTCGGCGATTATGGTGTCAGCGTAAGCCTCAATCTCGCTGAGGGTTTTATAACCACCCATATCGCGGTCTTTGGGCAAGCGCGACTTATAAAAGGAGGTTAAATCTTCATGGACAATTTCTATTTTAACATTCATATCCAGAAGCTCTTGGAGTTGTCGATTATTGATGACTACTTCAAAATAATTGTCGCCCCGATCGATAATATCAAACTGCTGCCGGAATAATAATGCATAGGTATCTTTGTTATCGAAAAACAGTCTGGCCTGGATATAGGTATCGGCCAAGGCCAATGACGAACCGCAAACAGCCGTTAAGATCATAAATGCCAATAAAATAACCAACGATTTGCCCATGTAATCCTCCGTTTGAGGTAAGTAAAGGTCGTCGTGTATGTATTAATTTTAATATAACTCATTTCCGATTTATCGCAACCAAAATCTATGTCTAATGGTGATTTAGCGCGACTAAGTATAGATGTCTTCGGCATGGGTTCGACCTACCCTTTATAATGCGGAATAACGGAGGAGTAAGACGGCGCCGGTTCACACCCCCGATAAATCGGGGGCAGGAACCGGCGCAACAGAAAGGACAAGCCCAAACCGCCTGCCATAAAATAAAAAAAAGGGACGGCCGAAGCCGTCCCTGAAATCAGTTAATTGATATCTTACGGGCAATCCGGTTCCGGACCTTCCCTGTATAAGAAATCAATTAAGTATGTAATATCGAAAATATTAACGTTGGTGTCGCTGTTGACGTCGGCTAGATTTAAATCAACCGGCGGCGTACCCTCGCGATACAGGTAATCGATCAAACCGGTAATATCAAAGATATTAACCAGCTCATCACCATCAATATCGCCACAGATACCATCGCAGACATCACCGATGCCATCACCATCGGTATCAAGCTGATCTTCATTATCATCTTCGGGGCAGTTATCGCAGACATCACCATAACTGTCGTTATCCGAATTCATCTGATCCTGGTTGGTCGAATCGGGACAGTTGTCGCAGACGTCACCGTAGGTATCGAAATCGGAATTCTGCTGATCTTCATTGTCAACGTCGGGACAGTTATCGCAGACGTCACCATAAGAATCGGCATCCGAATTGGTCTGGTCATTGGGATCATACATACAGTTATCGCAAACATCTCCGTAAGTATCGCTGTCGAAATCGTTCTGATCTTCGTTGGCATCATCGGGGCAGTTGTCGCAGAGATCACCGACATTATCATAGTCTTTATCGGCCTGATCTTCATTGTCAAGATCGGGGCAGTTATCGCAGGCATCACCATGAGTATCGCCGTCGCTGTTGGCCTGATACCTGTTTTTCGCATACGGGCAGTTGTCGCAGACATCGCCTAAACCATCAAAGTCGGAATCCAACTGATCGGTGTTGGAAACAGTCGGGCAATTGTCCTTGGGATCGCCAACCGTATCGCCGTCAGTATCGGGAGGAGTGAAAACTTCATGTTCCACAATACGAAGGGCAACATCGCCGGCATCTTTCTCGGTTTCGTAATAAGAATAGATAGCCTTGATATAGTAACCGTCGGATTCGGTTAACGAATGTGACCGGTAATCCATGACAACACTATCACCCGGTTCACTGATTTGCACCGGTGTATTCCATGTACCACCGCCGTCTTCAGTTAAAGTGGCGTAGAGGACATTATTCATAACATAAGTACACAGGAAGGAAACACCCGAAATGTGTTCGACTACCGGGTACCGTTCGGACTGATTATCTTCGGCGACAACGTAGGAGTTTAAACCACCGATGTCACCCAGAACGGTTGAGAAACAAACGATATCAATCATATCGGGGGTGGAGGATGCATAATTTTCCATGACTATTACTATGGCACCACCATACGCAGAAACCGCGGGATAAACGATATTAGTGTTATCGGTCATTGAATATGTATAGGCAATTGGATCCAGATCCCAGTTGGAGAAATCATCCTGACGAATGAACATCTCCCAAAGACTGGTTTCCTGATAATCGTAGACACAATATGTCTTATTTGTCACTTTGTCAATATCGTTTGTGGTAGTGTTAGCATTATCGACATAATACCAAGACATCGTAGAATATCCGTCGGATGAGGTCGGATAAGAAATAAATGGAATAGCGTCATGTTCTGTAGGTGCCGCCCAATCGGTGCCCATAACCATCGATATGACACCCCACTCCCAATATTCCTGACTGTTGTGGCAGGCAATATCATTCATATTCATATCGTAAAAATGCTTGAACACACCGGGACTTGTTTCTATTTCATCCCATGTCCACATTAGGGGGTCCGGATCCGCAATATTGGTTAAATCAACGACTATAACTGCCGCGCCGGAATAGAATGAATCGCTTGGAACCATCGTCCCATAAAAAACGGAATCATTACCCCAATACTCAATCGAGGGGAAAAATGCCCCTCCATCCAGCGCCCAGCCGGCAAAATCAGTCCAGCTGTCGCCTTCATCGATAGAACCGCCAAACCAGGAATTCAAGTCGCCTGATAAACTGGTATCCTCATAAGCCATCCCAAGCATTCCCCACTCGCCTTCATCAAGGGCAGGGTGCTGACCATACGGGGTCCAGGGCGGAAGGGCCTCGATTGTCAGTTCATAATTACCTGAAGGACCACCAATACCACCATCAATAACGATATAATAGGTTTCACCGGCGTACAATTGAAGGGCAAAAATATCGCCGCGATAAACCGAATATTCGGCCTCACAGGGTTCTGAATACTGATTACAGGCAATATTATTGGAAACGTCGTTTTCATAAACAATAACCTTGGTCCAGTAATCGGTTCCCGTATTACAGGTAATAATATTAACGCGTTGATTGGCCGTGGAAAGGTATGAATAAACTACGTCGGGCGCACTGGTATTGCTGCAACCTTCGATATTGGAATCATAGTCGTCGGCATATTCAACCGTCGTGCCGGTACTGCTGAAAGGCAGCGACGGGATTACGGTAGCCGATGAAATATCCTCGCCGCCCTGTTTAACAAAGGTCATATCCTTTACGCCCGGAACCTCGCCATTAATATTTGATGAGGTAATTCTCTCCATATCCACCGATGGAACGGTCAAATATTGCGGTGGTGCGGTTATCTTCTCGGCAACAACCGACTTCTGGATTGATTGTCCGGCATTGGCGAAGACGAACGCGAAGGTTACCATTAACAGGGTCAGCCAGATAATGGATTTGTTAACTTTCATTTTTTTCCTCTCTTCTCGATGAAAGAAAAATCATCGTTTTTATAATTTTTTTATGAGGATCATTCGGCCGGGCAAGTCAAACTAAAACATGCCAGCTATCTTGATCATTTTTTTACCATTAACTCTCCTCCATACTATTATTATAGGTTAAGTTTCTATTATTTTCATATATTATTTGCAAATTTATTGGCTTACCTATCAAATAAACGTAAGACGATGTAAGGTATTTTACTAAATTGATATAATGCATATTAAAAACCGCCAATGTAAAATACGTAAAACCCGCCATTTAAAACCAGAATACAATCTCCTCTGTGAGGAATTCGTCGTTTCTAACTTAATGTCACTCAACAATATGGCGTGTATACTGCAAACCTGAGACAAAAGCGATTTTAAATCGCCTTATAATCCCAATACATTCTTAATATACAATATTTTTTATTTCGGTCAAGCCGAAAAACCGTTCCGGGCATCAATAATCCATTGCCCGACAACATCTAATCCTCCAATTCGGGACAGACCGGTTCGTCACCTTCAATATACAAATAGCTTATCAAACCGGTAATATCAAATATATTCACGGCGCCGTCATCATTAATATCAGCCGATTCCGGCGGTACCGGAGCTTCACCATCACGATAGAGATAATCGATCAATCCGGTAATATCAAAAATATTCACCGTCCCGTCGTTGTTAATATCGCCACACAGGAAAAATTCGCTGAAAAATTCCCTTATTTCGGAGTACTCTGAGGAATCCCCGGTTGATATTTTAAAGGCGGCCATCCGCCAGTAATAAGTACCATAGCCAAGAGTATCTAAATCGAGATTAATTCCGCAGGTATCGGCAGTGAACGACATTTCGATATCGGTAAAATCCGAATCGCGGGAGATATCGATTCGATAAGAATCATCGTCCATTTTCCAGGCGGTAGCCCAGTCGAAAAATGTTGGCAGGCCTAATGTATCGTTATCTTCCGGAACGAATAAACGCGGCGCCAAAAGCGGAAGTGCCCAGTTAGCGCCGTAGGCATCCTGGTTGGTATTCCTGGTATCAGTCCAGATGGCGTTGATATGGTTATGATAGGCGGTAATACCTATATATTCGGCAATTCGTCCGGCCTTGACACCGGGGTTTTTCATCCCGGCGGTATAGGTCGGGGTCGAGCTCCAGGACAAATCCGATTTCACCGCACCAAGATAGGCCGGATATATCGAGGTATCGGAAATGCGATGATTGGTTGTAAAAGTTTCACCACCATCGAACGAATAGGCACAGAAGGCGTCAAAGGCGTAGTGGAGTATCGGATCGGTTCGCTGGTCATAAAAAATGACCATCAGAACTCCCTCTTCATTGCAGAATAACCAGGGATGAAACTGATCGAACATCGCTCCCGGACCGGTGAAATCATCGTTGATATAAATCGGTTCGGTCCAGCTTTGCCCCTTATCGGGAGATTTAATAAACTCGATATTGTAATCATAATAATCGGTATTGGTAGTATCCACATTGGCATAGGCGATATACAGATTACCATCAAACGGTCCCCCGGTTATATCGGCCGCACACATAGGAGAGTTATAGACATCAACCAGACCGTCAACCTGACCGTAGTTGCCGAAGGTAATTCTCACCAATTCGGGATCGGTAAATGTCAAACCGCCATCTTCCGATATCACCATCTGGATTGAATAATATCCGTTACAGAGAGAATCGATATATGTCCTATTCCAAAATGCGTACACAGTACCATCACTACCGACCAACGGAAAAGCGAATTGACCACCCCAGATATCTCCGCCGCAGGTCGTATCATAATACGGAGGGGCAATGGCAATCGGAGTATCGAATCCGGTATCAAAATCGGTGGAGCGGGAGAACATAATGATATTAGGGCTGTCGTCATTGGGAAAACGCGCCCAAACAACATATATGTTTCCGTCATAAGTTCCGCCGGTTCGATCGATGGTTGTGAATTGCTTATCCTCGAAATATAGTTGCGATGGATCTTCGATCCTGGTCATGGCATCCCAGCTGATTCCCTTATCGGTCGAGCGCAGAAAAGTGATTGCGGAACGATTTCCGACTAATGCCTGATAATCAAGCATACTTAAATAGAAATTCCCCATCCGATCGACATCCATAGTGGGATCGGATTGCCGGTCATAATAGTATTCATTAACCAGCGAATCGACCCAGGTATTACTGCCATCGGTTGATCGCCCAATACCCAACTGCCGATAACCGAGTCGGAAATCGCGCCAGTCGGCGATAACAATAGTACTGTCGGTCGGACAAACCCAGATCATCTCCTCATTCTGGAGCTGTGATGACGGGCTTGAGATTTGATAATTGAGCGGTGTCGGGTAATCCGCGAAAACGACACTGCTAAATAGAAGAAAAACCAGCAGAAACAACAATGCATTAGCTTTTTTCATCCTAACCTCCTTTAAATAGTTCAATTTCAGCGGCAGTATATTGCGGTAGTTTCTCTAAGTGTTAAGTCGTGAGGTATTACTTAAAATACGAGAAAGTATATCCGCTTGTTTCATTCGCTAATAAAATACAAAACATTTCACCGAGGTCAAGATATTTCGCATTGATGGATAGGTGTGGTAAATGGTTTTTTATAAGGTATAAATCAATGATTCTTAATTAAAAGTCGTTGTCCTCTGTTTTGTCGGATTTATTAACGGCCGACAACAAATTATCCGAGGTCATATCGCTGGTTTTGATTTCGCGTTGAGTACGCAATGATTCGATTTTTTCGAGCGGGCGTTCCAGTTGTCGCCGACGGGTGGTGGTCAATATTTCATATTCTTTTTGAGCATCGCTGATTCTTTTGCCCAAAGTTTCCATTTTATTGACAAACATCTGCCATTGTTTTGTGAATTCTCCCATTAAAACCTGCATTTCTCTAGAGGTTCTCTCCAAAGCGAAATTATCAAGCGATTGTCTAATAATTGCCAAAATGGCAAACAGAGTGATAGGCGAACACGAAACAACTTTGGCCTTTAAGGCATTGTCAAATATAGACTCATCCTGTTCCCAAATAAATGAAAATACCTGCTCATTAGGAATAAACATCAGAACACAATCAACAGTATTTTGTTGGGGATTAATATAATCTCGTGATGTAACTTCTTTTATTTTACTTTTAACATCATTCAGAAAACTTTTTCGAAATTTTTCTTTTTCCAAATCGGAATCGGTTTCTACATATTTTCTATAATTATCAAGCGGGAATTTAACGTCCATATTTAATTTCAAGTCTTTAGGCAATAGAAACGTAAAATCGGGTTGCGAGCCAATCCCTTTAATCGTATGCTGTTTTAAATAGTTTATTTTCTCCTTAAAGCCAGCGATCCTTAAGACATCTTCCGCTATTCTCTGTCCCCATTGTCCCCTAGCCTGTGAACTGGATAGTATTTCGCGAAGAGAATCCGTCGTTTCCCGTAAAGCGGTAGTCTGTTCACCGGCGGATTTAAGCCGGCTTTCGAGTTTAATATTCGTATCGGAAATCTTTTCAAGCTCTCCCGTAACACGTTTCAACTCCTGATCAATCAGACTTTTTTTCTCCGTCAATTCCTTGATATTTATTTCTCTTTCAGAGTCGAATTTTTCTCCGGCCAGTTTTAAAAATTCTTCGGTTGATTTAGAGAGAGCATCACGCGAGAGATTACCAAAATCGGCCTTAATCTTTTCGACAACTGTTTCCATATTCGCGTGACGCAACGCTTCACTGTCGCGGAAAATTTCTTCGGCAATTTCCCGGCCGGTTTTGCTTTGTGATCTTTTTAAAACATAAAAAAGCGCCAGACCAACAGCCAGTCCGATTACAAAAACGATTATGATTATCAGCCAATCCATAAAATTATTTTAACAGTAATACGTTCATTAAACAGCCGGTAACGGCCGTTGTCAATCACTTATATTTTATTCTATCCCCAACTGCCAGAAAAGGAAGCTCTGCTGGTCGGTGATATCTTCAATCCTCTTACTCATCGGGGTGCCGCCGGAATGGCCCGCCTTGGTATCGTAATGCAGCATAATCGGTCGGTCGGAACCGGTTGAGGTCTGCAATAGTGCCGTCATTTTGCGTGCATGCAACGGAGCGACCCGGGTATCCGAATCGCCGGTGACAAACATCACCGCCGGATACCTGCCCCCTTTCTTAACATTATGATATGGTGAATAAGCATAAATATATCCAAACTGATCAGGTTCATCGGCCGAACCGTATTCTGTAACCCAGTACGGTCCCATAAGAAATTTATGATATCGGAGCATATCGAGTAGAGGATATGTACATATTACCGCCCGAAACAGCTCCGGTCGCTGGGTCAATGCCGCACCGACAAGCAGACCGCCGTTGCTTCCACCCCGGATACCGAGTTTTGAGGGATTGGTATATTTATTGTCTATCAGCCATTCGGCCGCGGCGTGAAAATCGTCAAATGTATTCTGCTTTCTTTCGAAAGTCGCCGCGCGGTGCCATTCCTCGCCAAACTCACCGCCGCCGCGTAAAGCCGGGGCGGCATATACGCCGCCATTCTCGACCAGCGTTACCACCATCGAACTGAAATACGGTTGTTCGCTGTTGCGGAAACCACCATAACCGGTTAACAGTGTCGGATTATTACTGTCGAGGACCAGATCTTTTTTGTGGACCAGAAACATCGGGACCCTGGTATCATCTTTGGAGGTAAACCAAACCTGCTTAACTTCAAAATTATCGCAATCAACCGGTACATCAATTCGCGACCAGACTTCCCTCTCGCCGGTCGAGACATGATATAAATAATTTGTCATTGGGATATGATAGGAATAGTAGGTAAAGAAAGCGATATCGCTATCCCAGCGCCCGCCAACACCGCTGACGGTACCTATCGCAGGGAATGATATCTCACCGATATTGGCGCCATCCGGTTCATAGATTTTTACATGCGAGATAACATTCTCAAGGTAACTGACAAACAGTTTCCCGCCGACGGGGGAAATATGACGGAGGACAGCGTCGCTTTCGGGTATAAATTCGGTCCAGTTTTCCGGTGACGGATTTTTCATATTGCCGGTCATAACTTTCCAGTTGGGTGCATCCAGATTAGTCCGTATATACATCTTTTCGCCAACGACATCGATATTAAAAACGGCTTCGATGTCGTTGACCAGCGTTTGAATCGATTCGTTGGTTTGCAGATTTTTGAAATAGATTTCGGTTTTTTCGCCTGATGATCCTTCGTAAACGTAAATAAACAGATACTTCCCATCCTCGGTGATATAGGCCGATAAAATCATCTCCGGGCCATATTCCTGTCCGAAAATAAGTTTGTCGGCGTCAATGTCGCTTCCCATCTCATGATAATAAATTCGACTGCCCTCTTCGGTGCGAAGCGAATAATAATAACCTTTTTTATCCAGAGTCATCGACACTGAGAAATAATCGGCATTAGGCAGCGAATCAGGATATTCCTCCCTGGTATCGACATCCAGAAATTTCACCGTAACCTCATCCGCGCCCCCATCACGGACATAATACGAAACGATTGTTCCGTCATCCGAAATATCCATTAATCCAACGCTTTTGGATAAATCCTTACTTAATGTATGGGGATCGACTAAAACCGTATCCTCTCCCCTAAGCCCTTCACGTACATAGATTATATACTGTTCCTGCTCACCGGTTTTTTTGTACAAAAAGAAACGATTGCCGTGTTGTCTTGGCCGTGAGAGATAGTCGGTTTTTATCAATTCGCTGAAACGCTTTCGAAGCCTATCGCGCTGCGGCAATGTTTCGAGAATGGCATTGGTATATTTATTCTGTTGGTCAATCCATGCCCGCGTGGCCGGGCTTTCCTGATCCTCAAGCCATCGGTAAGGGTCTTCTATAAGATTACCGTGTAACGTGTCAACGACCATCTCGATTTTGGTTTCGGGGGGTTTGGGTATATCCGATGCATTAAGTATTGCAGAATTAAATAATAACAAAAAAGCCATTAACATAACGGTATAAACGGACGTCTGATACCTTCTCATAATTTCGTATCCCTCGTTTTTAATTGGTTAATCTTTTTTTTAATGTAAGAAATTATACTCGAATAATCAATTCGGAATTGGATGTTCAATTTTGTAATAAAAAAAGGGACAGGATAAATCCTGTCCCCATTTATGCAGAAAAAATAAATTACGGACAATCAGGCGCCGGACCATCGAGATAGAGGTACGATATCAAATAGGTAGCGTCAAAGATATCGATTTTTCCATCATTATTAACATCGGCCGCATCGAGATATGGCGGCGGCGGGCCTTCCAGATACAAATACTCGATAACATAGGTAACATCAAAGATGTTCATAGTTTCATCATTATTAATATCACCGCAGATCCAGGTTACCTCGGTCGTGAAGCTCCAGGCCGAACTCCAGTCTCCCCAACCGATGGAATTATGGGCACGGACACGCCAGTAATACATCTCACCTTCATCAAGATTATCGATTTCGCAATGTGTTCCGGCCATACTTGAATCGACAAATTTTGCTCCGCTGAAAGTGGCACTACTGTCAAGCTGAACCTGATACATATCGGCACCGCTGACGGCATTCCAGTCCAGCGTAATTGGTTGAGCCAGATCGGTTGCCCCGTTTTCAGGGCCTACCATTCCCGGTGCCGGCGGCGGGGCGGTCTGGTTGAGAACAGTCATAGTAACCGGTATATCAAGCTGAGGGGTATCGGGGTCGTTGGAATTAAATGTCAGTTGTCCGAAATAATCACCCTCCGGTAATTCGGCCGCATCAAAATTGACATTAATGACCATTTCATCATTCGGATCGATTGAGCCGGAACCGGGATCAACCGACAGCCAGCTTGCAGCATTAAACAGGATAGCCATATCGTCATGAATATACTCGGCATTATACACAACCTGAAGGCCGTCATCGCCGAGGGCATTCTCGATTCCAATCGTTGAGCCGGTCAAACCATCGGCATCGCTACCCGGTTCCATCGAACCGTACTGCAACAATATTTTGCCGTTTGGGGTAAGTATTGCCTGGAATTGTAATGAACCGGTTCCGATGGTTGAATAATAGTTGGGGATACCGTCGAAGCTGATAATAAATCTCTCATTAGTTGCATCATAGTAGTAATAAATATTACCACCCTTACGCGGATCGAGATCGTCCCACCACATGGCAATCATATTGTTGGGAATAGCGGCATCGGGAATAGGATCATTGGTGCGTTCCTTAGAACCACCATTAAAGTGCAAAACACCATTCGAATTAATATTGAGCTGGTTATAAGAATATTCGTAGAACGGGAAATCAAAACCAATCGAGATGGCCGCCGTTGAATCATCGTCGCCAAGAACCACCTCGGTACCAACTGATGAAATATCAATCCAGCCATAAGTCGGGCCGGCCGGGTCATCGGAATCAACCCATGAGTAACCCCATAAATCGGGGCCACCGTTACCCCGGGTTACCGGGGAGTAAATCGGTTCTGACTCATAGGTAACTGATTTTTCCGGATCGGCGGTACGATAACCAACCGGCTGAGGAGCAACTTCCTTAGCCGATTCATCGCCGCGCTTGCCGTTGAACATCAAACGCACGACATCAAATTCAAGCGGTCCCGGGCCGACGTTCTGTACTGTCAGTGGTACCGACGACTGTGCATCAGGTTCGACACTTTCTGTAATCGAACCCTGCGCAATATAAATATCGGGCGAATAAATATGCAGATAAACCGGCACACTACCGCTTGGGTCAAGCGGATCATTGGTTGAGTAGTTCACATAACCGGTGTAATTGCCGTAATCGAGAGTGGCCGAGTTAATCGAGACTTGTATCGTAAGGCTGTCGTAGGCCGGGATCGTCTGCAATCCGGTCGGAACCGAAAGCCAGATATCGGAATCACTGAAAGATGCTTCAAGCTGCGCCTTGCCGTTATTGTGAATCGTCATGTCAATAACCGACGATTCACCGAGGAACATACTGTCAACCAGTTCGAACGGTAAGGAAATTTCCGGATAACAATGTCCGGTAATGTTAAAACTGCTTGTCCAGAAAGTATCCGGATCGGTTATAGTAAGGTTAAATACAATCACCTGATCGTTCGGGAAATTATCGGCGACATCAAATGAGAAAGCGTCGGCCAGATTAATAACTCCGAAGTCACCCGGTATGGTGCCATAACTTTCGGTATCATCGGTGATATCAATCAGCGGATCATCGGTACTTAAAACAGCCGTGACACCAAAAGCGGTATCGGGCCCAACATTTGACAACTGAACACCGAGAGAAATTGTCTCGCCGCAGTTGACAATACCGTCGTTATTTCCGGCTATATCATTGATATCGTTATCATCGTAAACCACAAACGGTCCTTCGGGCGCAATGGCCTGTATGCCGGCTATATATGGTGCCTGATGGTATGCAGTTACAGTTAATGTCACCGAACCACCAACCGGTAATTCCTCATTAAAAACGATGGTTGCCATCCCGACGGAATTGGTGTAGGCCGAGCCATAAAGTGTACCGTTGGAATAGACGGCACAAAGAGCGTCCTCGATGCCAACCACTTCGACATCCATCGATGCCATAGTAAAAATGATGGCATTGTCATGATTGACGGTCATTGTCTGTGGATTCTTCACCCGCACCTGCACCGACGGATCACCGAATACAGTCCAGGTATTAAAATCATCGTTGCCGGCAGTACCATATTTCTCAAGCATACTATGACCGCCATTATAAAGCAGTCCGCCAACAGTTGTTTTGCCTTCCGCGACCAGGATATTATTTACTTCGTCCTGACCCTCCATCGGCTCATCCCAGTCCTGGTTGATGGTTGACATATATGCCGCAATACCGCCGGTCGGGATGCCGTTGTGTGTGGCGCGTAACCAAGCCTCGGCGAAACAGGTGGTACCGGTATAATTTCCGTTAACGCAGGCAACACTTATCACAACCGGTAACATCCAGTCGTTAACAAGTGCATTTACATTGGAGCTTGAAAAACCGGTGGATGACCAAGAGGTGGTACTTCCATGACCGGTATAGTTGGCCCAACTACGACCGTCATTCAGTGCGGTGGCAACCTGCGAGGCGGTTCCGGATGGATCATAAATCTGATCAACATGCGTAAAACCATACGCCAATAATAAGAGACGAATGTTGTCCATGTGTTCATCATCGTACTCGTTGTCATCACCAATACCCTGATTCGAAGCTACCCCTAAGGCTTTATGATACCAGTCGGTACCATATGGAGTTTTCTCATAATTTATTGATCGCAGGACTTGTGTTTCGACCTGCGTTATGTTTTCGGCTGAGAAACGACCAACCAGAATATCGACATACTGATCGCTTCCAACCAGCTGGCCGTAGGAGGGATCGGAATCACCGTAGGAATAGAGGGTCGGCATCTGTGGACCGTCGCCAACAAGCAGGACAAAAGCGAGATTGGTCGAATCATAAAAGTCGCTGATGTAATTATATATCTGATTAGCGGTAGTTCCCACAGAGGAAAGATTCACCATCGTGGTTTTTATACCCTTTTGTAGTTTCCAATCGACAAGCGGCTGCATCGAACTATTAAAAGTATCATAGGTAATAATCAGCATATCCCCGGTTTCGCCAACAATCGGATATTTTTCGCGTGTTTGATTGTAATTGATAAACTGACGGTTGTATAATCTGTCGAATTCTTTAACCAGATTAATTTCGGATTTCTCACGCTCCAGAACGTTTACCTCACCCGGCCCGGAATTGTAAATTTCGACCGTAACCGAGGTATAAACGCGCAGTGTCCGGCTGACCGGATTATACTGGAAGGCGTTCATCTCAATAACATTGCCGCGGAAATCACGGAAGATGAACGGTTCCCTGATATCGGCGATGTTGCTGGGATAAAAAGCATCCTCGCTGTAAACATCCCCGAATTTATAAGGAACATCCGAAGGATTTATCGTACGCGGCAAGCTACCTTTCGAGGGCGCTATCGGCGTATTCGGAAAATCAACATACTCGGCCGATACGATGTTGACTTGCATACGAGCGTCGTCGGGGATTATAATACTTCTGCAGATACGCGGAACCGCCGGTTCCTGAGCATTCAACAGGCGGCTTTCATCACCGCAGGTTAGCAAATAGTAGGTTTCGTTGTTGATTACAATCGCATCCTTATCGAAAGTTCCAACATCGAAATGGACTACAGTCCTTTGGTCGTTTGACTCCATGACGGTAACGCCGACTTCATCGACACCGCTTCCCAACTGGATGCGTTCGGCAAATACGGCCGATGTCAGCATCAGGAGTATTAGTGTGGTAAACAACAGCTTATTACCCATTTGTATCCTCTCTCTCTATACCTATGGATTGATTTTTTTTCAAAAAAAACAGGTTCATTATTTTACCCGGGGGTATAATATAGCTAGTTAGTATTTTTTATAATATAATGTATATCAATATTTTGACAAGAAAAAAATCTATAAAACAGGTCGTATTTAAATCAATATAAAGACCGGAAAGAGTCGCGAACTCTTTCCGGCTTATATGTTAAGACAGGATATTTTTTATTCCAAATGCAGTTCCCGGCGCTCGACCAGCTGAATCTCATCCCAATAGTATTGCTGTTCATACACTTCGGCGATATAATCTCCGGGCGTTAGACCTATGGTATATGCAAAAATATTAAAATAACACATACAGTAAACACCGATCTGAGAAATATTTAGTTCATAAAATCGCAAAGTATCGCCAGCCAACTCAAAAGGCATGTAAAACTCGGCCGCACAATTGAAAAAAGCGTTGTAGTGCAATATATTCAAGGTATCCCCTGAATAGTTATAAACGATTGCAGAAGTAGTATCATCTTTCGCGCCCTTCTCCAAACAACCGGTGTCTTCATATCCTATTAATCCGAATTCGGCTTCAACGATAACGGTGCCGGTTTTTAGGGTATCGCCATAGATGCCTATCAGTGTCACTGTATATTCGCCGTCGGCGAGGTCATAAAGCACCGATTCGAGATTAAAATAGCAGATACAATCGGCCGGTTCGCCGGTATCACCTTCGACTGCATAAATAACAAAGTCTTCAACCGTGTAATCAACTACATAGGCCAGCCCACAATTATAATAGGCATCAATATGCCTGATATGCAGGTCGTTACCCAAAACCTCGAAATAAACATAGGCGGTATCATCTTTGACCGGTTCGTAGTATAAACAATCGGTTTGGAATTCGGCATGAAGATGATCCATACAAACCGGGGCCGGACCACCCAGATACAAATACGCTATCAAATATGTAATATCAAAGATATTGAGGTCACCGGAACCGTTTACATCAACCATTGCCGGATCTGCGGGCGGTTCACCCTGCAGGTATAAAAAACTTATCATACCGGTAATATCGAATATCGAGAGGGCTTCATCGCCGTCGAAATCACCACACATAGATGCCTGAATAATCGGGGTAAAAATAAGTATCAAGGCTGTTAAAATCGTTCCAATTACAAATATTTTTGCTTTACGCATAATAACCTCCATGGTATCGATTTTTTAACACGACCGTTTTTTACCTTCATATTTTAAGACGGTTTTCAAGCCTTAAAAAATACACAAAGTAATAATAAATCTATCAGTCCTTAGTATATATAATTTAAGCGGTAAGGCGTTAAATGTCAAGCATTTTATCTATGTTAGGGATTAAGGGACGCAATAAATATCTATACATCTTCCCCAAACGGCCAGGCGGGGACCTTGAATTTGCGTTTTTTATCCTGGCGCAAACCGAGGGCATAGTCGGCCTGCATCAAGGTTTGAATCTCACGCGAGCCTTCATATATCGAGGCGCCTTTGGCATTACGATAAAACCGTTCGACCGGATATTCATCGGAAAAACCGTACGCACCATGCACCTGAATGGCATCAGCGGCCGCTTTCTCCGCCTCGCGGCAGGCGATCCATTTGGCCATCGAGGTAACCTGAGTCGGTCGCAAACCGTCGTTACGCATCCATCCCGCCTTTAACCATAACAGACGCGAATACTCATAGCCGGCCGACATATTGGCAATCATCTGTTTGACCAGTTGGTGCTCGGCGATCGGTTTTTCGAATGTTTTTCTGGTGAGTGAATAATTAACCGAGGCATCAAGACAGGCTTTTATCAGTCCGGTCGAACCGGCGGCGACGGTGTAGCGCCCCTGCTCGAGTGAGAACATCGCAATCGAGAAACCATCACCTTCATTACCGAGGAGATTCTCGGCGGGAACTTCGGTATCCTGAAGCGCAATCCATCCGGTATTACCGGCGCGAACACCAAGTTTACCCTCGATCTTACCGGTGGTGACACCGGGGAAAACTTTCTCGACAATAAAACATGATAGACCGCTGTGATCCCGTTTGCTTTTTTTATCAAGATCGGTCCAGGCGAAAATCAAAAAATGATCGGCGACATCGGCGAGCGAGATCCACATTTTCTCACCATTGAGAATGTACTTATCACCTTTTTTAACGGCGGTCGTTTGTAATCCGACCACATCGGAACCGGCATTCGGTTCGGTCAATCCGAAGGTCGCCAGCTTCTCCCCTTTGCACTGCGGTACCAGATATTTTTCTTTCTGGAATTGATTGCCGCACGATACCAACGTCAACGAGTTCAGCCCAATATGTACCGATAATATCACCCGGGCGGAACCATCGATATACTCCAGTTCTTCGCAGGCCAATCCGAGCGAGATGTAATCCATACCGACCCCGCCGTATTTTTCAGGAAGACACAATCCGAGAAGATCAGCTTCAGCCATTTTGGTTATGATTGAATTATCAAAATGATGCGCCCGGTCATTCTCGCGAATATTCGGCGCAATATGACGTTTGGCGAAATTTCGGGTTAATTCCTGAATCGAAATATGGTCATCGGTAAAATTAAAATCCATTATTTACTCCTTAAAACAGACATTCTATACATAACGCAAAATCTGCGACGATTATTGTAAAATAATCATTCAAATGGACTAAATCAACCAATAATCTTGACAATAACAATATAATCATAAACTGCCATACAATATACCGTATGAGCACCAACCCATAAGCTCAATATGTAGATATGACGCAAAAAAATCGACGTAAAACCTGCGAAAAATCGAGAAATTCCTTGACTGATCGCTGGCATTACCCTTAATTTATAGATAGGAAGAGAGGGGAAAATATGGCCAAGCAATTGGCCATAATTTTGTCTATCTTTTCCGTCCGACCTCGAATGAATCGTGGTCAGGGCGTCAACAACTCAAAAGGAGGTGGGTGGATGAAGCTCAAAGTGGAGAAGCTGGAAGAGAAGATTGCTCCAGCCGGAATCAGTCAGGGTGGACAACTGTTTTTGCTACCGCCAGGCTAGAATTGGCGCTCCAAGCGGGTCCTGAGGGACCCGCTTTTTTATTTATTTTTTTGTCAGAAGACTGCTGAGTCGTTTAACTTCTTCAACCATCGCAGCGATTTTACCATCGATAAGAAAACTTTTTTTCAATACTCCGTCTTTAATATCTTCGCTGATAATTTTTAGCTTATCTATCGCCAGGCGGTAATATTCGTATACTTTTTCATGTGCCTTGAGGTCGACGTTGATTTTACCAAGATAAAAAGCACTATCGATTAATTCGGGCAGAAGCGCCATATCTTTGGCGAGCCTAAATCCATTCAAATAATATTCTTCGGCTTTTTCGATGTCTCTTTCAGCCAGAAAATAACTACCCAGAAGATTAAAATATCCGGCGGTTTCGATATCGGAATTCCCCTCTCGAAAGACATTTTTCAGACTTTCAAGAATCTCCCCTGCTTTTTGATGATTTCCATCCGACAACATAATCGAGGCCAATTTAAGACGGCCGATATATTTTATCTGTGTTGCCTTTATCTCACGAGCGCGGGCGATAGCATCATAAATGAGATCGCAATCATTTTCGAGCTGGCCTTTTAATAAATATCCGGCGATTTGTGCTTTTTTATCATCACCCGATTCGGCCAGAGAAATAATTTTGTCGGTAAATTCGGAGGCTGTTTTAAAATTATTCAGTCTCAGATGAATATCGGCGGTTTCTATTAAACATAATAAAAAGTGTTGATCATTATTGATTTTATCATGGAGTTTTATTGCCTCGTTTACATTTTCCAATGCCTGCCCGTAGAACCCCATCCGTTTTTGCGCCAATGCCATATTGCAGGTAAAGGTAGCGGTGTGGGGGATATCGGACAACTCGCGTGACAGCTGCAAACCTTCTTTAAGAAATTTCAAAGAGTCGCGCAGCCGTCCGGCCGAGAGCATCACACTCGAAAAATTATCGAGATTAAAAAGAATCTCTTTTTTACTCCCGATTTTACGATTGAGGATTATCGACTCACCGAGATAATCCAGTGCTTTGTCGAAATCTCCGAACTCGTGATAGACGCAACCGAGGTTATTTAACGAGCGCGCCAGTTCACCGGCATTACCGATCTGACGCTGGATATCGGCCGCCATCCGAAACAGTCGTAATGTACGGGGATATAATCCCCGAAAAAAGAATATGGCGGCAATATTGTTTAAGGTCGAAGCGACATCGCTATCGACTCCCAGTTTCCGCTGAATTTTTAAAGCCCGTCGATAATTTTTAATAGCGTCATCGTAGCGGCTGATAATACTCTGGATATTACCTATGTTATTAAGCGTGTGTGACAATTCCAGATCGTCGCCCAGCTCCATATATATTTGTTCGGCTTTACGTAAAGCGGTGATACCATCTTCGTATTGCTGTTTTATTTTAAATAAGTCGCCGAGGTCCTTGTACGTTTCACCGAGAAGTCGATCGGGTGGCTGATTGTCGTACAGGTAAACCAGATCGTTATATATCTCCTCGGCGCGGGTTGTACGACCTATTGACCGTTCGGTATCGGCGATTTTCATCAAGACGATTTTTAGATTCTCGATATCATCCAGTTTTTTACAAAGATTTTTTAACTGTTCCAATAATTCAAGAGCGGTTATGACTTGATTACGATTTATCAAACCGTTAACACTGTCCAGAGTCAATGTAAATCCGGTCTCCAGATTATTTCCCCTCAGGTATAACTTTGATGTCAGCAGGATATCGCCCGAATCATTATGGACAATATTAGCGAGCTTATTCGCAAAACGAACAATAGTCGATTGTGAGATACTTTTTGTCAGATAACGTATTAATGGTCGAGTGATAAAATCACTATTGTAAGGATGCTTCATAATTTTAAAAACAGCTTCCGCATCTTCAATATTCCCAACCACCCCGGCCAGAATAGCTATTCGTTTATGCGAGTTATCCAATTGAGAAAATATATTCTTTATTTCACGGCGCAATTTTTTCGGATAGATAATTTCACGGGCGGTGCGATTAAACTTCAAGCATCCACCCGACCAGTCTAAAAAGCCTTGAGTAAAATTAATCTCCAATATATTGCGTAACCAATTCGGATTCTCCCCTGCGTAATCATACAACTGTTCAATAATCTCTGAGGAGAAAGCGAAATTTTCATTTTGTAATATCGAAGGCAAGTGGTTTTCACTATAAATTCGTAAAATATGTTTCGGGCGGATTGCTTTTCGGAACGGAAACCGGGCGCCGATTTTTTCAAGTATAGTGCATATTTGATAACAATCTGCAGGGCGGTACTCCGGTTTCTTTTCAAGCATGGCCATTATCAAATCGGAGATGCTTTCATCGAGTTCAGGATTTATCTGATTCGGTGGATAAGGATTAAGCTCTTTGACCAGTGAGTTGATACGCACCGGATCGGTTTCATCCTGTAAAAACGGATGCAGACCTGTCGCCAGTTGATAGGTTATAACACCTAACGAAAATATATCGGAACGAAAATCAAGAATATTTCGTTCAATCGTCTCCGGAGCGGCATAACCGATAGTCCCAACGCCGAGACGACTGTCCTTATCCTCATCAGCTTTCAGTGCCAAAGAAAAATCGGATAGTTTTGTATATAATAACTTATCGCTGCTATAATATTGCAAATCGGACGAAAGAAATATATTCTGTGGTTTGATATCGCCATGATAAATACCGGCCAATTGTAGGAAATAAAGATTTATTGAAATCGAGGATAAAATATTTAACAGAATATCTCTGGAATCGATTTTATCTATCTGTTCAAGCGAAACCGACGGGCAGTGTTCCAAAACCAGAAAGTGTGGTTGATTTGATTTTTGGTGAATATCATAAATCCGTACCAGCCCCGGATAATTCAGTTTACCGATAAGATCGTATTCGCGACGGATGAGAGAAGAAAATTGTTCCGAAGACCCATTATCATCGGATAAAGGTGCCTTTAATGCGAATTGTCGATTGGACTTGTTTTCGGCTGCCAGATAAACATTAGCCGTGCCGCCCACTCCTATCAGGCGGTCTATGGTAAACCCTTCAGGGGCAAATTTGTCCTGTGTCATTATGCATTGACTAATTTTTCCGGTTGTTTTTCAGGCAATGTTATGGTGAAGGTGGTTCCTTTACCTTCTTTTGAATCTATCGTAATATCGCCGTTATGGCTCTCGATAATCTTTTTACAATTGGACAATCCGATTCCATGGCCGGTCTTTTTGGTGGAGAAATGAAGCTGGAATATCTTTTTCATATTCTCTTCGGTGATACCACAGCCGTTATCTGATACCGAAATACCGACCATTTCTTTATCATTGTCCCGGTACGCCTTTATCGTAATCGTCTTCTGGTAATCATCGTTATTCTTATACTTCCGTTTGTTTTTCTCCAGCATGGTGTCGGCGGCATTATAGAGCAGGTTCATTATCACCTGTTGAATCTGTCCGACATCAATTTCTATTTTCGGCAGACCATGAGCCAAGTCAAGAGAGAAAGAAATATCTTTAAAGCGGGATTGGGCCTTAAGCGAGAACAGCAAGTCTTCAATCAGATGGTTAACATCATATGCGACATATTCGGTTTCGAGCTTGGAGAAATCCATCAAACCGTTGGTAAATCGTTTCATCTTGGAGATATTATCAATAATCTGCTGGGCATTCGTTTTCAGCCGGTCGGTTTTATTTCTTTCAAGATTGTACGACAGCAGTTCGGCATTATTGGCGATTATCGCCAGGTAGTTATTCAACTCGTGACCGATTGAGGCCGCCATTTCGCCGCGGGCGACCAGTTTCTCGGAGAGAATAACATATTTCTCCATGATAATTTTTTCGGTGATATCTTCCAGAATCATAATGACACCGTCGCCATCATCGGGGATACTTCCAATCGGTGTAATTTTAATCGAAAGAGCTTTTTCGTTGTATCCGGTATTATGGAAATATCGTGAATCTTCATAGGATTGATTGGAAGAAAACACCTTTTCGACCATATTGCGCCAGCGATCCTTTTCCCGCCCGGGAACAATGTCAATCAGGCTGATATATTTCTTATGTTCTCCTTCCGGTCGCATCTCTTCTTTGTTCTTTTCGAGAATCGCCAGAGCGGCATCGTTGACGGAGATAATATTGCATGAGTAGTCAAGGACAATAACACCAACCGGTGAATTATCGATGACTTTGTCGTTGAATTTTTTCAGGTCCATCAGATGATCGTACAGAGTTGCATTATGAATCGCATGCGCCGCCTGCTGGGCATACAATTCGAATAGGTACAAATCGGATTTCAAAAACAGTTTCGCTTCGGAAGAGTTATCAAGATATATCAAACCGATAACTCTGTTTTTAATCGTCAGCGGGACGCACATTATCGAACGCAGGTGAAGTTCGACAATCGATTTCTGATGCGCGTATCGTTCATCAGAGAGAGCATCCGAAGTGTACACCGATTTACCGGTCTCGGCCACCTGGTTGGCAATCGAGCGCGAAATACGAAAATCTTCCTGCTCGAGCGATTCTTTGCCGATGTTATAAGCGGTCTTAAATGTCAACTCGCCCTTGTCATCGAGAAGCATGATAAAACCTCTTTCGGCCGAAAGAAGTTCGATTGCTTTGTTCATCACTATTTCAAGAATATCATCAATGACCAGCGAGGAATTCACCGCCAGCGATACTTGAAATATCGCCTTAAGATCTTCAATCGCTTTGGAATCATCTTTACGTGATTTAATACGGGGGCGGTCGTCGGCTATCTGATCCAACGCCGCTTCCATTTCGGCCAAAGCATCGCCGGCCTCGGATATTCTTACTTTTTCAGTTTCACTATCCATAAAATCATCCGATTCACGAAATAAATGGTTGGTGGTGTATTTTACCGTCTTGTCTTCGTCTAATCCATCCATATAGCCACCCTATGTTAATCCTCTTAATTTATCGGCAGATAGGTAAATGACTTGACCGATTGAAGACTTATAAATAAAGAAGCGGCCGGTCTTAACGTCCCCTAAACAGACTTAAAACCGGCCGAAAAATGGACCAGTGGAAATATTTAATTATTTAGACCGGATATTCGATCCGGGCAAACCATTCCAGCTCAATCTCTTCGAACAACTGATCCCGCTTACGGCAATCGTTGAAAAACTCTTGTTCGCCTGAAGATAACTCTTCGCCGCCGATTAACTTATCGGCCATCGAAACCAGCTTTTTAAAATCGGAATAATGTTCAGAGAGCCTCAGTTCGGCATAATCGCGGGCCGACCAGGTCGAAATCAGGAACTGCCAGTCGGAGGCGGAAAGAAGCATCAATTCCCGCGCCGCCTGTTTGAGAATATCGACTAAGAAACCATCGATAGTATCCTTATGCGATTCATAATGGCCGGCCAACTGACACATCTTTTTCTCGCACTCGTAGATATGTTTCCAGGTCCAGTCGGTTTCCTCGTTCAGCCAGATATAGTGATTACCACCCTCGCCCCAGCTTCCCTCCGGAATCGAAATGATTTCGGTCGGCTGGACTCGGTCGTAATGCTCACCCAGGAATGTCATCTCGATATCGGGATTGGCGTCGATTTTTCTGATTACCTCTTTTAAGAAATCAGGCCCCTCGAACCACCAGTGACCAAACAATTCGGCATCATAGGGAGCCATCAGAATACCGGCGCGATTACTCACTTCGTAATAATCGGATAATATCTCGTTGATTTTCCCGGTGAAATGCTCCGAATTTTCGGGAATACGCGCAAATGCGGTATCAAGTTCGTATTCGACTTTATCAGCCAGGTCTGATTTGGCTGAGGTGACCGCCCAGTAGCGAAGTCCACCGGGGAAACGTTTTTTATGAAAATCAAGATAGTGTCCATCACCCGGATATCCCCATTCACCTGACCATACCAGCAAGCCGGTTTCGGGATCGCGACTGAAAACGGCGGTCGGCTTTTTGCCTTCAGCCGCTGAACTAACCAGATATACCTCGCGCGGCGTTTTTTCCTGATCTTCCTCGCGCGGTTCATACTGTGCTTCGAATTGCCCCCACAACCGTTTTAGCGCCTCGAAACGATCGAGATACACACCGATTGACTTGCCGCCCTTCAATAGCGCCGAGTCGATTATAAAAAAGTCGATTCCGTTTTCGGATAAAAATTCATCGGCCCCTTTTCTTGTGTAGGCATCCTGACTACCATCAATCGGTACCGGCGGCGCCCAGTTGTAACGAGGTCGATAGGCACATTCGGGAAGCCATATTCCGCGCGGCTGACGGTTAAAATGTTTTTTATAATTTTTGACCGCCATTTTAGTCTGCGCCTGAAGAGATTCATCGCGTGAAAGAAGCGGGAAATATCCGTGCGTGGCTCCGCAAGTCATAATCTCTATATAACCGTCTTCCTGGAATTTTTTCAGTTGGGCGACAATGTCGCGGTTGATGGCGTTAAATTTATCCAGCGTGGAACCGTAGAACTGTTCCCAATACTGGGCATTTTTCAGCATATTTTTCTGGCTGTATTTATAAAATTCCTCGGCATCCTTCTGGGCCGCCTCGATTTTTTGTTTCAGGTAGGTTGTGAACTCTTCCTTGAAAGTATCATCGGCCAGCTGTTCGCACAATACCGGCGAGATATCAACTGTCAGTTTCGGTTTTATTCCGTCGGCGATAAGTTCCTCCAGAATCCGAAGCATCGGCATATAAGTTTCGGCGGCCGCTTCGGACAACCAATCCATACCGTGTGGCCAGCGTCCATGAGCCAGCACATACGGCAGGTGCATATGTAGCGAAAAGGCAAAATATCCTTTGGTCATTATTTTTTATCCTTTTTTTCGGGAGTCGGTGTAGCCGATTCGAATCCTATATTTTTGGCATGCATCGCATCGGGGCCACCATGAATTTTAATCTCGCCGAACTGTTTCTCGAATTTTTTCAAATTTTCCTCGAGCGTTTTAATCAGCATCTTGGCATGGGCGGGCGTCATAATTATTCGCGACTGCACTTTCGCCTTCGGCGCCCCGGGCATTACCCGGGCAAAATCGAGTATTATTTCATTTGGTGAATGGGCCACCATCACCATATTGGAATATATTCCCTCGGCCTCCTTCTCGCCGATTTCAATATTCATCCGCTGCTGCTGCTGTGGCATATCCATTTTCTATCTCCTCAATATTACTTGTTTTCCAATATTTAAATCATTTATATTAACTCAAATTTTAACCAACATAACCTGAGTTTCGTCATATGCCAATAAAGATTGACAGGATTAACAAAATAACTTCAAACATCGGAAAAGCCAACATATTAATTTTGGGTGATATTATGCTCGATGAATACCTGCATGGCAGTGTCAGTCGGATATCACCAGAAGCGCCGGTTCCGGTGGTGGAGATAAATCAGGAACAGCTTCGTCTCGGCGGTTCGGCCAATGTCGCTAATAATATCGCCGCGCTGGGGAATAAACCGTGTCTGCTGGGCGTAATCGGCGAGGATGACGCCGCGGTGAAATTTACGCAGTTACTCAAACAAAAAGGTATCTCGACTGAGTCTCTGGTGAATGATAAAAACCGTCGGACCACGATAAAAACAAGGGTGATTGCCGGTTCTCAGCAAGTGGTGCGGGCAGACCGTGAGGATACATTCGAAATCGACGGTGAAACAGAGAAACGGATTTTCGACCGGTTTGTATCGCTGGTTGATACAATCGGCGGGGTGATTATTTCCGATTATGGGAAAGGTCTGATTACCGCGTCGCTTCTCGATAAAATTATTCCGTTGTGTAGAGAGAAAAATGTTTTTGTCGGGGTCGATCCGAAAGAGACGCATTTCTTTAATTATAAAAATGTTTCGGTGGTGACACCGAATCATCATGAGGCGGGATTCGTAGCGGGTTTGCGGATACGCAACGATAATGATCTTCAGCAAGTCGGTAAAAAACTTCTGGAAGAATTACAGGCCGATTCGATTTTGATTACACGCGGTGAAAAAGGCATGGCGCTGTTCAGCAAAGGGGGCGAGATCGATTATTTCCCGACGGTCGCGAAAAAAGTGTTTGATGTTACCGGTGCGGGTGATACGGTGATTGCGGCATTTGTGTCGGCGGTGGCGGCCGGGGCCGATTTGAAAGAGGCGACGATTATTTCGAATTGCGCCGCCGGGGTGGTAGTCGGCGAGATTGGCACCGCAACCGTGACATTACCGGAATTGACGCAGCAGTTAAAAGAGCATTTTGTGAATGGGGAGCGATGACGGAAGCGGTTGATTCAAAAGGTAGGGCAGAACCCGAGTTCGAGTGCTTAAGCAATCGAACGATGTGGTTCTGCCGTCTTTGAACATGAAGAGAAACAACGAAAATATTTAGGATAGAAACCGAGCATCGACACTTTAATGGCTATGCGATGTGGTTTTGCCATCTTTGATTATGTCTAAACTCTTACGATACTACAAACCGGGACAAATCTATTTCGTTACATGTGTTACACATAATCGGGAACCGATACTTGCTGACCAAGCGAATTCGCTATTGGATATAATTGATGAGTATAAACGAAAAATGCGATTCGAGATCATAGCCCATGTGATTATGCCCGATCATTTTCATATTATTATTGATCCAAAAAGAAACAACCTTTCCGACATATTGAAAAGGATTAAAATATCATTTGCATACAGAATTCGAAAAACACAAAGGATTTATTCGCAAACAATCTGGCAAAAGCGGTTTTGGGATCATATAATTAGAGATGAAAATGATTTTAATGCACATATTGAATATATTCATTACAATCCGGTGAAGCATGGATTTGTGAAGAATCCATTAATATGGGAACATTCATCATTCGGCGAATTTATAAATGATGGTTTGTATGAAAAAGATTGGGGTAAATCAGAGCCGGAAATATTGAAAGACAATAATGTTGATTATGGTGAATAGATTGAAAACGAAGATGGCAGAACCACATCGTTCCCCCGATAAATCGGCGGAACTCGGGTTCTGCCCTACTCGAAGAATTTTATATAGAGACTGCAGTTAAATAAGGATTGATTGTAAATGTTACCCGAAATACAATATTTCATTAACACCAAACATATCGCTATTGTTGGGGCGGGGTCGTCGGGGAAAAAATTCGGGAATTATGTATATAAAGAATTGAAGAAAAAAGGGTACACCGTTTATCCGGTGCATCCGACGGCTGAGACAATCGAAGGTGATAAAGTTTACAATAATCTCCAGTCGCTACCCGATGATGTTGACGCGGCTTTCATAGCGATAAAGCCGGAAAAGGCTGAAACGGTAATAGATAACGCTATTGCCAAAGGAATCAAACATCTCTGGTTTCAGCAGGGGGCCGATTTCAGCCGGCCGGCGGCGAAAGCGGAAGCGGCCGGGATAAAAACGGTGATCGATAAATGTATCTTAATGTATGCCGAACCGGTTGGAGGAATCCACGCTTTTCATCGTTTTATATGGAAACTATTTGGCAAACTATAGGGGATTACCTATATTCGTAAAAAGACTTTGTACTATAGGTGAGCAAATATATAGTATAGTACAGTATGGGAAAATGGCCAGTATTAAAAGTGAACATTAAACTCGATGATAGTTGACGCACTATGAAAATACCCGACAATATATACATGACGTTTACGAATAACTCCATCGAGATGCTTGTCAGGGGGCTGAGGCGTCGGGGCAAGAAAATCGTATTCACCAACGGTGTCTTCGATATCCTGCACTATGGACATGTTGACTACCTGACCAAGGCGCGGACACTGGGTGATGTGCTCATTGTCGGTGTCAACAAAGACAGTTCGGTCAAGAAATTCAAATCGGATTTACGTCCGATACAGGAAGGCAAAGATCGGGCGCGGATACTGGCTTCGCTGCGGCCGGTTGATTACGTGGTTATGTTCGAGGAAGAGACACCGGAACGGTTGATCGAACTGGTCAAACCGGATGTACTGGTGAAAGGTGCCGATTATAAAGTTTCCGAAATTGTCGGGGCTGAATTTGTTAAGTCGTACGGGGGCCAGGTCAGGCGTATCACACTCGCTAAAGGTCGTTCGACCACCGATATTATCGAGAAGATTAAGAAGTTGTAGGGCAATTGTCAGGATCGCCCTTCGCTTCGCTCATGAGTACATATATACGTTTGTTCTTTTGCAAACGATCCCACAGCAAGCTGTGGGGCACCCTCGCTACCCATGTTTTGGGGCAGACGAGGACGTCTGCCGCCCACATTACCTTCCCACCGCAAGCGGTGGGGCACCCTTTGTTTGCAATCTGACCGAATTTCCCAAGGGCGTTTTGCACTAAGAAACCCACCGCAAGCGGTGGGGCACCCTTACCATTTTTCCGCTTCGCGCGATTTACTATCAATAAACTATTGTACTAAACTCTACACTTTTTCGAATTTGCGGCTGCCCGGTTTGGTGAGAGGGACATTCTTTTTGCACAAAGGACAGTCCTTAACTTCCCAGGCATCAGCCGCGACAGTCGCCAGTGGTTTGAATGGATAATCGAATTTGACCTTGCCGCCGGAACGATCCAGAAACTCGCCGATACCGACGATTGTCGCATCGTACCTGTTAACCAGATCAATCACTTCAAAAACCGAAGTGCCGGTCGTCAGGACATCATCGACTATCAAAACCCGCGTTCCCGACTCGATATTAAAACCGCGTTTGAGTATCCGTCCTTCACCGCCTTCGGCCGACTCGGCATAAATGGCATCAACACCCAGATGTTTGGCCACTTCGTAGGCGATAATAATCCCGCCGGTAGTCGGTCCGATGACCAGTTCGACATTATCTTTCTCGAACGATTTGGCCATCTCAATACAGACTTTTTCGCACAGGTGTGGTTTTCTTAAGATGTTAAACTTTTCGTAGTACACATCGCTATGTTTTCCCGAGGACAGTAAAAAGTGCCCCTCTAAAAGGGCATCCGATTCTTTGAATATGTCAAGGACATTGGTACTCATGTTTAATCTCCGGTCGTTATCGCCACGGCCGCGGCCATCGTACGTTCGTGGGTTATTGATACTTTGATTTCTTTATCCAGAATTTTCTCCCGAATGTCATCATCGAGATGCACATAAGGTTTACCATAGAGGTCATTTAAGATTTGAATGTTGCGGGGATAGACACCGCTATCGAAAAAAGCACCCAGCGCTTTCATCACCGCCTCTTTGGCGGCAAAACGTCCGGCCACAAACCGAACCTTATCCTGTTTCTGGCGATACAGGATTCGTTCCTCATCACCGAGAAGCCTCTGGACGAATTTCTCCCCCCACCTATCGAGGTCTTTACGAATCCGCTCAATATCGGTTAAATCTATACCAACTGAATAAATCATAATAATTCCACTCCGTTTGGCTATAAAATCATAAGCAGAAGATAAGTAATTTATCAAAATTTGGCAATGAGGCATCAAATATTGATTGCATAAATTACAAAATATATTAAATTACAGATACTAAGAGTTGGAGAAGGGAATTTGAAAAATCTCTAACAACTCAATTATGAAGGTTGTTTCTTCTTAGAAGGCTGCACGGACGCCGTGACCCACTTCGCGTGGCAGCGAAAGTAAGACGCCGGAAGTGACTGTAAAAACCCTTTACCGTGTTTATTGAGGAGTTTTTTCAAACCGCCCCCTTCTCCTTTTCTTTATCTCCACAGAATCATTTATATATCGAGCATGTCGGGGTTCTCGTCTCCGATAAATCGGAGACTCGGAACGCCGACCTACAAGGACTTTCCTACAATTTTATTATATTTTTGCGGGTGCCGGAATAAAGATCGTAGCGGAGCAGGCGACATTCAATCGGGCCATTAAAAAGACGGATTTTTTTCGAGGTGCGAAGTCCGATTTTTTTACTGCTTTGTGTCCCGCCGGTTAAAATATATGCCCGGTATCCCTGGAAATTCTGTTTGAGTAAATCGCCGATTGAACGATACAATTTATCGATGTTTTCAACTTTTAAGCGTTCTCCGTAGGGCGGATTCATGATAACAATCCCGGGCGGTGATGGCGGTCGCTGCTGCTCGAATGGTCCCTGCCTGAAGGTTATATCTTTTAAAACTCCGGCGCGTTTGGCATTGTTTTGCGCTATACTTATTGTCCGTCCGACCGAATCGGCGCCGATGATATCAAACGGAAGGGTGTCAGTGATACCCTTTTTTGCATAGTTCTTGATCTTTTCAAACAGTTTTTTATCATAATCGGGCCATCGCATAAAACCGTACTCTTTGCGAATCAGTCCGGGGGCAATATCGCGCGCCATCAAAGCCGCCTCAATTACGAATGTCCCCGATCCGCACATCGGATCAATAAGCGGCGATTGTTTATCCCATCCTGTTAATATTAAAATACCGGCCGCCAGTGTTTCTGTCAGTGGTGCGCGGCCTCTGTCGGTTCGATAGCCGCGGCGATTCAACGGTTCACCCGATGAATCGAGAGAAACATTAACACGCCGGCCCGATATTCTGATATCGATTCTCAGGTCGGGATTTTTAGTATCGACCGACGGACGTCGGCCAGTTTTTTTTCGTATCTGATCAACGATGCTGTCCTTTGTTTTTTGGGCAACAAAAACGGGACTGGTGAATGGTGATTCGTTGATATGCGATGTTATCGCGAGGGTCATTTTCGGTGTTAGATATTTCGACCAATCGATATTATATATGCCTTTATAGAGAGCGTTAGCATCATTAGCCGAGAAACGCCCGACCGCTATCATAATATGACTGGCGGTACGACAAAAGAAGTTGGATTTATATAAAAGTTTTTTATCGCCGGTAAATTCGACCGCTCGTATCCCGACATGGATATCCTTTGCCCCCAATAACCGAAGCTCTTCCGCAGTTACTTCCTCCAGTCCAGTGGCGCTTTTGGCGGCCATTTTGAGTACGTCTGTGTGAGTCATAAAGCATACTATTGCATTGGCGGTTAATAGTCAATATTGGGCTAAAAAATAGTTGCAATGGATCCTGCCCATCCTCTCCTGAGGATGGGTGTGATCCGTCGCCATTGTCGCACATAAACTTGAGCGTCAGTTCACACGTCCCATAAATGGGACGCA
>Ga0272443_10001082_pt1 | contig 42931 bp, 28 predicted proteins | sample SSMAcet12_FD_193581 | JGI IMG/M metagenome (GOLD analysis project Ga0272443, IMG submission 193581) | Marine sediment archaeal communities from Little Sippewissett salt marsh, Falmouth, MA, United States - SSM-Acet-12 | ecosystem: Environmental > Aquatic > Marine > Wetlands > Sediment ...
GCCGCTGAGTTGCTTGTAGACGAAGCGGAACTCGTCGGCGGTGTCCCAGATGTCGGCCCCGCCGGCCCCGATGGTCAGCGCGCCGTCGGCGCCTTCGACCAGGGACACGGGATAGCCACGGTAATTGACGACCAGGCGGTCGGCACCATTGGTATTCCAGTTGACGTTGCTGAAGTCACGTTCGGCCTCGGAGTAGAGCGGTGCGACCGAGTTGTCGTATTGCAATGGCATCGACTGGCGGCCACCGTTGACAACGGTCTGCTCGGCGAACGGAGCCTCGATGTACCCCACGGTCGAACCGGTGTTGTTGATCCAGCCATCGAGCCATGCTTCGTAGACGCGACTGCCGTCGTCGTCGGTGTAGCTTTCGAAGTTATCGATCACGGCATAGTCTTCGATGGCAAAGCGCCACAAGGGGCCTGCCCACGTACCGATGGCCTCAGCCTCGTTGACCTCGTTGACCTTCCAGTAGTAGGTCGTGCCAAACTCGAGCCCGAGCCCGGCCATCGGGTAGGTAGCGTCCGCAACGGTGTCGACCACGGCCGAGCCATCGAGGACGGCTTCGGCACTGGCACTGACCAGGATCTCATGGGTGGCCGCTTCGCGGCCGGCGCGCCAGCCGAGCGTGGCATCGGGCGCCACATTGGTCTTGCCATCGTCCGGCTGGGGCTCACGGGCCGTGGCCGGGATGTACATGAAGCGAACCTCGCTCAGGCCGTACTGGCCCAGAGGTCCATAGGCGCTGTTGACGGTGAGCCGGACGGCCTTGACGGCGACGCCGCCAAAGTCGACCGAAGTGTTGGCCTCGTAGGTGGTCTTCGCCGTCGCTTGGGCAAACTCCACGTCACCCAGCATGGTCCATTCGGTCCCATCGGCCGAGTATTCCACCGTGACGTCCTTGAGTCCGAAGCCCAGCATCAGCTCGAACAGGACGTTGTAGTTCCAGACGACCATTTCGTCGAGCTTGTAGACCTGGTCGAACTCGAACTCGAGCACCGGCGCCTCGGCGCCGGGGGTGCCCAGCCACATATCGGCCGCGGTGACCGAATGCTGACCGGCGTCGTTGAGGCCGGAACCATCGATTATCTTCTCGGGTTGCGAGTCTCCCTCGGAGGTCGTGTTGGTGGTCACCGTGACGTTTTCCACGGCGTAGGCGAATGGTTCGACCTCGAAGCTCCAGACGTCGCCCGTGGCGATGCCTTCGGCGTTGTGTTCATCGACCCGCCAATAGTAGGTCTGGCCGAACTCGAGACGTCCGGGATCGAACGTGGTAGCGCTCTGGCTCTGACTGACGAGAACGCCGGCATCGCCGGCCTCGACGTCGGCCAACGACGTACCGAAGTACACGTCGTGGGCGGTCGCGCCTTCCCCGGCCTTCCAACTCAGATCGTCGTCGCGGGGGATGTCCGTTCCTTCATTCATCGGACTGGGGTTCGAGGCGAGGGCGGGATCGCCCAGGCCCAACATGATATCGGCGATTTCGTCGGCTGTCAGCGCGCGGCTGAACAGCGAAACGTCGTCGAGCCAGGCGTCGCTGACGCGCCGGGCGTCGAAGCTGCCGGAGCCATCGCCGCCGAGATAGACGTTGGCGCTCCAGTCCACGGCTCCGTGGGCGACGGCGTTGACGGCTGTCTCTTCGGCATTGAGATAGATGATCGCCTCACTGGCGCTGACCGTCACCGCGGCGAAATTCCACTCGTTGTCCGCGAGATAGAGTCCGGGGCGATAGCCCCAGGTCCCGGCGCCGTCACCCCAGTGATAGGCCAACTGAAGATCGCTTGTATCCGGGTTCATGTTCAGGCCGGTGGCACTGCCGCGCGTCATCATGATCGAGGCCCAGGCCGGCTGCGTTCCGTTGGGCTTGATCCAACCGGCCATCGTGCATTCGGTCAGGGTAAGATCGATAGCGGGGATTTCGACCAGGGTTCCCACGAGTTGAATGGCAGTGCCGTGGATACCGGGTCCCCATATCAAGTCTCCATCGAAGGCCGTCCCGTCGTTGCCGTTGGGCGACGAATCGGCGACGGTTGAGCCGGAGCCTTCATCGCAGGCCCACCAGCCGATGAGCGCGTCGTCATCGAGAGGTTTGTACCGGCCGTAGGCCGTCCCTCCGAGAACCAAGGCCATCGACATCATCAAGAGAATTGAGTGTTTCCACATAACCATACTCCTTCACGCAAGAAAAGACGATTAGTGAAACCATGCTCTGGCCACACACCCAGACGCATTTACCTCATCGGTTGAAATCCTGCCTCCTAAAATGAATATCTTCGGGCACGCAATCGCCACCTCGATGGATCACGTGCACCGCGTCCTCCTTTACTGATAGTCCCTGAGATTCTGCGTGCCGACATCTCAGTTGCCACCTCCTGGGCCCGCGCCGTGCTGCTTGGGGATGCGCGGCCCTGTGGAACATCTCTTTCTGTGAGGTTCTGGCAGGCGGATGGCGCCGATAAATCCCGACGCGGCAGCATCAATCCTGGGGATTCGCGGCTGGCGTGCTTCTCACTCTACTCCACCCGGTCCATCATCTCTCCTTCGATTCGCAGGTGCTAGGTGTCGAGCATCATGCTCTGGTTGGTCCGCTCCATTCGATGCACCCGGGAAAGGCTTTCCTTTGCAGGAGCCAAACGCAGAGACACACCAAGCCCGTTCACCTGCTGCATCGCTTCGACGCAGGTCAAGGAGAACACGAGTTTCTACGCAGACCGATGAACGAATTGTAGCAAATTATCGGTCGTTGGAGCAATCCCAATTCTTGATTTTCTCGGGTGCGTCCTGTGAATTGTCGGGCGAGACCCAGGGGGTTCCTCGCGCCAGGCCTGGTCGCTGCAGTGGTCGCGTGGGGCAACGCCGGTTGGGGCCGCGTTCGCATTTTGATGAAAATAAAACGCAAAATAGCCTTTGCTTTCGGCTCGACAAGAGGATAATTGAACGACTATCGGGTCCACAACGGAACGGCTGCGTCCGCACCGGTGGGCATCGGTTGGCTTGGCCCGGGCAACGACGAGGACGCTCGGCGTATTGGGCGCTGTGGTGTCGGAGCAGCTTCTCTTTGGTGTGGGCGGCCCAGTGTTGCGGGCCGTGGGTTCTTCATCGGTTCTTTAGCCACAAGAAAGGCGGGGAAAAACAATGTTCAGAAGCATCTCGCGAGGGATCGGGTTGGTTGTGCTGATGACCGTGGTGGTGACGGGGCTGTGTTCCTGTGACACGATGAAACAGTGGGTGGGGAGCGGGAAGGCCGCGGCGGAGATGGATATCGATGTCACGACCTTTGGCAAAATGCCCGACGGTCGGGAGGTGCGGGCCTACCATGTGCGCAATGCTACGGGCATGAGCGCCAAGATCATCACGTACGGCGCGATCGTTGTCTCTCTGGAAGCGCCGGACCAGGATGGACAGACCGATGACATCGTCCTGGGTTACGACAATCTCGCCGATTACCTCAAAGAGACGCCTTACTTCGGCGCCATCGTGGGACGGTACGGCAATCGCATCGGCAAGGGCAAGTTTACCCTCGACGGCGTCACCTACACGCTGGCCACCAACGATGGCGAGAACCACCTGCACGGCGGCCTCAAGGGCTTCGACAAGGTCGTCTGGGACGATGAGCCCGTCTGGCGGCCGGACGGCGTCGGCGTCAAACTCACCTACCTCAGCGCCGACGGCGAAGAGGGCTACCCGGGCAATCTCCAGGCGACCGTCATCTACGTTTTGACCAATGACAATGAGTTGAGAATCGAATACGAGGCTACGACAGACAAGGCCACGCCCGTGAATCTGACTCACCACGGGTACTTCAATCTGACCGGTGCCCGACGCGATATCCTGGGCCATGAGTTGATGCTCAACGCCGACAAGTTCACCCCGGTCGATGCGGGGTTGATTCCCACCGGCCATCGGGTCGACGTCACGGACACGCCCATGGACTTCCGCAAGGCCACGCCGATCGGGGCCCGGATCGAAGACGACTACGAGCAACTCAAGTTCGGCGGGGGCTACGACCACAACTGGGTACTGGACAAGAACGGCAAGATCATGACCCTGGCCGCCAGAGTCTACGAGCCGACGACCGGCCGGGTCATGGAGGTGCGGACCACCGAGCCGGGCATCCAGTTCTACGCGGGCAATTTCCTCGACGGCACGCTGACGGGCAAGGGCGGCATCGTCTACCAGCATCGCTACGGCTTCTGTCTGGAGACGCAGCATTTCCCCGATTCGCCCAACAAACCGGGTTTTCCCTCCACGATTCTGCGACCCGGCAGCACGTACGAGACGACCACGGTTTACCGTTTCTCCACCAAGTAGCTTGTCCGACAAAAGGGAGCAGTTCTATCGGCGCTTTATGAAGGAGCAGGTCCATGCACATGTTATTGGCTGAATCCACCCTCGAGTCACTTGATTGGATAATGATCGCCGGGTATTTCGGCATCCTGCTGGGCTTGGCCTGGTGGGTGATCATGAAGTCGAAGGACACGGCCGATGACTACTTCCTGGCGGGGCGCAACCTGGGATGGTTCGTGATCGGGGCCTCGATCTTCGCCTCCAATATCGGTTCGGAACACCTCGTCGGGCTGGCCGGTTCCGGCGCCAGCGATGGCGTGGCGATGGCCCACTACGAGCTGCACGCGTGGTGCCTGCTGGTGTTGGGTTGGGTCATGGTTCCCTTCTACACCCGCTCGAAGGTGTTCACCATGCCCGAGTTTCTGGAGCGGCGTTTCTCGCCGACGGCCCGCTGGGTCCTTTCCATCATCTCGCTGGTGGCCTACGTGCTCACCAAGATCGCGGTCGGCATCTTTGCTGGTGGTATTGTCTTCAGCGTATTGCTGCCGGACTTGAACGTGATGGGGCTGGACAGCTTCTGGGTCGGTTCGATCCTGGTCATCGTCCTGACCGGGGCCTATACCATCCTCGGCGGGCTGCGGGCCGTGGCCTATACCGAGGCCTTGCAGACGGTTGTCCTTATAGTTGGATCGATCCTGGTGACGATCTATGGCCTCAGGGCGCTCGGGGGCTGGGCAGAACTGCGCGAAATTGCCGGTTCGGACATGTTCAACCTGTGGAAGCCGCTCGTGCCGGAGGGCGTCACGGGGACCTGGGCTCCGGTCAAGGAATCCGGTCGCATGGCGTGGTACTTCAACGACAACTATCCCTGGCTGGGCATGCTCTTCTGTGCCCCCATCGTAGGCCTGTGGTACTGGTGCACGGATCAGTACATCGTTCAGCGTGTCCTGGGCGCCCCCGATGAGCGTGGGGCCCGCCGGGGTTCGATCTGTGCGGCGTTCCTGAAACTGCTGCCCGTGTTCATCTTCATCATCCCCGGCATGATCTGCTTCGCCCTGGCCCAATCGGGTCGGATCGAATCGATCCGGGAACTGATGTTCGATGCCAGCGGTCACTTGATTTCCACCGAGAAAGAAAAGGCGTTTCCGCTGCTCGTGGCGACGGTGCTGCCTGTGGGGGTCCGCGGCATCGTGGTGGCGGGCCTGCTGGCGGCGCTGATGAGTTCGCTGGCCGGTGTGTTCAATGCCTCGTCGACGCTTTTTACCATGGACCTCTACAACAAGTTCCGGCCCCAGGCGTCGCAACACCAGTTGGTCTGGGTGGGCCGCGTGGCCACCACGGTGATGGTGTTGATCGGGCTGATCTGGATTCCGGTCATTCGCGGCGGTCGCGGGCTGTACGACTACCTCCAGGGCGTGCAGTCGTATCTGGCGCCGCCGATCTTCGTCGTGTTCTTCTTTGGCGTTTTCGTCAAACGCGTCAACGCGAAGGGTTGCCTGGCCGCGCTGATCGTGGGCTTTGCGATGGGGCTGCTGCGTTTGGGAATCGATACCCCGGTCAAGGTGATGACGGACTTCACGTATACGGAAGGATCCTTCTTCTGGATCATGAACAACACCTTCTTCCAGTATTACAGTCTGGTGATCTTCCTGGTTTGCTCGGCGGTGATTCTGGTCGTCAGCTATCTGACGAGTGAGCCGTCCTACGAGAAGATCAGCGGTTTGACGTATGCCACCTTGACCGATGAGGACCGCCGTCAATCGCGCGCCAGTTGGACGGGGATCGACGTGGTCTTCTCGGCCATTCTTCTGGCGCTCATTCTGGGGGCGTATCTGTACTTCCGCGGATGAGACGAGACGGGGCCGGCCGGCCCGCGATGAGTTGCGTGTGACACCAGAGTCTATGTGGCGCTCGGCGCCAGTGAGGGGAATGGCATGAAGTATGCGATTGGTTTGGACTATGGCACGAACTCCGTGCGGTGTCTGATTGTTGACGTGGCCGATGGTCGTGAACTGGGGACGTGCGTATATGGCTACGAGACGGGCGAGGCGGGGATCATTCTCGACTCGGCCGATCATAATGTCGCGCGTCAGAATCCCGCCGACTACCTCAACGGGGTCGAGGTAACCATTGCCGGAGCGATAGCGGAAGCGAAGCAGGCCGAGCCGAAGTTCGACCCGAAAGACGTTGTCGGGATCGGGGTCGACACCACCGGTTCGACGCCCTTGCCGGTCGACAAAGACGGCACGCCCCTGGCGTTGCTCGATGCCTTCAAGGACAACCCCAACGCGCACGCCTGGCTCTGGAAGGACCACACCGGTTACGCCGAAGCGGCCGAGATTACGGAACTGGCCGCGCAGGATCGTCCCGAGTACCTGGCCAAGTGCGGCGGCACGTATTCTTCGGAGTGGTTCTTCAGCAAGATCCTGCATTGCCTGCGGGTCGATGCGAAGGTGTTCGACGCCGCGTATACCTGGGTCGAGCATGCCGACTGGTTGCCCGCGGTCCTGACCGGGACCGATGCGCCTGAGAAGCTGCGGCGCTGTCGTTGTGCGGCCGGGCACAAGGCCATGTTCAACGATGATTGGGGTGGCTATCCTGACGCCGAGTTCCTCGGAAAGCTCGATCCGAAGCTGGGCCAACTGCGCCAGACGCTGAGTGACAAGACCTACGCGGTCGATGAGGCGGCCGGCAAATTGACCCACGCATGGGCGGCCAAGCTGGGGCTGACCGCCGGTATCCCCGTTGCGATGGGGGCCTTCGATGCCCATCTCGGGGCTGTCGGGTCGGGGATCAAAGCAGGGGTGCTCGTCAAAATCATCGGGACCAGCACGTGTGATATGGTGGTGGCGCCGAGCAGTTCGAAGCTGCCCGACATTCCCGGTATTTGCGGCATCGTCGATGGTTCGATTCTGCCTGGCTTCTACGGTTTGGAAGCAGGCCAGTCGGCCGTGGGGGACATCTTCAACTGGTTCGTCAACTACATCCAGCCCGGTGGCAAAGAGGCCGGGTCTCACGAAGCCTTGACGAAGAAGGCGGCCCAGCTCAAGCCCGGACAGTCCGGTCTGCTGTCGCTCGATTGGAACAACGGCAACCGCACGATCCTCGTCGATCAGCGTCTGACCGGTCTGCTGCTGGGCCAGACGTTGCACACCAGGCCCGAAGAGATCTATCGCGCCCTGGTGGAGGCGACCGCCTTCGGGGCGCTGACCATCATCAATCGCTTTGCCGAGTACGGCGTCGAGATCGCCGAGGTGGTCAACTGCGGCGGCATCTCCGAGAAGAACGCCATGCTCATGCAGATCTACGCCGATGTCACGGGGCGGGAGATGAAGATCTCACGCTCGGCCCAGACCTGTGCCCTGGGCTCGGCCATCGCCGCGGCCGTGGTCGGCGGCGCCCATGCCGGCTTCGACGCGGCCCAGACCGCGATGTGCGGCATCAAGGAAACCACCTTCAAGCCGATTCCTGAGAATCATCAGGTCTATCAGCGGCTCTACAAGCTCTATCGGCAACTCCATGACGGATTCGGGCTCAAGGACGATGCGATCGCGATGGGCAACGTCATGAAAGAGCTGCTCGACATCAAAGAGAAAGCGAACGCCTAACGATGTATCACAAGCTCAAGCAGCAAGTCTACGACGCGAACATGGCGTTGCAGCGGCACGGTCTGGTTGTCTTCACCTGGGGCAACGTGTCCGGCATCGACCGCGCCGCCGGTGTCGTGGCGATCAAACCCAGTGGCGTCCGCTACGAGGATTTGACGGCCGAGAGCATCGTTGTGCTCGATCTGGAAGGCCACGTGGTCGAAGGGGACCTGCGGCCTTCCTCCGATACGCCGACCCACCTGGAACTGTACCGCGCTTTCGCAGGCGTGGGGGGCATCTGCCACACGCACTCGACGCATGCCACGATGTGGGCCCAGGCCCAGCGTGACATTCCCTGTCTGGGGACAACACACGCCGATCATTTCTACGGTTCGATCCCGGTCACCGCCCCGATGACCGCGGCCGAGATCGAGCGGGACTACGAGGCCAACACGGGCAAGGTGATTGTCCGTCGTTTCGAGGGCCTCGATCCCATGCAGATGCCGGCCGTGCTGGTGGCCAATCACGGCCCGTTCACGTGGGGCGATTCAGCCGCCGCGTCGGTTAAGAATGCCGTCGTGTTGGAAGAGGTCGCCAAGATGGCGCAGGGGGCGCTGGCCATCAATCCGGAGCAGCAGGCCATCGCGCAGGCGCTGCTGGACAAGCACTACCTACGAAAACACGGTGAGAACGCCTATTACGGCCAAGCCTAGAGGAGAACCGAAATGAAGAAACTCACTTTTGGCGTCATTGTTGGCAACCGCGGATTCTTCCCCGATGTGCTGGCGAAGGAGGGGCGCAAGGACATCTTACGTGTGCTCAAAGAGAATGGTTATGCTACGGTGGCACTGCCCACGACGGAGACCAAATACGGGGCCGTAGAGACGTTCGAGGAAGCGGCGAAATGCGCGGCCCTGTTTGCTTCGAAGGCCGACAAGATTGACGGCATCATCGTATCGCTGCCCAACTTCGGTGACGAGAAGGGCGTGGCCGAAGCGATCAAACGCAGCGGTCTGAAGGTTCCCGTGTTGATCCAGGCCGAAGAAGACGAGATCAGCAATATGGCGATGGGCCGCCGACGGGATTCCTTCTGCGGCAAGATCAGCGCCTGTAGTAATCTTCGTCAGGCGGGTATTCCCTTTACCCTGACCGATTCACACACGGTCAAGGTCACGTCCGAAGAGTTCAAAGAGGACCTGGATCGCTTCGCCGCGATCTGCCGCGTGGTGCGCGGACTGCGCCACGTTCGCTTCGGGGCGATCGGAAGCCGCCCGGCCGCTTTCAATACGGTGCGCTACAGTGAGAAGATTCTGGAGTTTGCCGGGATCGCCGTCGAGCCGGTGGATCTGTACGAGATCCTGGGCAGGGTCGATCGCCTGGCCGATAACGATCGAGGGGTCAAGACCAAGCTCAACAAGATCAAGAACTACACCGACGTGAAAACCATCCCGGCCGAAGGCCTGCTCAAGATGGCCAAGTTCGGGTACGTGATCGATAAGTGGGTCAAAGAGAACCAACTGTCCGGCACGGCGATTCAGTGCTGGACGGCGCTGGAGGAGTTCTTCGGCATCGTGCCCTGCACCCTGATGAGCATGATGAGTGAGTCGTTGATGCCCAGTGCCTGCGAAGTGGACATCACCGGGTTGCTGGCCATGTACATTCTGCAACTGGCTGGCGGCACGCCCAGCGCGCTGTTGGATTGGAACAACAATTTCGAGGGCGACCCGGACAAGTGCGTCCTGTTCCATTGCAGCAATCTGCCCAAGTCGTTCTTCCAGGAGGACCGGATGGACTTCCAGGAGATCATTGCCGGTTCCGTGGGCAAAGAGAATACGTATGGAACCATTGTCGGACGAATCAAAGCCGCCCCCGCGACGTTCTGCCGGACCAGTACGGACGATGTGGAAGGGCAACTCCGCGTCTACGTCGGCGACGGCCAGTTCACCAACGACGAGCTCGAGACCTTCGGTGGCTACGGCGTGATGCAGATCGACAACCTCCAGATGTTGTTGAACTACATCTGTCAAATGGGCTTCGAGCATCATGTGGCCGTCAATATGTCGGAGACCGCCGACGCGATTGCCGAAGCACTGGGCAACTACATGGGCTGGGATGTCTACCGGCATATCTGACAATCCGGATACTGTGGTAGGTGGTCGGCGCGACCGAACGGTTCGGCGCGGCGCGAAATCGGGTGCTAGTGACGTGATGGAAACACATGGCTGAGAGGACCCGCCCCAGAAAATCCGTGAAAGTCGGCAGCGGCAGGACGCCGTCGGTGCTGCTGTTCGTTGAAACCTCGCGCGAGTTTGGGCGCGGTTTGCTCTATGGGATCGCCCGCTATTCGCGCCTGCACGGGCCGTGGCGCGTGTACCGGCGCTCGGCCGGTCTGGAATCGGCTTTCCCCGAGTGGCGCGAGCTGAAGATTGACGGGGCGATCGTGCGCGATGTCAACATGGCCGGCAGTCTTGCCGGTTCGGGATTTCCTTTGATCTTCGCCCAGCACAACCGGGAGAGCTACGCACCCTTCCCCGCGATTATTACCGACAGTGCGGCCATTGGCTGCATGGCGGCCGAGCACTTCCTGGAGCGCGGCTTCGAGCATTTCGCCTATTGCGGCCTCGACGAATTCGTCTGGTCCAGGTTGCGCGCCCATCATTTCTGCCAGCGACTGGAACAATCGCATTTCCACGTCAACCTCTACCAGCGCCCCAAAACGCGGGCCAAGCGGGCCTGGAAGAGCGAGCAGGACCTTATCTCCGAATGGCTCAAGACGCTGCCGAAGCCGGTGGCCCTGATGTGCTGCAACGACGACCGGGCGCTCCAGGTGATCGAGGCCTGTAAGCTGGCGGAATTGTACGTACCCGATCAGGTGGCTGTCTTAGGGGTGGACAACGACGTTCTGATCTGCGATCTGGCGGACCCGCCCATCTCGAGCATTGCGCTCAATACGGAAATGGCCGGGCATGAGGCCGCTCAGTTGTTGGATCGCTTGATGAGCGGCGAGAAGATGGCCGGCCAGGAGGTCAGCGTGCGGCCGACGCACATCGTGACGCGCATGTCCACGGATATGCTGGCCGTGACCGACCCGGAAGTGGCGGCCGCCGTCCGTTTCATCCGGCGCCACCCCAGCCGCATGATGCAGGTCAACGACGTGGTGGAGGCGACCAGCGTTTCGCGCCGCGTGTTGGAGAAACGCTTCAAAGCGATTCTGCGCCGCTCCGTGTACCAGGAGATTCGTCGCGTGCGCGTCAGCTACATCATTGAGTTGCTGGTGGGCACGGACATGAGCATTACCGAGATCGCCGTCAAGTCGGGCTTCGACGGCGTCGAGCACATTTCACGCTATTTCCGCAAGGAAACAGGAACCAGCCTGCGCGAATACCGCAAGCGGCGCGGCCCGAAGTAGTGGCCGGTGCGGTTCGCACAGGGACATCGAAAAAAGGGAAATCGTATGACGCGGCACATGTTGTCAATTTTGCTGGTCGTGGCTCTCTTCGCTGGGGGTTGTCACATGCTGAAGTCCGAACCGTCCGTGCAATGGACGCCGAGCGAAGCGAACGCATGGTATGCCGAGCAGCCCTGGCTGGTCGGCTGTAACTTCGGTCCCAGCACCGCCATCAACCAGTTGGAAATGTGGCAGGCCGAGACGTTCGACCCCGAGACCATCGACAAGGAGCTGGCCTGGGCCGAGCAGCTTGGCTTCACCAGCATCCGCGTCTATCTCCACCACATGCTTTGGAAACAACACGCCCGCGGCTTCCTCCATCGCCTGGAAGATTTTCTCGACATTGCCGACGCGCACCACATTGGGGTGATGTTCGTCCTGCTCGACGGGGTCTGGGATCCTTTCCCTCAGCTAGGCGAGCAGCGCGAGCCCAAGCCGCACGTCCACAATTCCGGCTGGGTCCAGAGCCCCGGCGTGAAGATTCTCCGCGATCCCGAACGGCACGACGAACTGAAAGGCTACATCAAGGGCATCATCGGTCACTTCCGCAAGGATCCGCGCGTGCAGGCGTGGGACATCTTCAACGAGCCGGACAACATCAACCGTCCGGCGTACGTGAACTATGAACCTGAGAACAAGGCCGAGCTGTCGCTCATGCTCCTGAAGAAAGCCTTTGCCTGGGCCCGCGAAGCCAGGCCTACCCAGCCGATCACGGCCGCGGTGTGGGCGGGCGACTGGTCCGAAGGCAAACTCTCTCCGATCAACGAGTTCATGCTGGAGAACTCGGATGTCATCACCTTTCACTGCTACTCGGATCTGGCCCAGGCCCAGGCTCGCGTCGCGAGTCTCAAACGCCACAACCGTCCGCTCATTTGTACCGAGTACATGGCGCGGCCGGCCGGCAGCACCTTCGAGGACATCCTGCCCTATTTCAAAGAGCAGAACATCGGCGCCTACAACTGGGGCTTCGTCGCCGGCAAGACACAGACGATCTATCCGTGGGATTCCTGGACGAAAGAGTATACCGCCGAGCCTCCGGTTTGGTTCCACGACATCTTCCGCGCCAACGGCGCGCCATACGATCCCAACGAAGTGCGGCTGATCAAGAAACTCACCGGCAAGGCGAATTGAGGATAGGACACACGTCGTTCTTCTAGCGCCGGGCTAGCTGCTCGATCGCGTCATCCAGGCGTGGCGCCAGGGCGGGCCATTCGAAACGCTTGAGTTGTTTCCTGATCGTGCGAGCACGTTCATACAGGGATACACCCCGCGCCAACGATTGGATGGCCTCGGTCAGCTTCTGAGCCAAACCTTTGGGCGTGCCGTCATAGAAGACGCAGGCAGAGTCACTGATATCGGGCTGATCGAAGATCTCGGGGTACGCCAGGCGCCGGGGCAGGAGCGGGCAGGCGCCGGCCAGGGTTGCCTCGATGGCACTGAGGCCAAAGAACTCGTGGTCGGCTGTGGAGACGAAGACATCGGCCTGCCCCAGGGCGGCGGCATAATCGTTGCGGTTTTTCTGATAGCCCCAGTGGTCGATGCAATCGGCGAACTCGCTCTGCGCCTGGGCGAAGACCTTGGGGCTCTCACGAAACTGCTCCCCGATGACACTGATGCGAAAGGCTGCCCCGCGTGACTTGAGCATGCGCAAGGCGGCGAAAAAGTCCTCCGGGTTCTTGTCATGCTCCCAGCGTGCAGCCCAGAGGATGCGCGCCGGACCAGGCTGCCTTGCGCCACGCTCGGGCCAGGGGCTCACCCCCGGCGGGTGCACCTGGGCCTGGCGTCGGATGCGCTCGACCGCATCGATTGGCTGATGGTCGGGCATGCGCCGCAGGAATCCGTCCAGGGCCGTGAGGAAGGAATCGCGGTGAAACGCGGAATTGAACCACACAGCGCCCGCCGCCAGGGCGCTGGTCATGTTGGTCATGGCGAACTGATAGTCACGCTCACTCTCGAGACGCACTGGGTACGTCAGTTGGTTCTCATGGAAGTAGCACACTGTGGGCAGCGTGCCTGGCACGCCACCGACGAGCCCACGAAACTCGGCCAGGTTGAGCATGTCCGAGCAGAACAACGCGTCCCAGCTCTGGCCCTGTGCGAGGTGGGACCGCACGTCGTCGGCAAACGTCAGAGCCGCGTGGCGCATGCGCCATTTCCATTTGTACGGCGGCAATTGCAGCACCGTCCAGCCGTGACGACTGGCTGCGGACCAGCCATCCAGAGAGGCCTGATGGCTACCACCGTAGTAGGGTTCCAAGGCGAGAATCTGCATAAGAATTACTCAGAAGCCGGTTCGGGAGTGGACGTGGGGCTCGTTTCGGGACATCTCAGGACGCCACCCAGTCATACTCGATCTCCAGCGTCAGTTTGTGCTGGGCTTCTTCCCTGGCCAGGCCCAGCAGGGTCTCACGGAACTCGTCTTTCTCGGCGATCGACGCCAGATTCATGTAGAGCCGGAAGGAGGCCTTCTCTCGCTTCATGGCGATCACCAGCAGATCGGCATAGTTCATCTCCGCGCTCGGCCTGGCATCGTGCACCGTCTCGGCGATTTCGAGGCTGCCGATCTCCTCCGTGATGAGCGTGGCCTCACCGGCCTTGATCGCCTCCAACCGCAGCGCGTGCTGCTGTTCGTCGATCGCGAAGCCCTCGATGAGCCGGCGCAGATCGGGTCTGCTGACGCGCCGGGCCAGGTCCACGTAGAAATCGTGGGCCTCGTTCTCCTGGACGATGGCGAAATCCAGCAGGTCGTTGATTGAGCGGAATCTTGGCATTGGCATCCTCAGTTGACCTATCTCAACCCATCGGCAAGCCCAGGCGAAGCTGGACCGCCACGCCCAAGTCTATCGGGGCCAGGGCAAAATGCAAGACGGTCGTCACCTTGAGCGTAAGGGCCTATAAAGGCAGGCCTTACGTAACAGAAAGACCCTTCTGGCCTTCCACGTCGAGTGGCTTGGTGGGGTTTTTGCTTGGCATCCGGGTCGCTGGTAAGGTAAAATTGAGCAGGTTTTTGTAGGGAGGTTACCATGAATGCCAAGTCTACCGCGTGTCGCTGTCATCCCGAGCGGAAAGCCTTCACCCTGATCGAACTTCTGGTGGTGATCGCCATTATCGCCATTCTGATGGCGATTCTGATGCCGGCGCTGAATCGGGCTCGCGAGCAGGGCCGCCGGGCGGCATGCATGGGCAATCTCAAGCAACTGGGATTGGCCTGGATCATGTACGCCGATGCGAATGACGACAAGATCGTCAACGGTGCCGCCGGCTACAGTTATGTCGATACGGGCTGGGGCGATCACGGCAAGGAACGCGCCTGGATGGGACGCGTCTGGCACGACAACTACGGCGCGGGCGAACAATTGCCTGAAGAGGAGCAGCGGGAAGGCATCATGGAGGGGGCGTTGTGGCCCTATGTCAAGCAGGTGAAGCTCTATCGGTGTCCCACCGGCCGTCGTGGCGAGTTGGTGACCTACGGGATTATGTTTTCGATGAACGCCGTCGAGCATGATGAGGTCAAGGGAGAAAGGGAAACGCACATCAAGCGTCGTAGCCAGATTCACAGTCCCGCTCCCTCACTGCGGCTGGTGTTCATCGACGAGGGGTGGATGACGCCGGATGCCTTCGCCGTTTACTTTCGGACCGAGGCGTGGTGGGATGACCCGCCCGTCCGGCATGGTGACGGGACCAACGTGTCATTTGCCGACGGCCACGCCGAGCACTGGAAATGGAGAGGCACCGATACGATCAAGCACGCCAGGAATCTGGAGTTGGGTCACAGCGGCGCTGGCTGGACACCTGAAAGCGACCAGGGTTTCGATGACCTGTATCGCATACAGAAGGGCTGTTGGGGCCGGCTGGGATATGAGCCCAGCCACTAAAGCGCCGTCGCCGTGCGGTGCGGACCGACAGGAATGTCTGCGGCGAACCTGCAAAGCACAAAATCGTATGTTTTCCGATAACCTCCAGTGTGCTCGGTTCTCTGGGGAGTGCCCGTCACTGGAGGGATACAGGATTGTCGTTGCTTTGCTGGGTTTTGGCATGTATCTTGCAAACGAAGTACTCGGGGATCGGCTCATGCCGTTGCCCCCGTACAATTGTGTAGGGATTTGGTAGGGAGGTTGCTATGAATTTCAAGCCCACGGCATGTTGCCGCCGCGTCAGGGCCAGCGCTTTTACGCTCATCGAACTGTTGGTGGTGATCGCTATTATCGCGATCCTGATGGCTATTCTCATGCCCGCCTTGAACCGGGCCCGGGAGCAGGGCCGCCGGGCCGCCTGCCTGAGCAACCTCAAGCAGTTGACCCTGGCCTGGATGATGTACTGCGACGAGAACGATGACAAGATTGTCAACGGGGCCGCGGGGTTTGGCAATACGACCTCTACGTGGGGCGAGCATGCGAACGAGCGGGCCTGGATCGAAGTCAACGCTTTCGGCCCCGACGTCGACTGGGATACGCGGATCCAGCAGATCATGGATGGGGCCTTGTATCCCTACACCAAGAACGTCAGCGTCTACCGCTGCCCCACGGGAAAACGTGGCGAGGCGGTGACCTATGCCACGGCGTTTTCGATGAACGCGGTCAATCATCCCTGGAGCCAGGGGATCAAAGGGGCGCACGTGAAGATGCGCAATGAGATCAAGCCCAACCCCGCGACGCGTTTCGTTTACATTGACGAGGGCAGCCTGTCGCCGGACGCGTTCGCCGCCTACATCCACCTGGAACAGTGGTTTGACAGCCCGCCGATTCGGCACGGCAACGGCACCAACCTCTCTTTTGCTGACGGTCACGCCGAGTATTGGAAGTGGAAGGGCCGCGAAACAGTGGCCCAGGGCAAGGACGACGAAGAAAACAACGTGACCACCGGGTTCGTTCCGGAGACCCAGGAAGGCTACGAGGATCTCTATCGCATCCAGAGAGCCTGCTGGGGCCGGCTGGAATACGAGCCCAGCCATTGAGCGAGGTGGCTCTGAAATAGGCGATGGACATACAAAAATGTCTCTAGTTGGCTCGTAATCTACAAAGTTGTGTATTCCGTCGCGATCTCGACGCCGTGCTGTCGTACTATAAGTGCCTTTCATCAAAGACACTATGGCATTATTGCCTCACTTCGTGACTCTGGCACACCTCTTGTAACTAGCCCTCACCAATGTGTGGGTCTCTGCCATGCGCGTGCAGCGGCCCAAGGAACATGTCGAATGATGGCCCGACGTGGAGGCACAGAAGTGATGGCGAAACAACAAGGTATCTCTACCCTCAGATCAGGCTGGATGCCTGTCGCGATACTGCTCTTGCTACTGTCGGCGACAGGGATGGCGTCCGCCGAAGAAGAGGCCGTGACGGTCGAACAGGTCGCTCAGGGTCTGAGCACTGTCTGGGTGCTGGTGGGGGCGTTTTTGGTCTTTTTCATGCAGGCTGGTTTCGGCATGGTCGAAGCGGGCTTCATCCGGGCCAAGAATGCCTGTAACATTCTGACGAAGAACTTCCTCGATTTCTGCATGGCCTCGCTGGGGTTCTTCATCATTGGCTATGGGCTCATGTTTGGTGAAGGAAACAGCTTCATGGGGCTCAAGGGCTGGTTTCTGTTGGGTCTGGAGCCGACGATGGCCGGGATTCCGCTGTACGCGTTCTGGCTGTTTCAGGCGGCGTTCTGCGGTGCGGCCGCGACGATCGTGGCCGGCGGTATGGCCGAACGCATGAAGTTCCCGGCCTATCTGATCTATTCGTTCATCATCTCTGCTCTGATTTATCCGATCGTGGGGCATTGGATCTGGGGTGGGGGCTGGCTGGCCACGATGGGCTTCGGAGATTTCGCCGGCTCGACGGTGGTCCACACGGTTGGGGGCTTTGCCGCCCTGGCGGGGACGTCGATCCTCAAGCCGCGGGTAGGCAAGTACAGTCTCGATGGCAAACCCAACGTTCTGGCCGGTCACAACATCCCGATGGCCTCTCTAGGCGTGTTCATTCTCTGGTTCGGCTGGTTTGGCTTCAACGCCGGCTCAACCCTGGGCGTCGGCGATGGCTCGGCCATCGGCTTGGTTGCCATGAACACCAATCTGGCCGCGGCCACGGGCGGGATCGCGGCCATGCTGACGGTGTGGAAGCGGTTTGGCAAGCCGGACCTGTCGATGGCCATGAACGGGGCGTTGGCCGGTCTGGTCGCGATCACGGCTCCGTGCGCCTTCGTAGAGCCTTGGGCGGCGTTGGTCATCGGGGCCGTCGGCGGGTATATCGTGGTGCGGGGCGTCGAGTTTCTGGACCGGCTGCGGGTCGACGATCCGGTGGGTGCCGTTCCGGTACATGGCATGTGCGGCGTGTGGGGTACGCTGGCGGTCGGCTTGTTCGGCAAATCCTCGCTCGGACTGGCTCACAACGGCCTGGTCTACGGCGGCAACCCGACCCAATTCGGCATCCAGATGCTGGGCAGCCTCGTGACGGTTGGCTTCGTGCTGATAACGATGGGGGCCGTGTTCAAACTGATCGACAAGACGATTGGCCTGCGGGTCAGCCGGGAAGAGGAATTGCGGGGGCTCGACATCGGTGAGCACGGTATGGAAGCCTACGCCGGATTCCAGATCTTCACGACCAGCTAGCCGACGCACACAGGGAGCAAGACCATGAAACTGATAGTTGCCTATATTCAGCCGCACAAGCTCAATGATGTTAAGCAGGCCTTGTACCAGGCAGAGGTCCACAAGATGTCCGTGACTAACGCCCTGGGCTGCGGCGCTCAGCATGGGTACGAGGAGAGCTACCGCGGCATCAAGTTCGAAGTGAATTTGCTCAAGAAAGTCAGAATCGAGATCGCGGTCAATGAGGAGTTCGTGGAACAGACTGTGGACGCGATCGTGGCAGGGGCCCGCTCCGGCCAGATCGGTGACGGCAAGATTCTGGTGTCCGATCTGGTCGAGTGTGTTCGCATTCGCACGGGTGAACGCGGCAAGGAAGCCATTGGATAGTGCCTCGGCGCTCGCGTAGACGCCGGGACATTTAGCATTCATTACACCATCGTTGTCTGTGTCCCCTGTTGGATGCAGGCTTAAGGCCCCGTCCTCGCCAGGACGGGGCCGTTTTCCATCCAGCCACACAAGCTACATAAATGTAACTGATAGCGGGGCGGAACTACAAAATTGTAGGTCTATAAAAACGGCGTCCTTCTAGTAGGTGGCCTGTAAGTGCTTATTTGGAAATGGTTTGCAGTTATGTTGTGGGGGTATTGCCGGTGTGGCACGGCAGTTGCGTAAGCGACATATGGGACAGTGGGCAAGGTGTCCAACAGATCACGGCATAGGCAACGATGGAGTACAACGTGATGGCGAAAGCAACGTGGCGCAACATGCGTCCTGACAAGTCCTTTTCCGGGCGACAGCCCGGCCGAGGGAAGGTCCAGGCAGCCATTTCTCAGGTGGTCCGAAGGCCACCGAACGGAACCGGCCGCGTCTGCATCGGTCCGTGCCTAACGACGATCCATAATTTCCTGATCTCGGGGCAGCGACTCTGCTGCTGGCGGATCCGCGGCGGATTGATCGACGCATGGGTGCTGCCGCACGCACGGGGGTGGAGATGCTCCTCGGTTACGCCATACCCGACATACAGTGCCGCTCGACGTGTGGGAAGCGATACGCGGCGGCGGACTGACAATGCAATCCGTAGCGTTGTTTTTGGAAGGTAGACAGAAATGACACCAAAAGAGTTCTTCGAATTTGCCAAGAAACATGGCGCCCGCATGATGGATCTCAAATTCGTCGACATGCTCGGTACGTGGCAGCACTGCTCGTACCCGATCGAGGCGATCAACGAGAGCGTCTTCGACGAGGGCCTGGGCTTTGACGGCTCGTCCATCCGTGGTTGGCAGGAGATCCACCAGTCGGACATGATGGCGGTGTGCGATCCCAACACCGCCGTGATCGATCCGTTCTTTGCCGAGCCAACGGTCAGCGTGATCGCCGATATCGTCGACCCCGAGACCCGGGAGATGTACGACAAGTGTCCGCGTACGGTGACGAAGCGCGCCGCCGAGTACCTCAAGAAGACGGGTATTGCCGACACGTGTTTCATTGGCCCGGAGCCGGAGTTCTTCATCTTTGACGAAGTGCGGTACGAGCAGAATCAGCACACCGGCTACTACAGCATCGATTCGGTCGAAGGCTCCTGGAACACGGCTCGTTTCGAAGAACCGAACCTGGGCTACAAGCCCAGCTACAAGGGTGGATACTTCCCGGTCAGCCCGACGGATACCTATCACGACCTGCGCGGTGAGATGGTTTACGAGATGATGAAGCTCGGCATTGTCATCGAAGCCCATCACCACGAGGTGGCCACTGCCGGCCAGGCCGAGATCGATATGGAGTTCAAAGAACTGACGAAGATGGGCGATCAGTTCATGTGGTACAAGTACGTGATCAAGAACGTCGCCAAGCGGCACGGTAAGACCGTCACGTTCATGCCCAAGCCGGTCTTCGAGGATAACGGCAGTGGCATGCACAGCCACATTTCCCTGTGGAAGGGTGGCGATACCCTGATGGCCGGCGACGGTTACGCCGGTCTGAGTGAGCTGGCCCTTCACGGTATCGGCGGCATTCTCAAGCACGCCCCGACGATCCTGGCCTTTGCGGCCCCGACGACCAATTCATACCGTCGTCTGGTGCCCGGGTTCGAGGCTCCGGTGAACCTGGTGATGAGCGCTCGCAACCGGTCGGCGTCGGTCCGCATTCCGATGTACTCGAGCAGCCCCAAGGCCAAACGGGCCGAGTTCCGTTGTCCCGATCCGACGGCCAACGGTTATCTGGCCTGGCCGGCCATGCTGATGGCGATGCTCGACGGCATCCAGAACAAAATCGATCCGGGCCAGCCGCTCGACAAAAACATCTACGAGCTGGAAGGCGAAGAACTGGCAGCGATTCCGAAGGTGCCGGGCTCGCTGGCCGAGTCGATCGATGCCCTGGAGAAAGACCACGAGTTCCTCAAGGCCGGTGGCGTGTTCACCGATGCCCTGATCGGCTCGTGGATCAAGTGGAAGCGCGAGGAAGAGTTGGCTCCGCTGGCTCTGCGGCCGCATCCGCACGAGTTCTCCCTGTACTACGACAGTTGATCAACGCGCGGCACGCCGAGAGGTACCAGGCGTGGTCGTGTGACTATGAAAGGTGTTTGCTGCACAGCGTTGTGCAGTTGGCATTGGGTTGTGGGTGAGGCTTGCAAGACGCTGGCCAATTCTGCTGGGGAATGGCCAGTGAACGCGAGCCTCACCCCTTATTCTATGAGAACCGATGATCGGAAAGGAGTTTGGCAGCGATACTTCAGACCGGCAGTTCGTCGAAGAGGGGCAGGTCCTCTTCGTCGGGCAGCGGCGCTGGAGCCGGAACCCCCAAGGCCTCGAGCCCGCCGGGCTGGCCGGCTTGCCGTAACAGCCGTCTGAATTCGCGCAGCAGCTTGTTGGTGTTCCACTGGCCGTAACGGCAAGTCCAGTCTTTTTGCAGGCGCAGAAAGGTTTGGCAGAGGATGTATCGTCGCTCTTCCGGTGCCAGTCGCTTCATCAGCAAACTCCGTATGATCCAATATCGAACGGACCGCGCAAAAGCAAATCCGCCAATCTCGTAAGATGAGCTTGAGTCGGTGCGGTTTCTATGGCATGATTTTATGCGCTGGCTGGGCAATTTTCAATCGTCGTCTTGGAAACATCTCGGCATACCTTTTTTCGGGATGTGTGGACCGATGAGCCAGCGGCGGAGATCGTATCAACAGCCGATGGGCGATAAACGAAAGCAAAGAAGGGCGACCGAACCGAGAAGGGGGGCCGCCGGTATAGTTTATTCAATCGAAGTAAAAACGAACCTGATGGTGATTGAGGAGTCTGACGATGTCTGAGAAGGTGACCGGGGTGTTTGGCTGTAACGTGTTCAACGAGGCAACGATGCGCGAATGCCTCCCGAAGAACGTGTTCAAGTCGCTCAAGCTTACTCTGGATGGCAAGCAGCCGCTCGACCCGGCGACGGCTGATGTGATCGCTAACGCCATGAAGGACTGGGCGATTAGCAAGGGCGCCACGCATTTCTGTCATTGGTTCCAGCCGATGACGGGTCTGACCGCCGAGAAGCATGACGCGTTCATTTCGCCGACTTCGGATGGCAAGACCATCATGGAGTTCAGTGGCAAGGAGTTGACGCAGGGCGAGCCGGACGCGTCGTCGTTCCCGTCCGGCGGGCTGCGGGTGACGTTCGAGGCCCGCGGCTACACGGCCTGGGACTGCACCTCGCCTGTTTTCGTCAAGGCCGACGGCAAGAACATCACGCTCTATATCCCCAGTGCCTTCTGCTCCTACACGGGCGAGTCGCTGGACAAGAAGACGCCGCTGCTGCGTTCCATGGATGCCCTCAACAAGCAAGCCTTGCGCGTACTCAAGGCCCTGGGCAATACCACGACCAGCCGTGTCACGGCGACCATGGGACCCGAGCAGGAATACTTCCTGATCGATCGCTCGTTCTACGACGAGCGTTTGGACCTGGTTTTGGCCGGCCGCACCCTGTTCGGCGCCAAACCCCCGCGCGGGCAGGAACTGGACGATCACTACTTCGGCTCGTTACACGAGCGCGTGGCCAGTTTCATGAACGAGGTGAACACCGAACTGTGGAAGCTGGGCGTGACCGCCAAGACCCAGCACAACGAAGTCTCACCCGCCCAGTACGAGTTGGCGCCGGTCTTCTCCACGGTGAACGTGGCCACCGATCATAACCAATTGACGATGGAGACGCTTCAGAAGGTGGCGCGGCGACACGATTTCGTCTGCCTCCTACACGAGAAACCCTTTGCCGGCGTCAACGGTTCGGGCAAGCACAACAACTGGAGCATGGTGACCGACGACGGGATCAACCTGCTCGATCCGGGGGATACGCCCCACGATAACATGGTCTTTCTCGTGATGCTGTGTGCCGTGGTCAGCGCGGTCGATCGCCATGCCACGCTCCTGCGAGCCAGTGTCGCCAACTCGGGCAACGAGCATCGACTCGGCGCCAACGAAGCTCCGCCGGCCATCGTGTCCGTGTTCCTGGGCGATCAATTGAGCGACATTTTCAAACAACTGGCCAAGGGCCCGGCCAAGACGAGCCGCCGGGGCGGGCAACTGAAGCTGGGCGTCTCGACGCTGCCGCCGCTGCCGAAGGATTGCACCGATCGCAACCGCACCTCGCCCTTCGCCTTCACGGGCAACAAGTTCGAGTTTCGCATGGTGGGCTCGACCCAGTCGGTCTCGGGGCCGAACTTCGTCCTCAACACGATCGTGGCCGACGTGCTCAGCGAAATGGCCGACGCTCTGGAGAAAGCCGGCGACGTCAAGAAGACGGCCCAGAAGCTGCTGCGGGACATCGCGGTCAAGCACAGCAGCATCGTCTTCAACGGCGACAACTACGCCGCCAGTTGGGTGAGCGAGGCCGAGAAACGCGGACTGCCCAACATTCGTTCAACGGTGGAGTCGCTCGCGACCATTCCTTCCAAAGAGAATCTCGCCCTGTTCAGCAAGCACGGCGTGCTCTCCAAGCACGAGCTCAAGGCCCGCACCGAGATCCTGCTGGAAGGTTACAGCATGCAGATCAACATCGAGGCCGGGACGATGCTGAACATGGCCAAGCGGCAGATCCTGCCGTCCTGTTGCGATTACGCCGCTAACCTGGGCAACTCCGTGGCGGCGGTGACCGGAGCCGGTGTCAATGCCGACACCCAGATCAAGATGCTTCAGAAAGTGTGCGACCTGATCACGGAATTGGAGGCCGGGATCGAGGTGTTGGAGAAGGCGAAGGACAAGGCGGCCGGCACCAAGGGATCTCAGAAGCAGGCGGAAAGCTACCGCGATAACGTGATTCCGGCGATGAACGCCGTTCGCGCGGCGGCCGACGAGTTGGAAATGATCGTCGACGCGGACCTGTGGCCGCTGCCGACGTATGCGGAAATGCTGTTCATGAGGTAGTCTCGCGCCGGATCACGGCGCCGCGGACCTCGAGTCAAATGAAAAGCCCGGGTCGATCCTGTAGCGGATTGACCCGGGCTTGTCTTTTTCGTGTGAAGCGGCCCTGAACTCAGAACCGTCAGATGCGATGATCCTCGCGAACGAAACCGCGGCAACCGCCGGCCAGGCTGGTGCTCCAGTCCTTGGGCGGAGTGATTCTCTTGAGCTTGTCAGTCTGGCCGATGTTGGTCAGACGCTTGTAAATCAGTTGCCAGGCACATTCGAGGTCGGGCCTCACTTCGCAGCGGTCTTCGCGCGAGCCGCCGCAGGGACCGTTCAGCAGGTGCTTGGCGCAACGAGTGATCGGGCAGATACCCCCGAAGTCGGCCAAGACGCACGCACCGCACGAGGCACATTTCTCGTGCCAGACGCCGCGCTCTTCCAGGATCCCCAGGAAGACGGTATCGAGACCGGCGTAGACCGGCTTCATGGGATACCGCTCGGCGATGGCCTGCACGCCCGCACGCGGTTGTCCGCCCGGAAACTGCCCTGGATGTATTGGCACTCGTCCTTCTTGCAGGTTACGATCATCACGCCGTGGGCGCCGGATTCGAACGCCTTGACGAGATAGGGGATATTCACCTTGCCCGAGCAGGGCAGGCTGATGACTTTGAGTTCAACGCCGGCCAGGGCGTCTCCGACGTCCCTTAGATCATCCGCCTCGACGCTCGTGGCGCAGGTGAACAGATGAAGCTTGAGTTTCGCACCGTCCATACCGATTCCTTAATTTGCTGCGCGACACCGGGTGAAAGAAGTCGATGGCACTCACGATCCCTGCTCCTCTGGAATGCCAAGGTCGGACACTCGTCTTTTACATGTTAGAGCCATGATAGAAGGTATTAGAAGAATTGAATGCGTCGGTGCCGTGTCCAGATGGGGTCTACGAGTTGGAGGATAGTCCCGACGGACGCAGACGTCGGGGCGGCTTTCGGTCGCGTGCGATGTAAGCCATTGTTTGAAAAGGGGTTGTGGGAAAGGTGGAGTGGGCGCTGTAGCTGGCGGTTTGTGTTTCTCTACCCCTGCTTGTTACAGATGTGTATGTAAGACATTATTTTATGGTTGTTTGCGGTTTCTCTGGTGTTGCACTGGTCGGGCAGAGCGCCAGAGCTGGATTTCGATATGTCTTAGTCGCCAAGTATGCAATGGGGTAATTACAAAATCGATTATACTTATGGTTGTTGTGGTGGCACTATTAGCTGGGTTTATGTTACGTATAACGCTAAAACGGGACACAAAGGATGGCGAAGTGCCGTACAATTTAATACTCTAGGTGGCTGAGTTTGCCAGGGGGTGGGTTGACGATTATCCATCTGAATAGCGGCTATCATTCTGTGTTTGTGGAGTGTCGATGAGTGTGAATCCAAGAAATCAGGGCCTGTACGACCGGCAGTTCGAGCACGACGCCTGTGGCATCGGTGCGGTGGTTGACATTAGCGGTCGGCCGGACCATGCCATTGTCCAGTACGGCAAGCAGGTGCTGAAGAACCTCAGGCATCGTGGCGCCGCCAGTGCCGATAATGTCACCGGTGACGGAGCTGGAATCCTGCTGCAAATTCCCCACGAGCTGTTCGCCAGCGAGTGCCAGGGCAGGGGCATCGTCCTGCCCGAACCGGGGCGGTACGGCGTTGGCATGGTATTTGCCAGTCAAGACGAGGCATTGCAGGCCAAGTGTGACGGGTTGTTGGCCGAGGCGATCGCTCACTACGGCCTCGGAGTCATCGGATGGCGCGACGTACCGACCAAGCCCGATTGCCTGGGGCCGATCGCACTGGCGGCCGAACCCGTGATCAAGCAGGTGTTCATCGACGGCAACGGCCAGACCGATGTCGATCTGGAGCGCCGGCTCTACCTGGCCCGCAAGCGGGCGGAGCGACGTGTCCGGGAGGCGTGTGGCCCGACCGCGGAGGATTTCTACGTCGTCAGCATGTCCTGTCGCACGATCTGCTACAAGGGCATGTTCATGGATTGGCAGTTGTTCGCGTACTATCCCGATCTGGAAGACGAGCGGATGACCTCGGCGCTGTGCATTGTGCATCAGCGTTACAGCACCAACACGTTTCCGAACTGGCGTCTGGCGCAGCCGTTCCGCTGCATTGCCCACAACGGGGAGATCAACACACTCAGCGGCAACCGCAACTCGATGCGGGGCCGCGAGCCCAAAATGGTCTGTCCGACTCTGGGTGACGACCTGACCGACCTGTTTCCGGTCATCGATCCGAACGGCAGCGACTCGGCCGCGTTCGACAACGCTTTGGAGCTGCTGGTGCAGGCCGGGCGCAGCATGCCGCATTCGCTGATGATGATGATTCCGGAGGCGTTTGGGCCCAAGTACCATATCAGTACTGACAAGCGTGCTTTCTACGAGTATCACGCCTCGGTCATGGAGCCCTGGGACGGTCCGGCGGCGATGGTGTTCACCGACGGACGCATCATTGGTGGTACCCTGGACCGCAACGGTTTGCGCCCCTGTCGCTACCTGGTAACCAAGGACGGCTTGGCGATCATCGGCAGTGAAGCCGGGGTGGTCGACGTGCCATCCGAGCAGATCAGTGCCAAGGGACGTCTGCGGCCCGGACACCTCTTCCTGATCGATACCGTCGAAGGGCGGATCATCTCGGACAACGAGAGCAAAAGCAAGATTGCCCGCCAGACGCCTTACCGGCGCTGGCTGGAGGAGAACCGCATCGAGTTGCGCGGGCTCTTCGACGCGCCCGACCCGATCGAGACCGACCCGGCCGACACGATCAAAAAGATGCGGGCCTTTGGCTATACGACGGAAGAGAAGCGCATTATCCTGGGGCCGATGGCCGTCAATGGCCAGGAGCCGGTCGGCTCGATGGGCAACGATACGCCGCTGGCGGTTCTGAGTGATCGATCGAAGCTGATGTTCAACTACTTCCGGCAGTTGTTCGCCCAGGTGACCAACCCGGCGATCGACCCACTGCGGGAAGGGTTGGTGATGAGCTTGATGCTCTTCACGGGCCGCAAGCAGAACCTGCTGGACGAATCGCCCGAGCACTGCCGGCAACTCAAGCTGCCCCATCCGATCCTGACCAGTGCGGACCTGGCCCGGTTGTGTTCGGTCAAACGCTCCGATTTCGCGGTGGCGACCGTGCCGATGCTGTTCGATGCCCAGACCTGCAGTGCGGGCAAGGCGCTGCGCAAAGGGCTGGACAACCTGATGAAGGCGGCCCAGGAGGCGGTGGAGGCCGGGGCGTGTTTGGTGGTCCTCAGCGACCGCGGGATGTCGGAGTCCCAGGCGGCGATTCCGTCGCTGTTGGCCGTTTCGGCGGTGCATCACCATCTCCTGCGCCAGGGGCTGCGCAACGGAACGGGTTTGATCGTCGAGAGCGGCGAGCCCCGCGAGGTCATGCACTTCTGCCTGCTGGCCGGTTACGGGGCGAACGCGGTCAATCCGTACCTGGCGTTCGACGTCTTGCAGGAGATGAACGAAGGCGGCCAGTTGGGGCGCGTCATGGAGTCGGTCGAGGTCTCGGACCACTTCATCGCCGCGATCAAGAAGGGCATTCTCAAGACGATGAGCAAGATGGGCATCTCCACGCTGCGCAGCTACATGTATGCCCAGTTGTTCGAAGCGATCGGGTTGAACAAGGCCTTCGTCGACGAATACTTCACGGGCACGACCTCGCGTATCGAGGGGCTCGGCCTCGACGAAGTGGCCAAGGAAACGCTGGCCCGTCACCGCTACGCCTATGGCAACAACGAGTACAGCTATCCTGAAATCGACATGGGAGGCGACTACGCCTTCCGCTACGAGGGCGAGCGCCATCTGTGGAACCCGACCACGGTGGCCAAGTTGCAGCAGGCGGTGCGCAACGACGATGCGAAGGCCTACGCCGAATTCGCCGAGGCCGTCAACCAGCAGTCGAAGGCCTTGTGCACGCTGCGCGGCCTGTTCGACTTTGCGCCGGGTGAGCCCGTGCCTCTGGAGGAGGTCGAGCCGGCCAGCGACATCGTCAAGCGCTTCTGCACCGGCGCGATGAGTCACGGCTCGATCAGCAAGGAAGCGCACGAGTGCCTGGCCGTCGCGATGAATCGCATCGGTGGGATGAGCAATACGGGCGAAGGGGGGGAAGACCCCGCCCGTTACGTCCTGGAGTCGAACGGCGATTCCAAGAACAGCGCCATCAAACAGGTTGCCAGCGGACGCTTCGGTGTGACGATCAACTACCTGGCCCATGCCAAGGAACTGCAAATCAAGGTGGCTCAGGGCGCCAAGCCGGGCGAGGGGGGGCAGTTGCCCGGGCATAAGGTGACGCGTGAAATCGCAGGGCTGCGTTTTTCGACGCCAGGCGTAACGTTGATCTCGCCCCCGCCGCATCACGACATCTATTCGATTGAGGACCTGGCGCAGTTGATCTACGATCTCAAGTGCGGCTGTCCGGGTTGCAAGGTCTCAGTCAAGCTGGTCTCCGAGGTCGGTGTGGGCACCATCGCGGCCGGCGTGGTCAAAGGCAACGCCGACGAGGTGCTGATCAGTGGCCACGATGGCGGCACCGGGGCCAGCCCCTGGTCCTCGATCATGCACGCCGGCTGTCCCTGGGAACTGGGATTGGCTGAAACGCAGCAGACGCTGGTGCTGAACAACCTGCGGGGCCGCACGCGTTTGCAGACGGACGGGCAATTGCGTACCGGGCGCGACGTGGTCATCGCGGCCCTGCTCGGCGCCGAGCAGTTTGGCTTCGGGACCGGGGTACTGGTGACCCTGGGCTGTACGCTGCTGCGCAAGTGCCATGAAGGGGCCTGCATCTATGGGATCGCCACGCAAGATCCGGAGCTGCGGAAGCGCTTCGCGGGCAAGCCCGAATATGTCACCCGCTTCCTGACGTTTGTCGCCGAGGACATGCGCCGGATCATGGCCAAACTGGGCTTCCGCAAGCTCGAGGACATGGTGGGTCGCTCCGATATGCTCAAGACCGCCAAGGCCATCCGCCATTGGAAAGCCAAGGGCCTGGACTTGTCGGCGATCTTCCACCAGCCCGATGCGTCCGACGGGCGCTTCGTGCGGCTCTGCGAGAAGCAGCTCGACAAGCACGCCGACCACATGGACTGGAAGATCATCGAGATGGCCAAGGACGCCATCGAGAGCAAAAAGCCCGTCTCGCTGGATTTGCCGATCAAGAATACCGACCGGACCATCGGGGCAATTCTCAGCAACCGCATCGTCTTGCGGCACGGTCTGGCGGGCTTGCCCGATGACACGCTGAAGGTGACGCTGCGCGGCTCGGCCGGCCAGAGCTTCGGGGCTTTCCTCGCCCAGGGCGTGACGTTGACGCTGATCGGCGAGTCCAACGACTATCTGGGCAAGGGCCTTTCCGGCGGCCGTCTGGTGGTCAAGACCCCGCCGGAGGCGTCTTACCTGCCCCATGAGAACATCATCGTGGGCAATACGCTGCTCTACGGGGCCACCAGTGGCGAGGTGTTCATCAACGGCGTGGCCGGCGAACGCTTCGGCGTGCGAAACAGTGGGGCTGTGGCCGTCGTAGAGGGTGTGGGCGACCACGGCTGCGAATACATGACCGGTGGCTGCGTCGTCGTGCTGGGCAAGACCGGATGCAATTTCGGGGCCGGCATGAGCGGGGGCACGGCGTTTGTGCTGGACGAACACCAGCTTTTCGACACGTTGTGCAACCTCGACATGGTTGATTTGGAAAGCGTATGGCATCAGGAAGATAAGGATCTGCTCCGTGAACTGGTCGAGCGGCACCACGATCTGACGGGCAGCGTCCGGGCGAAATACATTATGGACAACTGGTCCGGCATGATCGGGCGTTTCGTCAAGGTCATGCCCATCGACTACCGAAAGGCATTGGAACGCATGCAGGCAGAAGAACAACGCAACACGGAGACGACGCCGGCGACCGAGGAGGTGTTCCATGGGTGAGCCGCGTGGTTTCATGAAATACGCACGTCGTGAGGTCGGTCATCGTCCGGTAGCCGAACGGGTTCAGGATTATCGAGAGATCGATCTGCCACTGACGCCGGAGGCCCTGCGCGAGCAGGCGGCTCGCTGTATGAATTGCGGCATTCCGTTTTGTCAGGGGGCCGGTTGTCCGGTCGTCAACTTCATTCCGGACTTCAACGAACTGGTCTACCAGGGACGCTGGCGCGAGGCGTGCAGTCTCCTGCATCGGACGAACAACTTCCCGGAGATCACCGGTCGCGTTTGTCCGGCCCCGTGCGAGAACTCCTGTACACTCAACGTCAACGACGATCCGGTCCTGATCAAGCATATCGAGTACCAGATCGTCGAGAAGGGGTTTGCCGAAGGCTGGATCGTACCCGAGGTGCCCAAGGTCAAGACGGGCAAACGGGTGGCGGTGATCGGCTCCGGGCCGGCGGGCCTGGCGGCCGCTCAGGGTCTGGCCCGGGCCGGCCACAGCGTCGTGGTCATCGAAAAGGACGAGCGACCGGGCGGCCTGCTGCGGTATGGTATCCCGGATTTCAAACTGGCCAAGGAGGTGATCGACCGGCGGCTGGAGCAGATGAAGGCCGAGGGGGTGGAGTTCCAGTGTGGGGTCACGGCCGGCGAAGACCTTTCGGTTCGCTATCTCCGCAAACGCTTCGATGGTCTATGCCTGGCCATGGGGGCCGGCCAGCCCCGCGATCTGTCGGTGCCCGGACGAGGGTACGACAATGTACTCTTCGCCATGGAGTATCTGACCATGCAGAACAAGATCGGTGGCCAGGAATCCTTGGAGGGCTGTAATCTCGTCTCAGCCAAGGACAAGGTGGTCATCGTGATCGGGGGTGGCGATACCGGCAGTGATTGTGTGGGGACGGCCCGCCGCCAGGGGGCCAAGAAGATCTACCAACTGGAGATCCTGCCCAAGCCGCCGGAGGAGCGGCCTGCTGATACGCCTTGGCCGCTGTGGCCGCGGATCATGCGTACGTCGAGTTCTCAGGAAGAGGGGTGTGAGCGATATTGGTCCGTGATGACCAAGAAGCTCAGTGGGGCCGACGTCCACGTTGCGCAGTTGCACGGCTGTGAAGTGGAATGGGTCGAGGGCCGCAAGGGCTGGCAGGTCAAGGAAGTGCCCGGCACGGAATTCACGCTCAAGGCCGATCTGGTGCTGCTGGCGATGGGATTTGTGCACGTGACCCACGCCGGTTTGGTGGATAATCTTGGCTTACAGCTTGACGGCAGGGGCAATGTGCTGGTAAACAATTTCCAAACTAGCGAGCCGTGGGTCTTCGCGGCCGGAGATGCCGTGCGCGGGGCTTCGCTTGTGGTCCATGCGATTCGGAGCGGACAGGAGGCCGCGGCAGCCATGGATCGGTGGCTGCGCTAGAGGTGCCGGGCCGAAAAGGGCTGCGGCATTTATTTTAGGGAGTTGATTACAAGGACTGCAGAAGGGCGATGCCAAAACGCAAAGACATCCACAAGATCCTGATCGTCGGTTCGGGCCCGATTGTCATCGGCCAGGCCTGTGAGTTCGACTATTCCGGCACCCAGGCCTGTAAGGTCCTCCGGCGGGAGGGCTACGAGGTTGTTTTGGTCAACAGCAACCCGGCCACTATCATGACCGATCCGGAACTGGCCGATCGCACCTACGTCGAGCCGATCACGCCCGAGATCGTCGAGAAGGTCATTAAGCGGGAGAAGCCCGACAGCCTGCTGCCCACCCTGGGCGGCCAGACCGGGCTCAACGTCGCGGTGGCCCTGGCCGAGAGCGGCGTGCTGAAAAAGTACGGCGTCAAGCTGCTCGGCGCCAACCTGCGCTCGATCAAGAAGGCCGAGGAACGCGACCTTTTCAAGAAGACGATCCAGGACATTGGCCTGGAGGTCCCCAAGAGTGGCTACGCCCACACCTGGGAAGAGGCCAGGAAGATCGTCGAAGAGATCGGTTTTCCCGCGATCATTCGCCCGTCCTACACCCTGGGTGGTACGGGGGGCAACGTCGCCTACAACACCGAGGAGTACGAAAAGTACATTCGGTGGGGATTGGCCCTGAGTCCCAAGAGCCAGGTCCTGGTCGAAGAATCCGTGGCCGGCTGGAAGGAATACGAGCTCGAGGTGATGCGCGACAAGAAGGACAACGTCGTCATCGTCTGTTCCATCGAGAACCTCGACCCGATGGGGATTCATACCGGTGACAGCATCACCGTCGCGCCGGCCCAGACGCTGACCGACAAAGAATACCAGATCATGCGCGAGGCCTCGCTGAAGATCATCCGGGCCATCGGCGTCGAGACGGGTGGATCGAACATCCAGTTCGCCGTCAATCCGGCCAACGGCAAACTCTACGTCATCGAGATGAACCCGCGCGTCTCGCGCAGTTCGGCTCTGGCCTCGAAGGCGACCGGTTTTGCCATCGCCAAGATTGCGTCCTTGCTGGCGGTCGGCTACACGCTGGACGAGATTCCCAACGACATTACAAAGAAGACGCCGGCCTGCTTCGAGCCGACGATCGACTATTGCGTTACCAAGTGGCCGCGCTTCACGTTCGAGAAGTTTCCGCAGACCTCGCCCGAGCTGACGGTGCAGATGAAATCGGTGGGCGAAGCGATGGCAATTGGCCGGACCTTCAAGGAATCGCTGCAGAAGGCGATTCGCTCGCTGGAGATCGATCGGCACTCGTTGGGCAACGATTACATCGATCAGGATATTTCGCTGAATCAACTCAAGGACAAGCTGCGCACCAACTGCTGGGACAAGCTGTGGTACGTGGCCGAGGCGATGCGGCGGAAAATGTCCGTGGAAGAGATTTTCAATCTGTGCAAGATTGATCCCTGGTTCCTCAACAACATCCAGGACATCATCACGCTCGAAGGCAAGCTCCTTGCCCTCAAGGGCAAGGTGCCCTCGTCGGATCTGATCGCGCAGGCCAAGGAGTACGGGTTCAGCGACACGTACCTGGCCTCGCTGTGCGGGATGCCCGAGCCCGAGTGGCGCAAGCATCGCCAGGCGCACGGCGTCAATGCCGTTTACAAGATGGTCGATACCTGCGGCGCCGAGTTTGAGGCGGCTACGCCGTATCTCTACTCGACCTTCGAGAGCGAGTGCGAAGCGAACCCGACGGGCCGCCGCAAGATCGTCATCTTGGGTGGCGGGCCCAATCGGATCGGGCAGGGCATCGAGTTCGATTATTGCTGCTGTCATGCGGCCTTCGCCCTGCGCGAGATCGGCGTCGAGTCGATCATGGTCAACTGCAATCCCGAAACGGTCAGCACGGACTACGATACGTCCGACCGGCTGTACTTCGAGCCGCTGACGTACGAAGACGTGATGTCGATCGTGGAGAAAGAGAATCCCGATGGCGTCATCGTTCAGTTCGGGGGCCAGACGCCTCTGAAGCTCGCGGTGCCCTTGGAAAAGGCGGGCGTCAAGATCATCGGTACCTCGCCCGACAGTATCGATCGGGCCGAGAACCGCGAGCGGTTCAATCAGGTGGTCAAGAAGCTGGGCCTGCGTCAGCCCGAGAGCGGCACGGCTACCACCTACGAGAAGACCCTCAAGATCGCCCGCAAACTGGGCTTCCCGCTGTTGATCCGGCCCTCATTCGTGCTGGGCGGCCGGGCGATGGACATCGTCTACGACGAGGATAGTCTCAAGGCCTGTGTTGACGAAGCGATCGAGGCCTCGGGCGAGCATCCGATCCTGATCGACAAGTTCCTCAACGATGCGACTGAACTCGACGTCGACGCCATCAGCGATGGCAAGCTGGTCGTCATCGGCGGGATCATGGAGCATATCGAGGAGGCGGGTGTCCACTCGGGTGACAGCGCCTGCTCGATTCCGGCCGTCAATATCAAGAAGAAGGTGCTGGACGAGATCAAACGCCAGACCAAGCAGTTGGCGTTGGAGTTGGACGTGCGCGGGCTGATCAATATCCAGTTCGCCGTCAAAGACGATGTCGTTTACATCCTGGAAGTGAACCCGCGGGCCTCGCGCACGGTGCCGTTCGTCAGCAAGGCGATCGGCGTGCCGCTGGCGAAACTGGCGGCCAAGATCATGGCGGGCATGACGCTCGAAGAGCTCGGCTTCACCAAGGAACTCGAGCCGACCCATTACGCGGTCAAGGAGGCGGTCTTCCCCTTCCTCAAGTTCCCGGGCACCGACGCACTGCTCGGCCCCGAGATGCTCTCGACGGGCGAAGTGATGGGCATTTCCGAAGATTTCGGCAACGCCTACGCCAAGGCGCAGATCGCGGTGGGCAACAGCCTGCCGGTCAAGGGCAACGTGTTGTTCAGTGTCAAGGACGATGACAAGGCGCGGGCCGTACTCGTGGCGAAGAAGCTCAACGAACTGGGCTTCAAGATCATCGCGACCAAGGGGACGTGCATCGAGTTCATCAAGCACAATATCCCGTCGGAGTTCGCACTGAAGGTTTACGAAGGCCGCCCGAACATCGTCGACGCGCTCATCAACGGCAAGATCGATCTGATCGTCAATACCACGGTCGGTAAGCAGTCGATCATCGATTCCTTCGATATTCGTCGCAACGCCGTCGACCGGCAGATTCCCTACGTCACCACGATCCGCGGCGCCGAGGCGGTGGTCAAAGCGATCGAATCGCTCAAGGCTCAGAAGATCAAGGTGAAACCCATTCAGTTGTACTACCGGTAGCGAGGATGGACTTCGTGAAAGCGGTTCTGTTATTAGAAGACGGTACAGTGTTCGAGGGCCAGGGCTTCGGCGCCAAGGGCTCCAAGTGCGGCGAGGTCGTGTTCAACACCTCCATGACGGGCTACCAGGAGATCCTCACCGATCCCTCGTACCACGAACAGATCATCACCATGACGTATCCGCTCATCGGCAATTACGGCACGAACGCCGAAGACTGGGAATCGCGCAAGGTTTTCGTCAGTGGCTTCGTGGTCAAGGAAAACTGCGACTACCCGAGCAACTGGCGTAACAGTGCGACGCTCGATGAGTATCTCAAGAAGAACAACGTCGTGGGGATCGAAGGCATCGACACGCGCCAGCTCGTCCGGCACATTCGCAACGAAGGGGCCATGCGGGGCATCATTTCCTCCGAGGAGACGAATCCGAAGAAGCTGATGGCCGAGCTGGAGGCGTATCCGGGCCTCGTCGGCCGCGATATTGTCAAGAAGGTCACGGTGCGCAAGCCGTACGCCTGGACCGAAGGTGTCATCGACGTGCTCAGTGACACTCAGACCGTGCCAAAGCCCAAGTACAAGGTGGTCGCCATCGATTACGGCATGAAACGCAACATCTTGCGCCTGCTGGTTTCGCACGGGTGCGAAGTCACGGCCGTGCCGGGCAAGACCTCCGCGAAAGATATTCTCGCCATGAAACCGGATGGCGTTTTCCTCAGCAATGGCCCGGGCGATCCGGCCCCCGTCACCTACGCCGTCGAGACGGTCAAGGAACTCCTGGGCCAGGTGCCGATCTTCGGCATCTGTCTGGGCCATCAGATCCTCAGCCTGGCCCTGGGCGGGACCACCTACAAGCTCAAGTTCGGGCACCGCGGCGCCAACCATCCGGTCAAGAACCTCAAGACGGGGAAGATCGAAATCACCAGCCAGAACCACGGCTTCTGCGTGGACCTCGATTCGTTCGAAGGCAAGGACGTCGAATTGACGCACCTGAACCTCAACGACAACACCTGCGAAGGCATCCGCAGCAAGAAACTCAAGGCCTTTGCGGTCCAGTACCACCCCGAAGCGTCACCCGGCCCACACGATTCCCGCTACCTCTTCAACGATTTCATCGAACTGATGGCGTCGAAGTAGAGGGCTGTTCGCAGCGTGCCCGTAAGGGCATGACGTGGTCGCGTCTTGCGGCGCCACTACGAACGGGCCATCACTTGGCTGGGATACTCAGTTCGCTGAACGTCTCGCGGACCCACTTGAGCGACTGTTCGATCATCGGTCCGGCCTGGCCCTCGCACTCCATGCTCACGACGCCGTCGTAGCCTGCGTCGCGCAGGATCTTCAGGCACTTGCGAATGTTGTCGGCGTTGACCCCGTCGCCGATGGCGCACTGGCTGACGGCGATGCCCGTCTGCTCGCCTCGCATGGCGGCCGCCAGGGATTCGGAGACGTCTTTGATGTGCACGTGGTTGACCCGGTCGATGAACTGCGTCAGGAAGGCGACCGGGTCCTGGCCCGCGATGAACGTGTTGCCCGTGTCCATGTTCATACGTAGATACGGACTGTCGCAGAAGGCGAGCATCTTCGCCATCATCTCGGGCTTGGTGGTGAAATACCCATGCGGCTCGATGTTGACCGTCATCTGATGCGCCTCGGCGACCTCAATGATCTGCTCGTAGCTGCGCTTCATCATCTCCATCGCCTCGCTGTCGCTCATGCCCTGGGGCGGCTGCATTCCGTCGGTCGTGTCCACAGACGGACAACCGATCAGATGCGCCCACTGGATTGCCTTCATCACATACGGCACGCCCCGCAGCGGACCGTCCGGGCTCGACAGCGGATAGGCCGCGTCAACCTGTGAGAACTCGACACCGTACGAATCCATTTTCTGCCTGAGCAACAGGGGGTCTTCGTACATCGCCACGTGCGGCTGATAGCCCAGCCCGTGAATCCAACTGACCCCGTCGATCAGGCCGCACTCGATGTAACGCACCCCGTTGGCCTGCGCCCACGCCAGGCACTTCTCGAAGCTGAAATACGCACTGTTGAACGCATCCGTATGAAACCCGATCTTCATCGCAACATCCCTTCATATCCCCAGATCCCAAAACGCCGACTATCTCCAGCGGCCCACTATGTTTGACTCGGTCAGGCTACTACATCGAGGCGCCAGCCGCAAGGGACAGGTTGATCCGAGGACTTTGGTGGGCGTGGGAACATCCTGCCACACACGGCTCTGTCCCACTGAAGCTGGCGTTGCCCTGGAATCTGCACGGACACTCGTCCTGAGGCCATGGGTTTGTCCTTTGACGATCCTACTGCGGATGCGATATAATCCAACCACGACATCGGAGGCAAGAAAGGGCTTGTTGACGTTTCAGTGGCGGGAGGATTCGCTATGTTCGATTTGGGCAAGGCCGTCTTGCTGATCGTATTTGTCGGCGTGTCGCCTTTGACAGTGCGGGTGTGCGGGGCTGACCACGGCGATGCGGCAGTCGATCCCGTGGATCTCAGTGCCGCGGATCTCGCCACCTTTTACCGCATTCATTGGCATGCCTTCCGCTATACGCTTCCCGAGGCACCGAGTGTCATCGGGTATGAGTTGGTGACATATGCGGAGGGGCGAGCGACGGTCATCCCGGGCCTCTCGGACCAGTCCTCCTCGGCACGCCGGCCTGAGCACCACTTCGCCGTGCTATATCGCGAAAGCCCCGACCGATCGAAGCTTGAGATGACTGTCAGACTTGATATGTTGAGTGCTTTTCACGAGATCGATAATCCCTTCGCAGGTCTGTCGATGGTTACCTTGAAATCGTCGGCGATCGATGAAAATGGGCGGGTCGTCTTGGCAATTGCCCTCCGCCCGGACGACACGAGTGTCAGTGCGGAGGACAAGGTGCCCGAGACGGCCTATCGTTGTCTGGCAATTCGCATCCGGCCCCAGAAGCGCGGCGCTGCCCTGAGCTTCAACACGAGGCAGAGGCAGTTGTTCTACGAAATCGATCATAAGGCTGTCTATGATGCCTGCCAGGAACTCATGCGCCTCAGCCGGGAGGGCAAGCTCTCCGCGAATGCATACCATTGCGACGATCCTGCCGATAAGCTCGGTGAGTTGCCCGAGGCGATCCTCGCCATAGAACCGACGTCCATCGCGATCAACGAAGTCATGATGAGTCTCATCTTCGTCAGCGATGACGGGACGCAACACCTGCGCTGTATGTCCAACGAGTTTGGCGAACCGCCGGCTGCCGGCGACGCCAAAGGGCTTGGTTTCCGGACAGATCCCTATGCGATGGATCGACTGACGGGTGATGAATCGCTGGATGCGCTCAACGAGAACTACACCCATTTTCACATGAGTCTCTTTCCGGGGCTTCAATATGAGTACTACGGTGACGAAGCACCGGTCACAGTCGAAGGTGCCAAAGAGACGGCTGAGGGTCTGGCTGGCTTGACCGATCTCATTCACACGATGGGAACCGAACTGGCACTCAAGAGGCAGCGCCTACTCTATCGCGTCGATCATCAGAAGCTGCTCGATGCCTGCCGGGTGCTCCTCAAACGCCATGACGAAGGGGTATTCAGTTCGGACCAAATCCACATCGTCCCGGAGAAATTCAAGGACCAGATGAAAGGTACTGTTGAGTACCGGCAAACCGAAGAGAATATCGAACACATCCCCCAGATCATTTTAGATCTTGAACCAGGGTATGTGTGGTTTCTAGGCGACAGTGTCATGGTGGCCATTGCCGGTGGCCTGGACCACGCCGGAGTCAACGCATACGCTGACGGGGTAGAGCACGAGCTTGACGACGATGAGATGAGGCTTGTCGATGGGTTGGTGTATTACGACGATGGTCTCCGCGAAGCAGGGGAACCCTACAAGGAATACCTTCGAAGTTTACGTGAAGAGGTGACGCTCTACATCGACTGGATGAGAAAGCAGAAGGATCTCCCGATTCCCGCACGGGCTCCCCTGAACTGAGCGGCTCGACGCTGGCTTGGCCACGCGTTTGCCTCGCCGGCTGGGAGAGTGTCTTGTTTTGAAGAGCATTATCGCTTATCTTCATGCGGTTTTGGGGTTGGTATGGGGTGTCTTGACGGCATCGCTTGGGACACGGCATGGGGAATACGGTCGGTTTGAAACTCGGTAGCTTGACGCTGGATGTGCCTTTTTTTCAGGCATCGCTGAGCGGGTACAGCGATCACGCGATGCGCGCGCTGGCGCGGCGGTTCGGCTGTCCCTTTTCGCTGGCCGATATGATGCTGGCCAAGAGCATGACGCATCCGCGCGTGCTGCGCAAGCCCTGCTTTCTGCCCGGCGCCGACGAGCATCCGGTCGGCGCCCAGATCCTGGGCCGGGTCCCGGCGACCATGGCCGAGGCGGCTCGCGCCCTGGTGGGGGTCGGGTACGATCTGATCGATTTGAATTTCGCCTGTCCGGCGCCCAAGGTCCTGCGCCGCGAGCGGGGCGGAGCCATGCTCAACGATCCCGACACGGTCATCGCTTGTCTCAAGGCGGTTCGTGGCGCCGTCGCCTGTCCGGTCCTGATGAAACTGCGCAGCGGAGTCGATCACCAGCCGGCCTCGCGGGAAAACTTCTGGGAGATCGTGACGCGCTCCATCGAGCAGGGGGTCGATGCCCTGGTCATTCACGGACGTACAGTGTCCGAAAAATATCGAGGCAAGGCCGACTGGGAGATTCTCGCTCAGGTGAAGGCGCGATTTCCGGCTGGGACGGTTATCGGAAGTGGGGACATTTTCGATCCCACGGCCACGCCGGCGCTGCTGAAGAAAACCGGCCTCGACGGCTTCATCGTCGCCCGGGGTGCCGTCGGCAATCCCTGGATCTTCCGCGAGCTGCGCTGTGTCTGGGAGGGCCGGCCGCTGCCGGCGCCGCCCGAGTTGTCCGAGCAGCGCGAGGTCATGCTCGAGCACTTCCATCGCATTCTCCAGGGCTATCCGGAGAAGAAAGCGGTGGGCTATTTCCGAAAATTTGTGGTCGGATACGCCCGCCGTCATCCCGAACGCAAGTGCGTGCTGCTGACCCTGATGAAGGCCAAGACGCGAGCCGAAGTCGAAGCCGGCATCGACACGTGGTACGACCGCGCCGAATGACCTGAGCAGCCCGGCACAGCGCCGTCGCGCTCGGTTATCGGCACTTCCGCCGCAAAGGCGTCCTCCCCGCGAATAAACCGCAATCCGTGCTCAACCGGACCCGGTTTTAGGCCGATATCGGAAGCAGCGCAGGCCCGGTCCGATTCTACGGAGAATCCGGCCTGACCCGCTACACCTGATCGGCAGGAGGCGTACTTCAGGCGGTGGGCAATCTGGCTTTCGAGGAGTCGGTGAGAAGACGGTGGTTGGATGATGATACCTGGAACAGGCATGAGAACGCGAGCGAGCAGGAAGGCTGTGCGCGAGACCGGCCCTAGGGTGTGTGAGAAACGATGAACAAACCTTTGCTCAGTACATGCATCATCACGCAGAACAACGCGACCTCGCTCGAGAGGGCGATCGCGAGCGTGGCGCATTTCAGCGACGAGATCGTCGTGGTTGACGGCGGCAGCACCGACGGCACCGAGACCGTCGTTCGTTCCCATCCGCAATGTCGCTACTTCCGTCGTCCTTTCGACGGCAATTTCGCTGAGCAGAAGAACTTCGCTTTCGACCAGGCGTCCGGGAATTGGATCTTCGAACTGGACGATGATGAGGTGGTCTGCGACGGATTCCGTCAGAACATTCGTGACCGTCTGGAGCGTTCTTCCGAGATGGGTTTCGCGATCCGGCGCTGGTGGCTCTGCTCACTGGACCCATTGCAGTACGTCAGTACCGAACTGTTTGAGACCACGTGGATTCCCCGCCTCTTCCGCAATCTCCCGGAGTTGCGTTATGTGTTCCCCAAGACCGGGGCCAACAGCGGCGTGATCCACCACGAGTTCGAGGACCGACTCCAGCGCTTTTTCACCCGCATGGATCACTGGCGCATCCTGCACTTTCATTACCTGCTGCACGACCGCGCCCAGCGCGAGGCACGCTTCACCTGGTTCAATCGCGTCGACCCCCGCTGCAGCGACATGAACGCCCGCTGCTATCTCTACGAGAACTACCACCACCACGTCCTCCCGTGCCCGGCTCGCTACCGGACCGTCACCCCACTTATCGCCGCATCGAAACCGCAGCCCCTGGTCGTATGACTCTTCGGTTTTCTGTCTTCAGCCCTCGGTCCTCCGTCGTCTGTCCTTCGGCCTACCGCCGGCTTCCCGCCGCTTCATACGCTTCCGCTCCCACATTGCACAAATAGGTGCCGTCCCGTTCGGCGACGGGCAGTGTGGGCCGGCGGCAGCCCTCGGCATCGAGCCAGACGTTTTCGCGGAACGTAAACGTCTCCGGGGCCGTGCGCGGACCGACGTTCACGAAGACCCGCACCCGCGCATCGTAAACGATCAGATTGTGCTCGAAGACGCCGCCATGGCTGGGCTGAAACCGCGCGTCCTCGGTCTCCTGCAAGACGCGCAGGACCCACGTCTCGGGCAGCACGATCGTATTATGGTGCACGTGGCCACCGTCGGCCGTCACCCAGGCCACCGCTGCAGAACTGCCCTCGAACCAGTTGCCTGCGACGGTGATACCGGACGCCTCGTAAGCGCCGACCGCCGGGCGGAAGAATTGCAGTCCCGTACTGCCCCCCAGATTGATCGACCGGTGGCCGGCATCGCGGAAGCGACAGCCGTGCACGAGCACGTTCGCCGTCCCACCCTTGAGCTGCACGCCGTTGGATTGCGAGCACCCCGCGCGCCCGACGAAGGTGCAGTCTTCGATAATGCCTTCGTGACATCCCACCATATCGATCCCCGAGCCACCCCAGCCTTCGAAATGGCACCGCCGCACGGTGAAGTGGTCGACCCCCGACATCTTGAGGGCGTCGTGATTGCCTTCCGGGCCGGTCTCGAGAATGGCAATGTCTTCGAGCAGGATGTGATGGGCCGGCGTGTCGAACGAGCCACCGTCGTCGACGTTGATCCCGTTGCTCGGGAATCCCTCGGCGCGGAGGTGCTTCAGCGTCAGATAGCGACAATCCGCCAGATGCAGCGCCTGCCCGCCACCCTGGAAGACAGGCGGGTCGTTCGGATCGGCGCCCTGGATGACGATCGGGCTCTCCTCCGTGCCGGCCACATGCTCCAAATACAGCCCCCCGGCGTACTCCCCAGGCTCGAGCAGAATCGTCGTCCCAGGCGCCGCCGCCCGCGCCGCGCTCAGCAATTCCTGCGAATCGGCCACACGAACCTCCCCCCCCCACGCCGCACTCACCGATAGCGCGACTCCCACAAGCACTATCCGAGACATCCTGGCATCAGAACTCATCCTGGCTCCTTCTCTACGCTTCCGTCGTCCGTCCTCCATCGTCGGTCTTCTGCTCACCGTCCTCCGGATTTCCCCTCCAGCATAGCCGCAGATACATCCCCAGGCAAGCTTCACGCCCACACCATGGCCACCGCCCCGGATCGCGATTTGCCGTCACGCCTTCCAACTCGGTCCGGCCGACTCGGCGGAAATGGTCCAAGTGCGGTCCTGTCGCTACCGATCTGACGGAGAGTTGAAGAGGAATCGATTTCTTGCTTGAATCAGGGTCCTCCTGCTTGTTACAGTATAGGTGTCAGTATCAGCTATTTTCGCCTGCGTTTGGCTTTTTGGTGGTGTGTGTGTCGCCCAGAGAGGAGCAAGCATGCGTAGCGTTGTAGCGACAGACCGAAGCGTGTTCTCCACTTGATTCAGAGCGGTGCGCTGTTGTTGCGCGCTGTGGCCAGGCGGCGCAGCACCGCGTTCGTCATGCCGGGGGTCGCGCGCGGGCGGGGCCTTCGGATACATTGTGGGCAGATAGGGGCTCTTGGTTTGCGGACCGGAGCGATAAACATTCCATCGTGCGAAGGAGGATTATCATGTGTGGAAGACTGATTTTTCTGGTTTCTTTGGCTCTCGCTTTCGGGTTGGCTTTTGCCGGCGCGAGCAATGCGGCTGACCCGGGGCTTGTCGGCGCTTGGACGTTCGATGAGGGCTCCGGGACCACCGCCTATGATTCAAGTGGCAACGGCAACGACGGCACCCTGGTTCTGGGTGACAGTGCTGTCGCCGATGCCTGGGTCTCGGGCAAATACGGCTCCGCCTTGAGTTTTGATGGGGTGGATGATTATGTTGCGCTGGCAGAACAGCCTCCCTTAATGAATGGATTCACGTTTTGTGCCTGGGTGAAAAAGAATGGTGATAGTCCTGCAACGCAAGAGATATTTAACAACCATCGGTTCTTCCTGAGAACAATGCCGGAAGGTGAGAATGCAAATAATCCGTTTGAAGCATTTGTCAATTTGGCCGATGGTTCTGTGGAGCCAAGAGCGAATAGCGGCGTGGCTTCTACCATAGGACAATGGTTCTTCGTTGCTGCAACTTGGGACAAAACCACCCTCAGCATCTACGTGAACGGTGAACTAGAAGGCACTTCTACAAGGTCAGGAGAGTTATCCTCTACGGTAGTAGAAGCTCGCATCGGAAGGGGTGAACAAACCAACGTGAATTCCAATCCTTTCAACGGCGTCATCGACGAGGTCGCCTTCTTTGATGTCGTTCTGGAGGCTGAAGACATTGAAGCGATAATGACCGATGGTCTGGCGGGAATCCTCCCCGGCCAACCGCTGGCGCTTCGTCCCAGTCCGGATAATGGGGCAACCGATGTGTTACGTGATGCGGATCTTAGCTGGTCGGCCGGTGTATATGCCGCTACACATGATATGTATATCGGTGAGAGCTTTGAAGAGGTTGATGCCGCCACGGTTCCCACGGCCTCAGGTCTGGATGTCGCGTCATTTGATCCCGGTCGTCTGGAATTGGGTAAAACGTATTTCTGGCGTGTGGATGAAGTCAATGGGACGCCCGACAACACGGTTTTCAAGGGCGAGGTCTGGAGTTTCACGGTCGAGCCACTGGCCTACGCGATCGAGAATATCATCGCGACAACCAACGGCATCTCTGACCAAGGGACCGGACC